>ENA-ORRW01003842-ORRW01003842.1-human-gut-metagenome-genome-assembly--contig:-NODE-3842-length-10289-cov-2.132206_pt1 | contig 10289 bp, 8 predicted proteins | sample MGYA00242183_ERZ509150 | MGnify/ENA primary metagenome ERZ509150 (study PRJEB26280, sample SAMEA2338639) | human gut metagenome | biome: human gut; feature: human-associated habitat; material: faeces... | reverse complement strand
GGCTCTCGACCGCTTTCCCGGGCGTTTCCGGTACCACAGGCTCTTTTCCGACAGATACGACTGCTCATACAGCTGAAACACCGGCCGCAGCCTGTCGGTCAGGCCGTCCGCCCTGCGGCTGTGCGAGAGCGCGGTCAGCACGGCGTCGAGGTCGCCGCGAACGTTCTGCTCCCGGCTCGTGAGGTTTTCGATTTTCTGCGTCGCGGCGCGGGTATAGCGGCGCACCTGTGCGTCGATCTCATCGAGATAGTCGTGCTCCAGATCGTCATAGCACTCCTGCACCCAGAATATCCGGCGCAGGATGTCCGCGCGGCAGTCCTCCATCGTGCCGCCGCGCCGCTCCTGCTGCGCCGCCCTCGCCATGGCGGCGAGCTGCTCGTCGTCCTCCGCCCAGCGCATGAGCACCGTGCGGATGGGCACGCGGTATTTCGGCACGGAGTCCTTGATCTTGAGCGGACGGATGTACGCCTCGATGACCTTCTGACCGAAATCATCGAAATAGGACGAAAGCACCTCGCCGACGTCGTGCAGCTCGAGCTGCATCTGAAAATAGTGCTTTACGTTGTGATAGACCAGCCGAAGCAGGCGGATGAGCGCCTGTGTATTGTCGAAGGCCGTATAGACCGCCGCCATCTTCTCATAGGCAGAGCCGGTCTCGTCCGCGACCCGGAGCGCGGAATAGGTGCCGAACACATAGGAAAAGCCGCGCGCCGGCCTGTCATCGCGCAGCTCATGGAACAGCTCGAGCAGACGGCTCGCGTAGCCCGGCACGGTGATGTACTCCCGGAAATCCGGGCCGCGCTCCTTCTCGAACCAGCCCTTCGCGCACAGCTTGCGGATGAGAAAGCGCGCGCGGCCGGAAATATCGCGCAGCTCGTTTTCGTCGATGTCCTCACCCTCGAAGGTCGCGTCCGCGAGCTGCTGCTCCAGACGGCTGCGCAGCATGGAGTACAGCTCGTCCTCGGGCAGCCTGAGCTTTTGCCGGTATGCCATGCAGAGCACATCGAGCGCGTCCGCGTACAGCGCCCGGTTCGGGGACGCGAGCGGCGAGAACAGCTCGTCCGGCACGGCTTCAAAAAATTTCATAAACGGTATCCTCCTGCGGAAGGAGCCCTTCCGCTCGTTTTTCGTCTGATACAATTATACGGTTTTCGCGCAGATTTTACAATGTGCAGCTTGTCGGAAAAGTCCCTTTCCACGCAAAGGCAGTCCGGTCTCCGCCGCCAGGGCGCACAGGGGCGAGAGCGCGCTGCGCGATCTCCTGCTGAGCTGCCGCAGAGCGCCCTCGGCGGGCGCATCAGGAAAACGAAAGCGGCCCGCCGTCCGCGTTTTGCAGACAGCAGGCCGTTCCCGGAGGAGCATCCGCGTCAAAGTCCGGCCCCGGAGGCCGCGAGCGCGTCCATCTCCTCCTGAAGATAACGGAAGAACAGCGCAGCGTGATAGCCGTCCGCAACGGCGTGCGCGATCGACAGCGCGACCGGCATTCTGACCGCGCCGCCGCTCTCCTCATATCTTCCCATCACGATAATGGGAAAGAAGGCCGGTTCGCTGCTGCCCGTCACGCGGCTGCCGCAGCCGGTGAACGAGACCCACGGCGTGCAGGACACGCAGTAGAAGTTCGCCGGCTGACCCGGCTTCGCCTTGATGCCGTGATTGCCGCCGAAGGTCTGCATATCCGCCGTGACCGCGCGGTAGAACGTGCCGAAATCGTCGGAGAAATCCGTCCAGCAGTCGGAAAACGTGCAGTCGTCCGCGTGAAAGATCGTGTAGTTGGGAACGACCCGGTCCCAGACGCACAGCTCGCCGTCCGCATTCCGGAACATGCGGAAATTCTCGATGCGGCCGAGCGTCCGGGTGACGCAGTAGATCGCCGCAGGGTAAAAGCGGTATCCGTTCGCGCGGCAGAAACCGAGCAGATTTTTCACGTTTACGGGTGCGGTCATATTGAATTCAACCTTGAGCGTCTGACTGTAATAGCGGTAGTGCTCACGGCGCGGCCAGGTTGCCATGTCGATTTTTGTGTAGTGCTCCATTTTCGACTGTATCTCCTTTTGTACTGCGGCAGATCGGATGGATATGATACTTCCATCATACCGCAAACACGCGGAAACGCAAGCGTTTTTTGCGGCGGATCTCCCGAAGGACAGAAAAACGCCGCTTCCCGGCTGTCTCCTGCGCAATATGGAGAACGATTGAAAAAAGGCGCACTGTCGTGCTATAATAACAGCAGAATATCCCGAAGGAGGAAGTTTGATGATTGAGGTAAATGCGATGGGCGAGGCATGCCCGATCCCGGTCGTAAAAACACTGCACGCGCTGCAGGAGCTGAACGGCGCCGGCACGGTGCAGACGCTCGTGGACAACGAGATCGCGGTGCAGAATCTGACGCGCCTTGCGGAGAGCAAGGGCTGCGCCATCCGGACCGAAAAGCGCGGCGAAAAGGAGTTCTGCGTGACCATCACGACCGAGGGCGCGGTCGCGGAGAGCGGAGACGAGGAAATTTCCTGCACCGTACCGGCCGCGCAGAAAAAGACCGTCGTTGTCATTTCCGCCGACCACATGGGCGAGGGCGACGACGAGCTGGGCCGCATCCTGCTCAAGGGCTTCCTGTTCGCGCTCACCCAGCAGGAAAAGCTGCCGTCGACCCTCCTGTTCTACAACGGCGGCGCGCGCGTTACCTGCGAGGGCTCGCCGTCGCTCGAGGATCTGAAAAATCTCGCCGCGCTCGGCGTCGAGATCCTGACCTGCGGCACCTGCCTGAGCCACTACGGTCTGACCGACCGGCTTCAGGTCGGCGGCGTTACCAACATGTACGTTATCACCGAAAAGCAGATGCAGGCCGATCTGGTCCTTCGTCCGTGATGCGGCGCAGAAGGCCGGTGCTCGTGATCGCGTTTTCCTCGACCGAGCAGGCGCTTGCCGCAGAGGCCCTGTTTACGAACAGCGGCCTGCCCGGGCGCATGATCCCCATCCCGTCGCAGGTCAGCGCCGGCTGCGGTCTCGCATGGAAGGCGGAGGTCGACGAAAGGCCGCAGCTCCTTGCGGCTCTGGCGCAGGCAGGCTGCGGCTACGAAACGGACGCGGTCGTCCAAATGTACGGCTGACAAATGGAGACAGACATGATCTATCTGGATAATGCGGCGACAACGCTGCACAAGCCGCCGGAGGTTGCCGAGGCGGTGAAAAACGCGATACTGACCGCCGGGAATGCCGCGCGGGGCGCACACGGCGCGTCGCTGTCTGCGTCGCGCATGGTATTCGAGACACGGAGCAGACTGGCGGAGCTGTTCGGCTGTCCGCGCGCGGACCATGTCGTTTTCACGGCAAACTCGACTGAGGCGCTGAATATCGCGGTCTACGGACTGATTTCGGCGGGCGATCACGTCATTTCGACCGATCTCGAGCATAATTCCGTGCTGCGCCCGCTGTACGATATGCAGACGCGCGGTGCGGCGGTCGATTTTGTCCGCGCAGACCGCCGCGGAAACATCCGATACGAGGACATGGAGGCGCTGTTCCGCCCGAACACAAGGGCGGTCGTCTGCACTCACGCCTCCAATCTGACCGGAAATATGCTCGATATTGCCCGGATCGGCGCGATGGCGCACGCGCACGGCGCGCTTCTGGTGATCGACGCCTCGCAGACCGCCGGGGCGGCGCTGATCGATATGCAGAAAATGGGCATTGATGTGCTCTGCTTTACCGGCCACAAGGGTCTGATGGGGCCGCAGGGCACCGGCGGCCTGTGCATCCGGCCGGGCGTGGAGCTGCGGCCGCTGCTGCGCGGCGGCACGGGCGTGCACTCCTACGACCGGGAACAGCCGAAGGAATATCCGGCGCGGCTCGAGGCCGGAACGCTCAACGGTCACGGCCTTGCCGGGCTGCACGCGGCGCTCGATTTTATCCTGCGGCAGGGCGCGGAGGCCATCGGGAGCGGCAGCTGATGCGCCGGTTTTACGAGGGCGTTCGCAGCATTCCCGGTGTGACGGTCTACGGCGATTTTACCGCGCCGGAGCGCGCTGCGATCGTGACGCTCAACATCCGGGATTACGACTCGGCCGAGATCGCGGATATTCTGGCCGAGGACTACGGCATCGCGACACGGGCCGGAGCGCACTGTGCGCCGCGTATGCACGAGGCGCTCGGCACGGTACAGCAGGGTGCGGTGCGGTTCAGCTTTTCCTTTTTTAATACGGAGGAGGAAGCGGACGCCGCCGTTTCCGCCGTCCGGGAGCTTGCCGAGGAATAAAGCACAAACCGCGCGGCGTGTACCTCGGTTTGCGGACGATCCGTGTTCTGCGAAGGCAAAACACGGATTGTCGGAAGAACGAAGTTTGTCGGCAATCTCAAAGCCCCCGTTCTTGTGAACGGGGGCTTTGCTGTATCAAACAGAAAAGTGAACTATGCTCCGGTTTCTGTTTTCCTTATCGATCCGCGCAGACAGGATGCAGATCATCCCGAATACGAGATTATCTGTTTTTCCGGGCGTGACCGATCAGGTAGCAGACAGCGGCTACGATCATGCCGTTGATGGAGGCGATGCCCCAGGACACAACATTTGCAACCACGGCGCCCAGGATGACGCCTGCGACCGCATACCAGTTGACCGTCTCGGTGACTTCGACGTCCCGGTACTTCTCGCGGTCCATGAAGAAGCTCATGACGAGGATGATGCCGACCGGGGGCAGCGTGCAGTTCAGAATATTCAGCCAGCCGCAGAAATTCCAGTACAGCCAGACGGCGAGCGCCGTGCCGACGATGCCGGAGATGAGGACCATCGGCTTTTTCTTCTGACCGAAGATGTTCGCGAGACCCAGACCGGCCGAGTAGAGCGCATTGTCGTTGGTCGTCCAGATATTGAGGCCGAGCACCAGAATAGCCAGATAGAACAGACCGAGGTTGATCATGACCTCAAAAATGTCGTTGCCGCCGACGTAGACCGAGGAGATCGCGCCGAAGAAGAACATCAGCGAGTTGCCGATGAAGAAGGCGATGACGGTCGTGATGGCGCCGATTCTGCCGTTTCGCGCAAAACGGGAGAAATTCGGGGTCGCCGTGCCGCCGGAGACAAACGAGCCGATGACCAGACCCGCCGATGACGGTCAGCGTGCCGCTGGATTTCGCGAACTGGTCGATGATCGTGCCGTCGCCGCGCGAGACCGCCATGACCATGGCGATCGTGCCGAGAATGGCGACGAGCGGAACCGCGATGTAGCTGATGAGCGTCAGCGACTTGATGCCGAAGTACGCCGAAGCGGTCATGCACGCGCCGGCGATGATGACGAGCGCCCATTCCGCCGCGGTGCTGCCGCCGAGCAGCTCGTTTGCGACCGGAATGGCGAACATGGCGATGCCGACGCCGAACCAGCCGATCTGCGTGAAGGAGATCATCGCCGAGGGCAGATACGAGCCCTTGCTGCCGAAGGCCTTGCGCGCGAGCAGATCAAGGCTCATGCCGGTCTCCGCGCCGACGTAGCCGAGCAGGCCGGTGTACAGGCTGAGGATGAGGCCGCCGATGATGAGCGAGACGAGGAAGCCGCCGAAATCCAGACCGTCGGCCAGCTCCTGACCGACCCACATGCTCGCCGAGAAAAAGGTGAAGCCGAGCATGATCATGAACATGGTCACGATGCCGCGGCGCGCGTACTGCGGCACCGCCGCCTCCGCAAAGTCGATATCTACCGTCGTTTGTTCTTTTTTCATTGATTACCGTCCAATCTTTTGCTGTGAATCTGTTACAGGATGTACTTTTTGAGCGTCGAGGTGAACTCCTCGATTCGCTGAAGGGCGATCTGCTCGAGCGAGATGCCGCGCAGGCTCTCGACGAAGCCGCGCTCCTGCTGATACAGCCAGCGCGTCAGCTTTTCATCGAGTTTTCCGTAGTGGCAGTCTCTGACCCAGTCCTCGTAGGAGATTGGCAGAGCGTGACCGAGCTTTTCCTCGAGCAGCGCCTGCTTGTCGATCTTATCCGCACGCTCGAGAATGCCGTTCCAGAATTCGAGCACCTCGTCGATGTGCTCATGGATCTCGTAGCGGCGCGCGCCGCCGTCATAGATCGTGCACTTTTCAAACAGCGGGTTCTGCATGGAAAGCGTCTCGCGGCGAAACGCCGGGGCAATGATGCCGCCCTTCCAGTAGAAGTCGATGAGCGCGCGATTGATGCCGGAAACGCCCTTGTCGCCCTCCTCGTAGCAGCTGAACACGCCCTCGTAGTACACGGTGATGAAGCCCTCGAAGTCCGGCCAGTAGGTGCGGATCTCGCGGGTCAGTTTTTCGAGGATCTCGATGCCCTGCGTGCCGCCGATGGTGAACAGCACGATGTTGCGCAGCTGCGCGCCCTGTCTGCGGTAGTAGTCGGTGACGTAGCGCAGGCACTGCACGAGCGTTTCGCCCGAGGCGATGATGTCGCCGATCATGAGCGTGCTGTTGGGCACCATGGTCAGCTTGCAGTATTTGATGTCGAGCGACATCTCGTCGTTCTCGCCGAACACGCGCTCGCTGGACATAAAGCTGATGTCGTGCACGCGGATGTGCTCCTTGTAGCAGCTCTCCTCGAGCGGATAGTTGAGCGCGCCGCGCAGGATGGAGAGAATGTTGGCGGACGTAATCTTCTTCTGCTCCTTGAGGTAGTACATCATCTGCGAGGTCGCGGTGACGAGCGAGGCATAGACCTCGTAGCCGACGACCTCGGGATGGTTCATCAGCTTACGCGTCTCCGCCTCGGAAACGATGTAGTACTCGTTGAGAAAGCTGCCGCCCTCGAGGCGGTAGCAGTCCACGCCCTGGTCGCAGAATTCCGGGACAATGTGGACGTCGTTCCAGTTTTCGATCATTTCATTTTCCTCCCACAAAAAAGGACCGGCTGCCGTTTTGGGGGCAGGGGGTCCTTGGTCATACAGGTCTGTTCAGGGAAACGGGCGGGTGTCCGCATGATGTGTATTCGTGCCGCATATCCGTGCGCCTCCCTTTTTTCGACTACTTTATTATACGGGACAGAGCGTGCGGTTGTCAATAAGGGGGAGTGTATTATATCTATGGCAGCACCGCACAATGAAAACTGCGGCAGTATTTCCCTATCGTAAAGAAAAGAAGCCCGCGAGGGGCTTCCTTTGGAGCGGTGTTTACTTGGTAAATGCGATGGTCGGTTCAGCACCAAAGCTGAAAGACCCCGGCACTGTAACGGTAAAGTTAATAGTCGAAGTACCATCGGAGATTACAAGCATACTCGTCTTGGAATCAAACGATTCGTACGGAATCTTCAGAGAAATGTTGTTCTTTTCGATATAATACGCTCCGCCGTTATCAAGGTTATAGATAGAGCCGGTTTTGTCATATGCCACATCATTTACAGTAACAGTTAAACTCTGCGCCAGCCACTTTTCTGCATTGGAAAATGTGAGCGTACAATATGCGTTGCTGCCTTTGGTAATCGCCGGCAGTTCGGTCGGAACCTTTACTTCGCTCTCGCCCGGCTCAGTCGGGTCAGTCGGCTCGGTGGGTTCAGTCGAACCGCTGACTGTCAGTTCATAGGAAACATCAGCATAGTCCGGTGCGGTAAGCGTGATGGTGTAGGTACCGGGCTGCTTGAACAGAGAGGCAAAGAGGTCGAGCCTGTCATAATCGTACATAGCGCCGCCGTTCTCGCTGCCGGTGGAATACAGACGGAATTCCTTCTCGTCGAAGCTGAAACTGCTGGTGTTCTTGGTCAGCGTGGTTTTGTTTACCTTAACCGAGGTTACTGCATTCAGATACCCTTTCAGGTCGGTGGCGTTCAGTCCGTTGAAGCTGAAGCGATAAACCGGATACTGCGTTCCGACGAAATCAGAAATGCTTTTCTGCTCATACGAGGAAATTTCCGGTGCAGTCTTGGTATCAGGCGTATCTACTTTTTTCATCGTAAACTCCGCCGTCAAATCCTCGTAATACTTTGCTGACAGGGTGAGCTGATAGCTGCCCGGCTTGACGTTATAGAGCGAAATGGTCTTGTTATCCGCGCCCAGAACGTAGTAAACCGCATCGCTGCTCTCGACACCCTTAGCATAAACCGTATCTTCGCCGAGCTTTACGGATGTCAGATTTTTCAGAAAATCGCCATTCGAGCCGTTGACGGTCAGGGTAACGGTCTGCGCGTCCTTATTGACATCTGCCGAGAGCGAGAGATTTTCCTCATTCACCTTGTCGTAAGTAAACTCGACCGTCTGCGTCTTATAGCCGTTCGATACGATCTTGAGTGCGTTCTCGCCGACATGCAGCAGGTCCTTGCCGAGGGTGATGACGTTGCCCTCGATGGAATAATACTTCTCGTCCAGCTCGCGCCAGTCGCCGTTCAGATAAAGCGCGGAGAGTTTGCCGAGGTAGTCCGTGCCGTTTTCGAAGGTCAGCACAGCGTCACTGCCCTGCTGATTGCCGGAAACGGTCGGCACGACATAATCCAGTCGGCCGGACACGGTGCTATCCTGAATGTCGCCGAGCAGACCGTCCTCAAGGACTGCCTTTGTGGCGTGCGGCGGGTAAACGCCTGCCTCGGCGGTCTTGATGAACTCGGAGAACGGAACCCAGAGCGCCTTGTTCGTCGCGTCGATGTAGTCCGTGCCGTCATAATACATGGTATCGCCCTTGTTGAATACCGAGTCGAGCGTGGATGCGCTGTAATGCCAGTATTCGAGGACGGCGGCGGAGTCCGCGGTATCGCGGCCGAGCTTGTTCAGCACGCAGGCATTCGCGACAAGGTCGCTGTCGAACAGGAAATCGGTCGAGACGGCGTAACCGCCCGAGCTGTCGCTGCTGCCGCTGCCCGAGGAAGTGCTGCCGGTTGCACGGCTGACGGCGTCATAGGTGACGGCCTTGAGCTGAGCGGGCTGCGCGCCCTCCTTGACGTTGAAGGTGCAGGAGAAAGTCTTGAAGCCGTTCGCCTGAATGGTCAGCGTGTATTTGCCCTGATACTTCAGATGGTCGCTCGCGCCGCTTTCAGCATTGGTGTCGTTGTACAGCACGAACAGATCCTGACTGAACAGGTAGTAGTCGGTGATCTTTTCAAGCGCGGTGGTCTTGCCGGTCGGGTCGGTCAGCGTGACCTTTTCGATCGGGTCGGTGATGCCGTAAACCAGATTGCTGACAGCAAAATGCAGGTTCCTGCCCGAGGTCGGCGGCTCCTTGATCCTGAGCTTCGGCGTGTCATGATTCTGCACGTGGATGGACGCGAGTGCGGAGGACTTGACGCCCTGTGCGTTCGCAGAGGTCACGCGGACGAAATAGCGGCCGTTCGAGCGGAAATTGCTCTGACCGAACGGAATGGTCAGCGTCGCGACCGTGCTGCCGTTGTGCTTGTCTAAGCCCTTGGTGAACTGAAGGTTGCGGTTCCATGTGTTCTTTTCCTGATTGTATGCGACCAGCTGCACCGCGCCTTCCGTGTTATCCTCGTTGAAGGCCGCAATGCTGTCGAACCACGCCTTTTCTTCCGCGGTATTGTAGTTGAACATGATAACTACATTGCCCTTGCCGTCCTCGTCCAGAACGAGCGGCTCGGAGTAGCTCGGGTGCTCGCTTCGGACAGCAGAGGTGCCGAAGGTCGTCTTGGCGGGCAGGACGCGGACGCTGCCTGCGTCGTCGTAGTTGGTCAGGTAATAATCCCACATGGCGAGCGGGCCGTGCTTGATGAAGTAGTCCGGCAGGTAGTCCTCGCCGGTGTAGACGGCATTCGCCTGCGCCGTGCCGAGAGAGATCGTCTGGGTCCTGCCGCCGGAGGTCAGCGTGACCGAGCCCGGATTTGCCGTCAGCGGCAGCTTGGAGACCGCGCCGTCGTCCGTTACTTTGGAGACCGCCGCCGTCACATCCGCGCCGTCGACCGTTACAGTGGTGGCGTCCGCCTTGAAGCCGTCCTTGAACGAAAGCGCAAGGTAAGTGCCAGCATCGGTGGTGACGACCTTGGCGTCCGCGATCTCGGCGTTTACGTTCTGGTCGTTATTCGAAGAACTGCCGCCGCCATTGGACGAGCCGCCATTCGAGGAACCGCCCGAAGACGAACCGCCGCCGGAGGATGCGCCGCCGGAGGACGAGCCGCCCGAAGTCTGGGAAACCGTCTCGGTCTTGCCTGCCGCAACGGTCTTGCTGCCGGCCTGCACGCCGGAAACGTCCTCGGACGCCGAAACGCGGGTGCCGGAGGTGGAAACGCTCACGTTATCGGCGTTCGCCCTGACCTCACCGACCCTGCCGGCGCCGGTGATCTTCGCGTTCTCTGCGTTTACCGTGATGGAGCCGACAGACGCGCCGCTCTGCACGGTAACGGCAGG
>ENA-ORRW01003829-ORRW01003829.1-human-gut-metagenome-genome-assembly--contig:-NODE-3829-length-10318-cov-3.348339_pt1 | contig 10318 bp, 9 predicted proteins | sample MGYA00242183_ERZ509150 | MGnify/ENA primary metagenome ERZ509150 (study PRJEB26280, sample SAMEA2338639) | human gut metagenome | biome: human gut; feature: human-associated habitat; material: faeces... | reverse complement strand
CCCCCCCACCCCTCAGCGGAGTAGTAGCCAGCCTTGTCCATGGTCTCCAGAATGGACTCGAATTTGTCATAGGGGAGGCGGGTGGCGATCAGCGACTGGTTCGCGTCACGCAGCACTGTCTCTGTAAAGTTGATCTTTCTCATGTTCATCTGACCTCCGTGATGCTTTTTCAAAGCTGGATTCTATGAAACATAAACAGGGGCAAAGACTTTTCCGGCGTCCCTTCTGGACGGCAGAAAGGGCCGGTTTCCCCCTCCGGCCTGAATCTTATGGTTATTTTAGTATATTTTTTGCCCGGGTGCAAGTCTTTCTGTGCAAATTGGCCCACTTTATCCAGTTATGGAGCAAGATTCAGCAACCGGCCCTGATCGGGCAGGGCATCGGCCGCTGGGGAAACTTTGTGAACTGCGAGGCCTTCGGCGGCTATACGGACAGCCTGTTCGCCATGCGGATCAAACGGAGCATTGTCAATGAAAGCATGATATCCCAGGAACTTCTGGAGAATCTGATCACGGAAAACGGGATCGAGTATATCCAGGTCCACCCGACGTTCCTTTACGAATCCATGTGGAACCTGGGGCTTCTTTTATTTATGCTCTGGTACAGAAAGAGAAAGAAATTTACAGGAGAAATGTTACTGATTTATCTTACCGGATATGGAATCGGACGCGCGTGGATCGAAGGGCTCCGGACGGACCAGCTTCTGATCCCGGGAACGGAACTTGCAGTCTCTCAGGTATTATCCATGGTGATCGCGGTCATTTCCCTGGCTGTTCTCCTGTTCCATCGAAGGAAGGGACCAGGAGAAAGCGAGGAAACAGTGTAAATGAATGGGTTGAATGAAGAGCGTGAGAAGCTGATCCAGAGGATCGAGAGTGTGAGAGCAAAGCTGAACCGGAGTATTGATGAGAAGGAGGATTACGCTGCCGTATATCAGTACAGTGTGGAGCTGGATGCCTTGATCGAGCAGTATATGGCGGCCGGCTATTAGCGGAACCGGCGCGGGCCGGTCTTTGTGTTCACGTTTTTTGTTTGGCCCGTTGGTGGGCGGTACGAAAGAGGAGAAATTCCCCTGTTGTCCAATAAAACTTAAAAGCAGATGGGGCCGTCGGGAACAGGATTCCCGGCGGTTTTTTCTTTAAAAATTCCTTGCTATTTTCTTTCATATGTACTAATATTAAAGAAGAAGTGGTGGAAAGTGGGTTAAAGTGGTGCTAAATGGTGGAACGGTGGTTCCCCATGGAGCGCGGTGGCAACAGGAGAAGACGATGTTCATTGGAGAATACAGTCACACAATCGATGCCAAGGGCCGTTTGATCGTACCATCCAGGTTCCGGGAACAGCTGGGCGATGAGTTCGTTGTGACCAAGGGACTGGACGGGTGTCTTTTTGTGTACGAAAATTCCGAATGGAGATCCTTTGAAGAAAAACTCCACGCACTTCCTCTTACAAATGCCAATGCCAGAAAATTTACAAGGTTTTTCCTGGCCGGCGCCAGCGCCTGCGAGGTGGACAGGCAGGGCAGGATCCTGATCCCTGCGGTCCTCCGGGAATTTGCGAAGCTGGAAAAGGATGTGGTCCTGGTGGGAGTCGGAAGCCGGATCGAGATCTGGAACAAGGCGCTCTGGACAGAGAAGAACGTGTATGATGATATGGAAGAAATCGCAGAAAATATGGAAGGTCTTGGCATATGATTTTTGAACACAAGTCAGTTCTCCTATACGAAACCGTAGACAGCCTGAATATTAAGCCGGACGGGATCTATGTGGACGGTACCCTGGGCGGCGGCGGCCATGCTTATGAGGTATTAAAGCGGCTGGGCCCCAAAGGCCGTCTCATTGGCATCGACCAGGATGCAGACGCCATCCAGGCAGCTTCTGGGAGGCTTAAGGAATACGGAGAGAAAGCTACCATCGTCAGGAGCAATTACAGAAATATAAAAGAGGTGCTGTCCAGCCTGGGGATCGGAAAAGTGGACGGGATCTACCTGGACCTGGGCGTATCCTCTTATCAGCTGGATACGGCAGAGCGGGGCTTTACCTACCGGGAAAACGCGCCGTTGGATATGCGTATGGACCAGAGAAACGAAAAAACGGCCGCGGATATCGTCAATGAATACAGCGAGATGGAGCTGTACCGGATCATCCGTGATTACGGCGAGGACCGGTTTGCGAAAAATATTGCAAAGCACATTGTGAAAGCGCGCCAGGAGAAACGGATCGAAACCACCGATGAGCTGGTGGAGATCATCAAGGCCGCCATCCCGGCCAGGGTACGGGCCGAGGGAGGCCACCCGGCCAAGCGCACCTTCCAGGCCATCCGCATCGAGCTGAACCATGAGCTGGAGGTGCTGGACGAATCCATCGATACCATGGTGGATCTTTTAAATCCAGGAGGAAGGCTTTCCATCATCACCTTCCACTCGTTGGAGGACCGGATCGTCAAGACACGGTTTAAGACCTGTGAAAACCCATGTATCTGCCCGCCGGACTTTCCCGTATGCGTCTGCGGAAGGAAAAGCCGGGGAAAGGTCATCACAAGAAAGCCTATCGTTCCCAGCGGACAGGAGCTGGAGGAAAATACAAGATCAAAAAGCTCAAAGCTCCGTGTGTTTGAACGGAGCGGATCATAAGGAATAGGAAAGGAAGTGATAGTATGGCAGCAAAGACCAGAAGAGGGGCAGCGCCGGAATATGTCAGTGGGACTGCGGCCAGAAAGCTGGAACCGGAAAGAAGACAGGAGAGGCCCAGGGAGCCCAGACGGGAGGCCAGCAGCCAGAGCCGTACTGTTACTGTCAGAAGAAACCAGGAAAAAGCACTCCAGATGGACCTGCCGTATGTGATCGTACTGACCATTGCCGCAGTGTGCACCCTTTATTTCTGCGTCAGCTATTTACAGCTCCAGTCCTCCATCGCCGCCAGGCTCAACCACATCGAGGCCCTGGAGGCGTCCATTGAAAAAAAGAAGGCGGACAATGACGCCCTGGAGACCCGGATCAATACGTCCATCGATCTGGACAATATCTATAAGATCGCCACAGAGGAGCTGGGGATGGTCTATGCCAATAAGGACCAGGTAAGGATGTATAACAAGACAGAAAGCGAGTATGTTAGACAGTATGAAGACATCCCGGAACGGTAGTCAGAACAAGCACAAAAAAATATTCTCAAGATACATGCAGGAAAAGCTGGCGGTTACGGTCCTCGTAATTACGCTGGCTTTGTTTGGTCTTGCGGTGAAGCTCTATATGCTGGTGGATGAGAAGAACGAGGAGTATACGGAGATCGTCTTAAACCAGCAGTCCTCCTACAACAGCCGTACCCTGCCCTACCGGCGGGGGGACATTGTGGACCGGAACGGCACCTACCTGGCCACCAGTGAAAAGGTCTACAATCTGATCCTGGATCCCAACCAGATCAATAAGGATTCAGCCAATTATCTGGAGACCACAGTGACGGCCCTGGTGGACGTATTCGGATATGACCGGGAGGAGATCCTTTCAGCCATCAATGAAAACCCGAATTCCTATTATGTGAAGTTCCGGAGACAGCTTTCGGCAGAGGAAAAGGAGGCCTTCGAGGCAAAGGCCAAAGAGGTGAACAAGCAGTATATAGACTCCAGGAGCAGGAAGCGGGTCCAGGGCGTATGGTTTGAGGACGAGTATAAGCGGGTCTATCCCTACGGCTCCGTGGCCTGCAATGTGGTGGGCTTTTCCTTTGACAACGGAAAGCAGGGAAGCGGCGGCATCGAGCAGTTTTACAACGATCAGCTCATCGGCACCAACGGCCGGGAGTATGGCTATCTGGACGCCGAATCCAATATGGAGAAGGTCATCAAATCAGCGGAAAACGGAAACACCATCGTTTCCACCATTGATACCAATATCCAGAAGATCGTGGAAAAGTACATCGACGAGTGGATGAACGGCATCGGGAGCAAGACGGCGGCGGTGCTGGTGATGAACCCCAACAACGGCGAGATCCTGGCCATGGCCTCCAACCGGCGGTATGACCTCAACGATCCGAGAAATCTGGGTGCCATGTACACCCAGGAGCAGATCGACGCCATGACTGAGGAGCAGAAGTCAGAGGCCTGGAACCAGATGTGGAGGAACTTCTGTGTCAGCGACAGCTTCGAGCCAGGTTCCCCGGCCAAGCCCTTAACGGTGGCGGCTGCCCTGGAGGAGGGGGTGATCGGCCCCCAGGAGACCTTTGTCTGCGACGGCGCCCAGGAGGTGGGCGGCCACCGGATCAAGTGCGTCAGCATTTACGGCCACGGCGTCCTTTCGGTGGAGCAGACCCTGATGAAATCCTGCAACGACGCGATGATGCAGATCGCAGCCCGTATGGGTGTGGAACGGTTTGCCAGATACCAGGAGATCTTCGGCTTTGGCCAGAAGACGGGGATCGATCTTCCCGGCGAGGCCGATACGGCCGGACTGATCTTCCATGCAGACAACATGGGAGCGGCGGATCTGGCCTGTAACTCCTTTGGTCAGACGTACAACTGTACCATGGTCCAGATGGCGGCGGCCCTGTCGTCGGTGATCAACGGCGGCTCCTATTATGAACCCCATGTGGTGAAGCAGATCTTAAACGACCAGGGGGCCGTGGTGAAGAAGGTGGAGCCCAATCTGGTGCGGGAGACCGTATCCCAGGCCACCAGCGATTTTGTAAGAAACGCCATGTTCCTGACTGTGGACAGTGAGGAAGGCACTGGTAAGGCAGGACGGGTGGCCGGATATAAGATCGGCGGAAAGACGGGAACGGCCCAGAAGCTGCCCCGGTCTGCCAACAATTACCTGCTGTCCTTTGCGGGCTTTGCCCCGGCCGACGATCCCCAGGTCCTGACCTATGTGGTCATCGACACGCCCAATCTGCCGGGAAAGGAACAGGCCCACAGTACCTTTGCCACAGAGGTGTTCCAGAAGATCATGACAGAAGTCCTTCCTTATATGAATATTTTCCCGGATACGGATGTGGCCGGGACCGAGGACGAGAGCCTGGCGGCCCAGGGTGAGGGGATCACCAACCAGAACCAGGGCGGTCTGGAGCCCGGAGGGGAAGCTGGAGACGGAGAGACCCAGGCAGAGGAAACGGAGCCCATGACCGATGAAAACGGGGAGACCATTCCGGAGACCGAGCCGGCCAGTGAGGAGGTCGTGCCTTATGACGACGGGCTGGGACTTCCCGACACCGTGGCCGGAGGCGGCCAGCCCCCTGGGGAGGCGGCCTCTGAGACTCTGTCGGAAACGCCTCCGGCCCCAGGGCCAGAAAACGCTCCGGAAGGCCAGGGGGAAACAGAGCCCCAGTAGATGGGATGCATTCCGGCGGCCCGGAGCCGCCGGGGACGAAGATACAGAGAGGTGACGGATGGAAAGACAGATCGATTTAAATGAGATTTCAGACGGAAGGCTCTACGGGCTTTCCGATATGGTAAGAGCAGACTGCGGCGGCTGTGCAGGCTGCTCTGCCTGCTGTTCGGGCATGGGCCGGTCGGTGGTCCTGGATCCCCTGGATATGCACCGTTTGGCAGAAGGGACAGGAGTGGGAGCAGAGACGCTTCTGACTGAAAATTTAGAACTGAATGTGGTGGATGGGATCGTCCTCCCCAATCTAAAAATGACAGGGGTGGGGGAAAGATGCACGTTCCTGGATCAGAACGGACGCTGTACGGTCCACAGCTTCCGCCCGGGGATCTGCCGGATCTTCCCTCTGGGGCGGCTGTATGAAAACGGGAGCTTCCAGTATTTTCTCCAGGTCAGGGAGTGCCGGAAGACAAACCGGGCCAAGATCAGGGTGAAAAAGTGGATCGATATGCCGGAAGCGGAAAAATATGATGCCTATATTTCCAGATGGCATTATTTTTTAAAGGAGCTTTCCAGGATCGTCCGGGAGGATACAGAAGGGATCCTGTCCAGGAACCTGAGCATGTATGTGTTAAAGGAATTTTATCTGACTCCCTATGACAGGGATGGGGACTTTTATGCCCAGATCGAGAAACGGATCGGGAAGGCGGAGGCAGTCTTTGGGATCAGCCATTCATAATTTCCGGTGAAATGAAATATAATGAGTAACAAAACACGGACATGGATGTGGCGTCATGAGCTCTTTTCTGACCCATCACAGGAGACGGATCCTGGTGACCATGGCGTTTTTGTCGCTTTTTATGGCCGGGCTCTGCGGCCAGCTGGGCTATCTGATGATCTTCCGGTCAGAGCATTACAGCACCATGGCCGACGATCTCCATGAAAGGGAACGGACCATCAAGGCGGCCAGAGGGGAGATCGTGGACCGGAACGGCACGGTCATCGCCTCCAACCGGACGGTCTGTACGGTCTCCGTGGTCCATAACCAGGTGGAGGAGCCGGAGGCGGTGATCCGGATGCTCTCCGGGGAACTGGAGCTGCCGGAGGCAGAGGTCCGCAAAAAGGTGGAAAAGCGCTCTTCCCGGGAGATCATAAAGACCAATGTGGATAAGGCCGACGGAGACCGGATCCGCTCCCATGGCTTTGCTGGCGTCAAGGTGGATGAGGATTATAAGCGGTATTACCCCTACGACAGCCTGGCTTCCCGGGTCCTGGGCTTTACAGGGGCCGATAACCAGGGGATCATCGGCCTGGAGGTCATGTACGAAAAATACTTAAAGGGCCGGGACGGAAAGATCCTTACCCTGTCCGATGCCAAAGGCGTGGAGGTGGAAAATGCCGCAGAGGAGCGGCTGGAGCCGGTGGCCGGGAACACCCTGACTGTGAGCCTGGACGTGAACATCCAGAAATACGCAGAGCAGGCCGCGTACCAGGTGATGGAGCGGAAGGGGGCCAGGGCCGTTTCGGTCATTGTCATGAACCCTCAGAACGGGGAGATATACGCCATGGTCAACGCCCCGGAATTTCATCTCAACGCCCCGTTTTCCCTGGCAGAGGGGGATGGGGCCGCTTCCGGAAAGGAAAAACAGGATCTTTTGAACGCCATGTGGAGGAACCGGTGCATCAACGACACCTATGAGCCGGGCTCCACCTTCAAGATCATCACGGCCGCAGCCGGTCTGGAGGCCGGAGTGGTCTCCCTGGAGGACCGGTTTTCCTGTCCGGGCTTCCGGATCGTGGAGGACCGGAAGATCCGGTGCCATAAGGTGGGCGGCCACGGCGGCGAGACCTTTTTACAGGGAGCCATGAACTCCTGTAATCCGGTGTTCATCGACGTGGGACAGCGGCTGGGAGCGGAGCGTTTTTACGATTATTTCCAGCAGTTCGGCCTGCTGGGGAAAACAGGCATCGACCTTCCCGGGGAGGCGGCCACCATTATGCATAAGAAGGAAAATATGGGCCTGGTGGAACTGGCCACGGTCTCCTTTGGACAGTCGTTCCAGATCACTCCCATCCAGCTTGTGACCACCGCCTCCTCCATCATCAACGGAGGGAACCGGATCACACCCCATTTTGCCATAAAGGCGGAGAGCCGGGACGGCTCCCTGGTGCGGGAGTTTACGTATCCCGTAAGGGAAAATGTGGTATCGGAGGAGACCAGCCGGACCATGCGGCATATCCTGGAGCAGGTGGTGGCTGAGGGCAGCGGGAAACGGGCAAAGGTGGAGGGCTTCCGGATCGGAGGAAAAACGGCTACCTCGGAAAAGCTTCCCAGGAGCCGGAAAAAGTATATCTCTTCTTTTCTGGGCTTTGCCCCGGCTGACGATCCCCAGGTCATTGCCCTCATCACCATTGACGAACCGGTGGGGATCTACTACGGCGGAACCATCGCAGCCCCGGTCATTGCCGACATTTTTGAGAACATCCTTCCTTATCTTGGGCTTCTGCCTGGAAATGAAACGTAGCGTTCAGCCATGCGTCGTTCTGTCCGCCCTCAGCGGACAAGAAGAGCTGGGCGTCTGTCCCATGAAGATCCGGACAGAAAACAAGGAAATGGTGTTTTCCCATTGATTAATTCTTTAAAAGGACGTATACTAAAAAGACCCAATACATAAGAGACAGAGGTGCAATATGGTTAATGAGACAATCCTGGCGGTCATCATCGCCTTTGCGGTCAGTGCGGCGCTTTGCCCCATCGTGATCCCATTCCTTCATAAATTAAAGTTCGGCCAGCAGGTCCGGGAGGACGGTCCCCAGGCCCATTTAAAAAAACAGGGGACGCCTACCATGGGGGGACTGATCATCCTTTCCAGCATTGTGATCACGTCCCTTTTTTATATGAAAGATTATCCCCGGATCATCCCGGTGCTGTTCATGACCGTGGGCTTCGGGATCATCGGCTTTCTGGACGACTATATCAAGATCGTCATGAAACGGTCCGAGGGGCTGAATCCGAAACAGAAGCTTCTGGGCCAGATCGTGATCACGGGGATCTTCGCCTATTATCTGATGACCTCCGGGGAGGTAGGAACGGAAATGCTGATCCCCTTCACCGGCGGCTTTGAAAACGGATATTTCCTGGATCTGGGGTGGCTCTTTGTACCGGCCCTGTTCTTTATCGTCCTTGGAACGGACAACGGCGTCAATTTCACAGACGGTCTGGACGGACTCTGCACCAGTGTGACGATCCTGGTGGCCACTTTTTTTACCGTGGTGGCTCTGGGAGAGGAGAGCGGCATCAGCCCCATCACGGGCGCCGTTGTGGGAAGTCTTCTGGGCTTCCTCTTATTTAATGTATATCCGGCCCGGGTATTTATGGGAGATACGGGATCTCTGGCCCTGGGAGGCTTTGTGGCCTCCAGCGCCTATATGATGCAGATGCCCGTCTTCATCGCCATTGTGGGCCTTATCTATCTGGTGGAGGTGCTTTCCGTTATCATCCAGGTCACTTATTTTAAAAAGACCGGCGGAAAGCGGATCTTTAAGATGGCTCCCATCCATCATCACTTTGAACTGTGCGGATGGTCTGAAACGAGAGTCGTCGCCGTATTTTCCATCATCACGGCAATCCTTTGTCTGGTTGCTTACTTAGGATTATAGCAGGGAGGAATATTCATGTCACAGAAAGTATTAGTTGCCGGAACCGGCATCAGCGGGATCGCAGCGGCAAAGCTTCTTCTGGCCCAGGGCGGGGAAGTGGTATTATATGACGGAAACGAGAAGCTTTCCGCCGAGGAATTAAAGAAAAATTTTGATGAGGGCGCAAAGGTCTCCGTGATCTTAGGAGAACTGAAGAAGCTGGATCTTTCCGGCGTGGAGCTCTGCGTCATCAGTCCGGGTATCTCCCTGGAAGCACCCTTTGTGGCTGTTCTGGACGAGGCCCGGGTCCCCATCTGGAGCGAGATCGAGCTGGCCTATCACTGTTCCCAGGGAAAGCTCATCGCCATCACCGGAACCAACGGAAAGACCACCACGACAGCCCTGACCGGCGAGATCATGAGGCATTTCTTTAACAGCGTATTTGTAGTTGGAAATATCGGTGATCCCTATACGGCCCATGCCAGAGAAACCACGGAGGAATCGGTGACGGTGGCCGAGGTCTCCAGCTTCCAGCTTGAGACCATTATGGAGTTCCATCCCAATGTTTCGGCCATCACCAACATCACTCCGGACCACCTGGACCGCCATAAGACCATGGACTGCTACATCCAGGTAAAGGAGGGGATCGCCAGGAACCAGACAGAAGAGGATTCCTGTGTATTAAATTATGACGATCCGGAGCTCCGTGCCTTTGGCTCCACCTTAAAGAGCAAGGTGATCTACTTCAGCCGGAGGGAAAAGCTGGACCAGGGCGTATATATGGACGGCGACAGGATCGTATACCGCCACGGCGGAAAGACGGAGCCTGTGCTGGATGTCAAGGATCTCCAGATCATCGGCGGCCACAACCATGAAAATGTGATGACAGCTGTGGCCATCTCCCTCCAGATGGGCGTGCCCATCCCTGTGATCCGCGAGGCCTGCATGGCCTTTAAGGCGGTGGAGCACCGGATCGAGTTCGTGCGGGAGCGGTTCGGAGTCACCTACTATAACGATTCCAAGGGGACCAACCCGGATGCGGCCATCCAGGCCATCCGCGCCATGCCGGGGCCCACGCTGCTGATCGCCGGAGGCTATGACAAGCATTCGGAATATGACGAGTGGATCGAAAGCTTTGACGGAAAGGTGCGGTATCTGGTGCTTATCGGCCAGACCAGGGATAAGATCGCCGAGTGTGCAAAAAAACATGGGCTCACGGATATCATGTACGCAGAGGATATGCAGGAGGCTGTCCAGGTCTGCGCCTCCTACGCCAATGCCGGCGATTATGTGCTGCTTTCTCCGGCCTGTGCAAGCTGGGGAATGTTTAAAAATTATGAAGAGCGGGGGCGGATCTTTAAGGAATGCGTG
>ENA-ORRW01003826-ORRW01003826.1-human-gut-metagenome-genome-assembly--contig:-NODE-3826-length-10324-cov-3.301977_pt1 | contig 10324 bp, 7 predicted proteins | sample MGYA00242183_ERZ509150 | MGnify/ENA primary metagenome ERZ509150 (study PRJEB26280, sample SAMEA2338639) | human gut metagenome | biome: human gut; feature: human-associated habitat; material: faeces... | reverse complement strand
AAAAAAAACCACCTCCAAGCTGCAGATTGTTCAGGAACTGCAGATGGGGTTATCCACTGTCAGTCAGAACCTGAACCTTCTGGAGCAGGAAGGTCTTATTGAAAAAAATGGTTTCTTTGAATCCACCGGTGGAAGAAAGGCAAACGCCCTTCAGATTGTATCAGATTTTAAAATTTCCATTGGTATCGGTATTTTAAAAGGGATGTTTCATATTACTGCTGTAGATTTATATGGAAATGCTTTCTATACAGACACCATTCCGCTTCCATATTCCAACACACCGGATTACTATAAACAAGTTACTGACGCAGTAAAAGAATTCATCTCATCGCGCCAGTATGACAATGACAAAGTTCTTGGCATCTCCATTGCCACACAGGGTATCACATCCCCGGATCATACCACTGTACTATATGGAGATATCATGAATAACGCAGGCATGAAACTGGATGATTTTTCCAGATATCTTCCTTATCCCTGTTATCTGGAACATGATTCGAAATCAGCTGCATTCCTTGAATTATGGAATCATCCGGAGCTTGACAGTGCTGTTATCATCCTGCTGAACCGAAATCTGGGCGGCGGCATCATTACCAATCATCAGATTCATCAGGGGATCTCCATGCACAGCGGAACTCTTGAACATATATGTATTAATCCCGACGGCCCACTTTGCTACTGCGGCAGCCGCGGCTGCCTGGAAACCTACTGTTCTGCCAATGCACTGGAACAGGCTGCAGGTATGCCTGCCAAAGAATTTTTCCCTCTTCTGCGCGAAAAAAAATCTCCCCAGATCATACAGGTCTGGAAAGATTTTTTAAACCATCTGGCATTTGCCATGAAGAATCTAAACCTTATTATTGATGCACCGATCATCCTCAGCGGATATCTGGCACCTTATTTTACAGAAGAAGATATTGAATATCTGACAGAACATCTCCATACAGCCGCCCCATTCATACTGAATAAAACACAGATTCTGGTCGGTACCAACGGACAATATACACCGACAATCGGAGCGGCTCTGCATTATGTAGAAAAATTTATTCAATCTGTTTAACTATGGCAAGCCTCATAAATAATACAGGCAAGTCCTCTCCCACTGCTGTTATATGCAGCGGCCGGGGACTTCTTTATTATATAGCAGTAATATTCTTTCAGTATATTCGTTTCTTTTTCCGTGCTCTGTTGTCTAAATCCTTCGGATCAATGTTCCATTCACACCAAGTATCTCTCCATCAAACTCCCGGGCAAAAAGCACTTCTCCGGCTTCTTTTACCTTTATCTCTTTCTCCGATGTATTTAACAAAACTTCCATTTTATTTCCTTCTTCATCTATTTTGATATACTCTACGCATCGGTCGTTTTCATAGGTATCCGGAAAATGGAAATGTAGGCTTCTGCATGTTTTTTCATTTCTTCTTAGCATAATCAGTTTACGCATTGTCGCTATCTTTTCCTGATTCTCTTCGCTGTTAATCTCGCTCCATGGCATACATCTTCTGCAGTCCGGATCATGGGCACCTTCCATTGCGATCTCCGTTCCATAATAAATGCAGGGACTTCCCGGAAGAGTGAAGAGAATCGCAAGCTGCTGATAGAATTTATCCAGATCATGGAAACGGTTCATAAGCCGCTCCGTATCATGTGAATCCAACAGATTAAAAAGCACATCATTATTCTGCTGCATATACATGGTATAGCAACGGTTTACCATATATTCGAATTCCTCTTTTTTCATTGTTTTATCAAGGAAAAAATCATGAATTCCACTGAGCAGTGGGTAATTCATGACTGAATCATATTCATCTCCCTGCAGCCACTGGCTTGCATCATGCCAGATTTCCCCCAGCAGATAAAGATCCGGTTTTACCGCTTTTAAATGTTCCCGTATCCGCTTTAAGAACCGATGAGACACTTCATTTCCCACGTCAAAACGGATTCCATCTATATCAAATTTCCGGATCCATTCCTCACAGACCTTGCAGAAATATTCGATCACTTCTTCATTATTCGTATTCAGTTTCGGCATCGCATCTGTAAATGCAAAGGAGTAAAAACGCCGGTCTCTGGTGTCTGCTCTTTTTCCGATCTGTTCCCAGTCTTCTATCATAAACCAGTCCGCATAACGGGAATCTTTCCCATGCTCCAGTACATCCACCCACGGCGCGAATTTTCTTCCACAATGGTTAAATACTGCATCTACCATAATACGGATTCCCTTTTCGTGCGCTTCCCTGCAAAGTGCTTTCATTGTTTCTTCATCGCCGAAAGCCGGATCAATCTTTGTATAATCTGTAGTATCATATTTGTGATTGGACTCTGCTTCCATGATCGGATTCAGATAAATACCGGTAATCCCCAGCTCCTGAAGATACGGTAATCTCTGACGGATTCCTTCCAGATTCCCTCCGAATTTTTCCTTATTTGTCACTGTTCCGTGATTTCTCCACGGTGTGATATCATTTCCATTCTTTTCCGGGGTCCCATTGCAGAACCTGTCCGGAAAAATCTGATACCAGATAGTATCATTTACCCATGCAGGTGTGCGGTTTATATCTGCAGGATTCATCCATGGTACAATAAAACACTGCTGTATACGGCCCTCCATCCGAAGCTGTTCTTCTGTCAGGAAACCGTCTTCAAAATAATACCAGACTTCCTTCTCTGTCCTCAGTTCAAAATAATATTTACATCTTTTATATGCAGGAAAAAGTGTTGTTGTCCACCAGATTTGATGGGGCAGACGTTTTTTATAAATAATTTCCTCTCTTTTTCCTGTCCATTTTTCATTTCCACCCAGAATCCCGGCCTCATAAGGATCTCCGTAATGGATAAACACCTGTTTTACATCATATCCAGTCTTAATATTTACAATCAGTCTGTCCTCATCCAGGGGATAACTCATCTGCTCTGATGTTTTGTGGTATACACCTGTAAATTCCATCTTATTTTTCCTTCCTGCTCTTTATATTTTTATATATCTCTGATTTCTGCTATTCGGTTTATCTGGTAATGTCATTTGGATCAAGTTCATCTTCAAGTGCGGTTTATATTCTCCCACAAAAACACCTCCAGAATTTCCGTTATCTTGCACACTATCTTGCACACTTTTTTGCGTACTTTCTTCTTCAGGATAGGTTCCGTCTACTTCAGTGCTGTCAGAATCCCCATTGCATTGTCGTAATCTTTCTCTCCGACCATGATTTCATACAATGTTTTATCTGTTCCGAAGTTCCCACCCATGCTGCGGGCAGTTCCCCTGCCCGGGGCTATCATTTTTTCTTCGTGGTTAACTCTCTTTGTTTTGTATTTGATTTTCTCTGAATCTAAGGCTTTACAATACTGCTCATATTTGTCCCTGGATGCACCGAGATAAACTGTTCTGCTGTCGAATAACATAATTACTTCCTCCTTTGGGTGTTATGTTTACAGAGTGTTATGTTTGCACAATTTCCGCCTGCTATAACTGATCCAGTCTACAGGAAGAATCTCTGCCTGAATGAATATATTTGATTTACAAAAATGATCCTGCCTGCTGGCTCCTCAGTCTGCACACTCCGGAACGTATTCAAAAAATCATTCCTACAATCTTGCATGCCCAGTAATATAATAGAAAACAGCAGACATCCGTTTCCAGATCATCTGCTGTCATTATATCATATATATTTATTGCTTTGTAGTATAAAAGTATTATTCTACTTCTTCCGGTTCCATGCTTCGCATGTGTTCCTCGTTCTTTACGATTTCATACTTCTGGCGATATTCCTTGAAGTATGTATAATATTCCACGCTGTCAGATGGGTAAATCTTGGAATCATGGATATGCATATCCGGATTCTCGTCTCCACTCTTAAGGAGAGCTACCATTGCACTTGCACAATGTGCTGCAATACGGTTGAAGCTGTTGAGAATGTCTGTATATACAGTTCCCTCTTCCAGTCCGCAGTTGCCATTACTCAGACGCTCTACATGATGCATCTTTAGCTCATTGCATAAGGATGTGATAATCATTCCAAGAGGTGCAACTCTCTGAGCCATCTCTTTGTCATCATTGAGGAATGCACGACAGGTAAGATTGATCTCCTCACGAACTGCTTCCATTACTACATTCAGCTCATCCCAGGCTTCCTGTGAGAAATTAGTGTGATTATCATGCATTTCACTGGACATATAGGCAATGTAGGATGCATGGTCACCGATTCTCTCAAAGTCATTGATGGTATGAAGATAAAGGGATGCCTGCCTTGTCTGGGCACTGTTCATCTCATGCTTTGTGAGCTTCATCAGATATTCCCCAAGACGGCTTTCGTATTTATCGATCAGGTTCTCTTTTCTCTGTACCTTATCAAATTTATCCTGCTGATATTCATTCAGAAGGTTCATGGCACGGTTGACATTCTTGCGAAGCTTCCTTGCCATACCGCTCATGGCACGATGACACTGTCCAATAGCAAGTGCCGGATAATTCAGAAGACGTTCTTCCAGAAGATCAAAGTCTGCTTCATCTTCCAGTTCCTCTGCACTGTCTTTTACAAGCCAGCACACCAGCTGCTCGATCTTCGGTATGAACGGGAAAAGAACACATACTGTTGCTACACGGAATACAGTATTCAGTAAAGCAATTGCAACCGGTGACATAATCATATCCATAAATCCGAAATGCACAACAGCATTTACAGTGTAGAAAATCACTGACCAGAGGATAAGACCAAACAGGTCATTGATCAGATAAACAAGTGCTGTACGTTTACCATTCTTATTCGCACCGATTGCTGAAATCAGAACCGGACAGGCAGCACCTACACCGATACCAAGAACGATCGGGAATGCACTGGAGAATGTCAGGATACCTGTTACAGATAACGCCTGCAATACACCGACTGTGGCAGATGCACTCTGCAGCACTGCGGTAAATGCAATACCTACCAGAATACCTATCAGCGGGTTGGAAAACATTGTCAGCATGTTTGTAAATGTGGGGCTGTCCTTCAGTGGTGAAACAGCACCGCTCATTGTCTGCATACCTGTCATCAGGATTGCAAAACCAAGCATGATATTACCGATATTTTTATGCACGGAACGCTTACATGCCATGCGAAGGATAATACCAATAATCGCTACTACTGCTGAAATTGTTGCTGTAGATAAAATCTTCGCAATTCCGTTCTTTCCGTCAATATAAGAAAGACAGAGGATCCATCCGGTAATACTGGTTCCGATGTTGGCTCCCATGATAATACCGATGGCCTGTTTCAGTTTCATCATACCTGAGTTAACAAAACCAATGACCATAACGGTTGTGGCAGAAGAAGACTGAATCACGCTGGTAACACCAGTACCCAGAGCAACTCCCTTCAGCGGTGTGTTTGTCATTCGATACAGGAAAGCTTCCAGCTTATTTCCGGCAACCATTTTCAGGCCGTCGCCCATCAATGACATACCGAACAGGAATAACGCTACTCCGCTCAGTAATGACAATATCATTGAAAAAATTCCCATTATTTTCTCCTTTGTCGTCTGCCTGATTTCCCACCTCATCTCAGAAAATCGGCGCATAATGTAAGCAGGTTATTTTACCTGTTTCTAATCAGAATTTAACCTGCCTTTTACTTTTCCATTCTTATTATGTCACGTCCGGGAGATTATTACAATAATTGTTTTTTCAAAAATTGCATTTTTTCCATAGCGTTTAAAATGCTGTCTTTTTTTTCCTGATTTTTTTTGCAGTTTTCATAAAATTTTTCGGCATGCTCCAAAATATATCAGAACATGTCGAAAAATAACATACAATAAATCGGACAGTAAAGAAGGAGCTGTCTATTTTCAGGACAGCCCCTTTCCTCAAATTCCAGTATTAAAATCAATTGGTTATTCACAATCCGCTTCACTGCTTCATTTTATTATCTGGTGGAGTTACTATAGTTATACATACTACTGCTCATTGCCGCTCCTGTCGCAGCTTCCTCTTCACATTCTGCCAGAACAAGTTCTGCCTTGAACATATCTTCAATAATTTCACACAGTACCGGATTTTTTCTCAGTCCATTCCCTGAACCAATCATACGCCTGATCTTTATGCCGGTTCCATTCTGAATAGTCATATACATCTGATACAGTTCTGTGCTCATTCCCTTCAGAACACCATAGCAGAAATCTTCAGGTGTAAAGTTTTCGGAACAGATCTGGGTAATACTGCCGCTTTTTTCCGGATTTACCCGCGTACCGTCAAATGTTGTTTCAACTTTAATCTTTCGACTTTCAGTTCTTTCACTATTCTGGTCTCTCCCTGTTCTTGCCATCTTTTCCATTACTTTGTATAATGGTTGATCCTGTCCTGTCGCTTCTTTTACAATTTTTCGGAAAAACTGTTCCAGAAGCGCATATGCCTTGCCGCCACACAGAGATGCTCCTGCAAGCAGATACTTCCTATTTAGGAAAGGTCTTGCCTCAATTCCATCTCCCGAAAAATACTGACTGGAAAGAACAGAAATCTGTCCGCCGGTTCCCATATTGACCAGTAATATATTCTCCTCATCACCTGCTGCTCCAAGGAAGCTTGCCTGGTTGTCTCCGATTGCTGTTGTAACTGTCCGTCCTCTGTATGTACCCAATTTTTCTATTCCCGTACAGACATCAGGCAGCCAATTTACGTCCACTCCCATTTCAGCCAGTTTTTCTTTTTCAAAGCACATCTTATGGCTGTCAAAGAATCCAAAACTTGCCGCATTGCTCACATGTACCAATGTTTTTTTACGCCCTGTCAAATACATTCCAAAATAATCCATGATCGTACAGAAGCTCAAAGCCGAATCCAGAACCAGATTATGTCTGATATTATAAATGTGTGTGACAAGCCCATATCCTGAAGCAGCATGGATTTGACATCTTTCCCGGATTTCTTCTGTTAAAGGAATCTGATCCCCATCGCAGATACTTCCTCTGGCATCCTGCCATGTATATAACGGACTGACACAATTTCCTTCTTTGTCAACATAGACAATTCCATGCATCTGCCCTGTGAGCCCAATCCGCTCAACATGCGGATACTTCTCCAGGAAATAATCCAGCAGATTCACTGCTCTTTCTACAATTTCTTTTGCATACTGTATTCTTTCCCATTCATTTCCGGTTTCGATAAAGCAACCGTTCTCTACAGTTTTTGCCTCCAGAATCTTTGCCTGTCCGTTTTCCTCTTTTTCCAGAACAACACCGCTTATCGTTGTTGTCCCAATGTCAATCCCCGCCGTTTTCACAGTCCAAACTCTTCTGCCAGTTTCTTAAACTCCGGCAGGGAATTAATAATAGTATCATAAGATACACAATAAGCCAGTCTCACATAACCCGGGCAGGCAAAGGAACTTCCCGGAACCATGAGAATATTATATTTCTTTCCAGCTTCGCAGAACGCTTTTTCATCTGCTATCGGTGATTTCACAAAGAGGTAGAATGCACCCTGGGGTTTGATGCACTCGAATCCGCATTCTTTCAGTCCATTGTATAACGCCAGACGGTTCTTGTCATATGCAGCTACATCCACTTCTGCATCTACACATTTGGCAATCACCTTCTGCATCAGGGATGGGGCATTGACACATCCGATAGTACGGTTGGCAATAGCCGCAGCAGTGATAAGTTCTTCACTGCCATCTGCTTCATCCGGAATTACCAGATAACCGATACGCTCTCCCGGAAGGGACAGAGATTTGCTGTAAGAATAGCCAACAATAGTATTATCGTAATATTTTGTCAGATACGGAACTTCTACACCATCATAAGCCAGCTCTCTGTATGGCTCGTCAGAAATCAGGTAAATTACACTGCCAAATTCCTTCTGTTTTTTCTCAAGAATTGCTGCCAGCTTCTTAATGGTTTCTTCTGAATATACAACACCAGTCGGATTGTGCGGTGTATTTACGATCACTGCTCTTGTCTTTGCTGTAATCTTCTGCTCAAACTCCTCAAGATTCGGTTGGAATGTGGTTGTATCCGGAGAGATTTCCACAAGCTTGCCATCAAAATTGCGCACATATGCACCATATTCCAGAAAATATGGTGCAAAAACAATCACTTCTTCCTCTGGATTCAGGATCGTCTTGAAAATCACATTCAGACCGCTGGCTGCTCCAACTGTCATAATCAGATTCTTCGCTGCAAATTTAGTTCCAAAGCGGTGGTTCAGAGATTCCGCAATCGTCTGGCGCACATCCTCAAATCCTGCATTACTCATATAACCATGAAGCACTGTCGGCTCCACTTCGTTCACCAGATCAATAATAGCCTCCTTCACACACTCCGGTGCCGGAACGCTCGGATTCCCAAGACTGAAATCATAAACTTTGTTCGCACCGTAAATGGCTCTGAGACGATTTCCCTCCTCAAACATCATACGGATGGCTGAATTATTTTTTACATAAGGTTTCATTTTTTCTGCTATCATAACATATTCGCTCCTGTCCAAATAATCCCGGCAAACCACCGAAATTCAGAATAATATCACAACTGCCCACTTTCCCCTACAGTCGCATAATCTATCTCTATTTTAACCTCATCATGGTAAAGTGTCAATGTGTGACAATATACTATGTTTCATCTTTTTAACCGAATCGTTGCCGTTCGCTCCGTTTACAGTAATGTAGCCAAAATTCCAGATTACCCACGTCAATGGAATATAGGCTTTTGGCATATTCATGCCCCAAAAACACCTTGCGGGATAATGGCACGTGAACAACAACACCAAATCAAATAAATCCCTGCCAGTGTATTTGAAAGATCCAATTACCAGCATAGAAAAATAATTTATTTCATGTGCATTTGCAGGATATTTAGATATTCTTAGCTGGTCAAAATCTGCGTTATGAGAAAAATGACACACTGTCTGAGCGAAGCGAGTTTGTGGCATTTTTCTCATGCCTTTAGCAGATTTTTATCAGCTTAGAATATCTTAATGTCCGAAACCGCACATGAAATAAATTATTTTTCTATGCGTCCCTCCTTCAAATCCCTCCCTCAAATTCTTCCCACTATATCCCCAAAAAACATATCACAAACAAAAAAGACCGACAGTCTCCCCTCCCGGATTTCCTGTCAGTCTTTTAATAACTCTTATTTTCTCAGCTCTTCACACTCAAACGCACCAACGCCCTCTGCAGTTTAGCCTCCACAATCTTATAATCATGATCACTCAAACCACCTTTGGCAATCATCTCCTCAGCTCTTTTCTTAGCTTCCTGTGCGCGCTGCTCATCAATATCCTCTTTCCACTCCCAAGTAGTTGCAAGGACACGGCACTTTCCGTTCATAACAGAAAGCATTCCGCCAATACAGGCTGCGGTCCGTCTGCTGCCGTCTTCCATTACCACACTGGCTTCGCCCATTCCCAGGGCAGTACAGTAATTACAGTGTCTGGCAAGAATGGCCAGATCACCGCTGACAGTTCTGCAGATCACACGCTCCACATTGCCTTCAAAGAGTAATCCGTCCGGTGTTCCGATTCTCAACGGGAAAGTACTCATAGGACATTTCCCCCTTTACTGATTCTTGGCTTTTTCAAACACTTCATCGATGGTTCCCACAAACAGGAAATAACTCTCAGGAATGTCATCACACTCACCGTTAAGGATCATCCTGAATCCTCTCAGCGTCTCCTTCAGCGGAACATATTTGCCAGGCATACCTGTAAACTGTTCTGCTACAGAGAAGCTCTGTGACAGGAATCTCTGAACCTTACGGGCACGGCTTACAGTACGTTTGTCTTCCTCTGACAACTCATCCATACCCATGATGGCAATAATGTCCTGAAGCTCTTTGTAACGCTGAAGAACTCTCTGTACTGATCTGGCAATCTCATAATGCTCTGTTCCTACGATTTCAGGAGAAAGGATACGGCTTGTGGAATCCAGAGGATCAACAGCCGGATAAATACCCTGGCTGGAAATCTCACGGGAAAGTACAGTTGTTGCATCCAGATGTGAGAATGTAGTTGCAGGAGCCGGGTCAGTCAGGTCATCGGCAGGCACATATACAGCCTGTACAGATGTGATGGAACCCTTTCTTGTGGAAGTAATTCGTTCCTGCAGGTTACCCATTTCAGTTGCCAGTGTAGGCTGATAACCTACAGCTGAAGGCATACGTCCCAGAAGCGCAGACACCTCGGAACCTGCCTGTGTAAAACGGAAAATATTGTCAATAAAGAGGAGCACATCCTGGTTCTTCTCATCACGGAAGTATTCCGCCATGGTAAGTCCGGAAAGTCCAACTCTCATACGTGCTCCAGGCGGCTCGTTCATCTGACCGTAAACCAGAGCAGTCTTGTCGATAACTC
>ENA-ORRW01003808-ORRW01003808.1-human-gut-metagenome-genome-assembly--contig:-NODE-3808-length-10361-cov-2.514555_pt1 | contig 10361 bp, 6 predicted proteins | sample MGYA00242183_ERZ509150 | MGnify/ENA primary metagenome ERZ509150 (study PRJEB26280, sample SAMEA2338639) | human gut metagenome | biome: human gut; feature: human-associated habitat; material: faeces... | reverse complement strand
AGCCGGTCACGACACGCGACGGGCGGGCGTTGGCCGTGCTGGCCAATGCCGGCAGCGTGGATGAAGTGGAACGGGCGATCCGCAGCGGCGCCGACGGCATCGGGCTGTTCCGCAGCGAGTTCCTCTACATGCAGGGCCCGGCGCTCCCCGACGAAGAGACGCAGTTTGCGGCATACCGTGCCGCGGCGGAGCTTTGCGGGGCACGTCCGCTGACTGTACGGACACTTGACATAGGCGGGGACAAAGCATTGCCCTACATGCATTTCGAGCCGGAGGAAAACCCGTTTCTGGGATGGCGTGCGATCCGGGTTTCGCTGGCCATGCCGGAGCTGTTCCGCACCCAGCTGCGGGCATTGCTACGCGCGAGCGCATTCGGCAACGTGCGGGTGATGTTCCCGATGATAGCTTCGGTCGGGGAGTTCCGCGCCGCCAAAGCGGTTGTCGAGACCTGCATGGCGGAACTCGACGCAGAAGGGGTTGCCTACGACCGCGACATAGCGCTGGGGGTGATGATCGAGACCCCGGCCGCCGTATTCATCGCCGACGAACTGGCTGCCCGGGCGCGGTTTTTCAGCATCGGCACCAACGACCTGACGCAGTACGTGATGGCCGCCGACCGTGGAAACCCCCGCGTAGCCTACCTTTGCGACGCATTCGACCCGGCCGTGCAACGCAGCATCGGCATGGTGCTCGACGCCGCGCACCGGGCGGGTATCGAAGCCGGGATGTGCGGCGAACTGGCTGCCGACCCGCGCGCCACGCAGCGCCTCGTGGCGCTCGGTCTCGGGGAATTCAGCGTCGGCCCCCCGGCCATCGCCCCGTTGAAACACCGTATACGGACTGACAAATAATTTTTATCTTTATCCCAACGTCTAAAACTCGAATTATGAAGAAAACAATGCTCCTGCTCTTCGCCCTCATGCTGTCGTCGGCGATTTGTGCGCAGGATTACCACGTTGTCCTGTGGGACAACACGACGGCACCCACCTCGAACGGGCTTTCGGGCGACGAGGTCGAATCCAAGCCCGGACAGTGGAAAAACACGCAGACGGCCGAAATGTGGATTTACAAGGCCGGGGACAATGCCACGGGACAGGCGCTCGTGTTTTTCCCCGGGGGCGGCTATTCGTCGCTCTCGGTCGGCAACGGACATAAGGAGGCCCAGTGGTTCGCCCGGAACGGCATCACGGCCGCGGTGGTGAAATACCGCCTGCCCAACGGCCACAGCGAGGTTCCGCGCAACGATGCCGACGAGGCGCTGCGCGTGATGCGTTCGATGGCTGCGGAACTGAACATCGACCCCGCGAAAGTGGGGGTGTCGGGGACTTCGGCCGGGGGTTACCTCGCCGGGAGCGTCGGGACGCTTTCGGACGTGAAGCCGGGCTTCATGATCCTCTTCTACCCGGTGATCTCGGCCGACCCGGACAAACGCCATAAGGGGACTTTCGTACAGCTGCTCGGCGCCGAAGATGCCGACAAGCCCCTTGCACAGGAGTTCTCGCTCGAAAAGAAGGTCGATGCCGCCACGCCGCCCACGCTGTTGTTCCATTGCGACGACGACAAGGTGGTACCAGCCGTGAACAGCGCGCTGTTCTACCAGAAGCTCAAGGAACACGGCATCAAGGCCACGCTGCACATCTATCCGTCGGGCGGCCACGGCTGGGGCATGAACTCCCGCTTCCGCTATTACGACGACTGGCAGAAAGCCACGCTCGACTGGCTTTCGACGCTCTGATCCCGCGGCGCCTGCGGCCCGTGAAACGACAAAAGAGGCTCTTTCCAGAGCCTCTTTTTGTTGTGCGATCCTGCCGGCATTCCGGTACGGGAGCCGGCGCCGGTGCCGCGTGCGGCCGATCCCGGGAATCCGGCGGCCGCTGCGCTTATTTCTTGCGGTAGATGACCTCGCAATGCTCGCCCGTGAGGTATTCGACGATATTGAGCACCTCTTCGAGCGAATTGGATCGCTGGTAATTGAACGTATAGCGTTTGTCGCCGTAGCGTCCCGGCACCGAAAGCCGCACGCCGAAGGTCGTCTCGATGTGCGAGATGATCTCGTGCAGCGTAGCGTCGGACATCGTCACCAGGTCGTACTGGGTCAGCACGAGGTGCGAAGCGTTGACCTGCGTAATGGCGAGGTTGTCGTCCGCAGCGTCGTACAGGGCGCGCTGGTCGGGTTGCAGCGTCACCAGGTTGACCCCTGCGGGCGTCTGAAGGCGTACGGAACCGTGTTCGAGGACGACTTCGGCCTGCTGCGAACCTTCGTAGGCCTGCATGCAGAAGGAGGTGCCCAGCACGCGCACGCGCAGTTTGTCGGTGGACACGACGAACGGGGCGGCTTCGTCCCGCGCCACCTCGAAGAAGGCCGCGCCGGCCAACTGCACGTTGCGCTGCGTCGGGCCGAAGGCTTCGGGCAGCGTCAGTTTCGTACGGGCGTTGAGCCACACATGCGTGCCGTCGTCGAGCGTGACGGTCGTCACCGCATCGCCCGTGTTCTCGTAAACCCGGTATATGTCGGGTGTCGAGAGGAAATGCCATGCCGTGCCGGCGCAAACGGCGAGCAGGACGGCAGCAGCGGCCCCCAGCGTCCACCGCACCAGTCTGCGGCGACGGGCGGATCGCTCGCCGGCGGCGATACTCCCGATCCGATGGTCGGTGCTGCGCATGAACGACGCGAAGCGCGACAGGTCGGTGCTCTCCTCGAAGACGCGGCGTGCCCCCCACAGGCTCTTCAGTTCGAAGAAGTATTTGCGGTGCTCCTCCGACTCCTCCAGCCACGCGAGAAGGTACTTTTCCTCCTGTTCCGAAGTCTCCCCGGCAAAATATTTTTGTATGACTGAGTCCATTATAATCGTATCGTCCATTTGTTCTGTGTCCGTTTAGTATACAATCCACGGGAGAAATCTACCCAAGCGGATGGGAATTATTTTGTAAAAAAATGAAAAACAGCAGCAGAATCAGCTCCGATTTCGACAATTTTGCCCGCAGTTGCCTCAGGGCAAGGTAAATATGGTTTTCGACCGTGCTCTGCGCAATCCCCATCCGTTCGCTGATCTCGCGGTGGGAGAACCCTTGCAGGTAACTCAGCGAAAAGACCTCGCGGCATTTGGCCGGGAGGGCTGCGATCGCCTCGTTGATGCTCGTGCGCAGATCTTGCGAGTAGAGCTTTTCGATGACCGGATTCCGGTCGGGATCGTAATAGGCGTAGCCGATGCTTTCGATACGTTCCTGGTAGTAGGAGCGGTAGCTGCACGCATGGCGGTGCTTGTTGACGTAGTTGACCGACTGGTTATAGACCGAGCGGAGCAGGTACCCGTAGAGCGACTGCCCCGGGTCGAGCGCCTCGCGGCGCACCCATACGTTAACGAATACGTCCTGCACGACGTCCTGCGCCCAGTTCCCGTTCAGGAAGAGGCGTGCGTAGGCCGTCAGCGGCGCATAATAACGGCCGCACATCTCGTCGAAGGCTTCGCGGCTCCCGGCGCGTATGGCGGATATGAGTTCTGCAGGCTCCATGTTCGTATGCACAAAGTTAGAAAATATTTGCAGATTGGCGAGCCCGCCTGCCTTTTTTGTTTTCCGCAGGGCAATAAAAACGGCGGCGGGCATGATACCCGCCGCCGTCGGCTGTCGGTCGCGCCTTCAGGGAACTGCGGGGTGCCAGGCGAAATTCCCGGGCACAGGCGCACCGCCCTGCGGCAGTCAGTTGGCCGACACGAATGTCCTGGTGAGGAGCTCCTTCAGGGTCTCGGGGTTGTTGGTGGTGATGAAATCCATTCCCCATGCGATGCAGGTCATCATGTCCTGCACCGTGTCGACCGTCCATACGTTCGTGACCATGCCGTTGACATGTGCCTCCTTGACCCATCCCGGATTGCCCGAATAAGCCGAGAAGCGGTAGTCGATACCCCCGATGCCGTCCTGCCGGACTGCGGCGGGAGCCAGGTCGCCGTTCAGGTATTGCACCATGGCACCCGGGAGGGCGTTGACGATGCGTTTGCAGGTCGTATAGTCGAAAGCGATGTATTCCACACGGTCGGTCAGCCCCTTTGCCTTTACGGCCTCGATGACGGCATCCGCCGCACGGGCGTTGCCGACGAGGAGTTGTCCATGGCCGAACCGTCGTTGCGGAACACCACGTCGAGCAGGTCGGCCGTCGGAAGGAGCGGCTCGCCGCTGTCCATGGTCGTGGCGTTCGCCGTTTCCGACCAGTCGGAATCGAGGCTGCCGACCGCCTTGACCTTGGCCCAGTAGGAGGTGTTGCTTTCCAGGTTGGTCAGCTCCTGCGACGTTGCCGTGGACGCGATGCCGGTCTTGTAGGCATACTCGCTTTCGGGGGCTGAGGCCGAACCTTTCCAGTAGGCGACCGTGTAGGAAGTCGCATCGGGGACAGCGTTCCATTTGAGCGTCAGCCTGTCGGCCGCCGCTGCGGCGTCGAACGAAACCCCGCCCGGTGCTGCGGGTTTGGTCGCGGGGTTGAACTCGGCGTCCTGCCACTCCTTGCAGCGCAGGTGCGCCGCCACATTGGCCGCATTGCCCGAGGTCATGGCGCCGTACGATGCCGTCGCAGCCGCCACGGGGTAGTCCGAATAGCTCTTCGACGACTCCGCCACCGCGTAGATCAGGTCTTTCCAGTCGGACATGTTGGCGATATGCCAGCCGTAGGGACAGATGCCCTGCACCTGCATCGAGAGCGACGGGTGGTCGGCCTCGGCCTGCGTATTGCCGCCGTCGGAGGCCGCGTAGTCTTTCAGGTCGGCCTTGAGGATCGGTTCCAGCGTGATGCTGTTGCCCACGGCATCCACGACCACCGTCCCGGCGCCTCCCAGCGGGAAAGGCATCAGCAGGGCCGGGCTCAGCGCGCCGGCCGGGTCGCCCGTCAGCGTTTCGTACGAACTGTAAAGGCGTCCGTAGACCGAAGCGCGCGTCGTCACGCCGTCGGGCATCATCAGCTCCTTGAGCGTCCCGCCGTTCTCCTCGGTGTCATAGGCCGGGTTGCGCATCGAATACTCCGCTTCGTCGTAACCGCCCGTCTTCGAGCCCCCGACCAGACCGCTGCCCAGCTTGTAGGTGCCCATCGCCGCGCCGCCGTTCCAGTGCAGGCCGGTCGTCATCCACGTCTTGGTCTTTCCGTCACGCGTGACGTATTCCTTGGTGGGGTAGCCGGCCAGTTCCGATTCGGGCATGCTGTTCACGGTCGAGATGCGCGTGAACTCGGCCTTCGAGTCGGCTGCCACCACGTTGTTGTCGTTGTCGAGCGCGATCGTCACGCGCAGGGCGTTCATCCCCGCAATGCCGAACGTGAGCTCGGGCGCCGCGGCCTCGGCAGCCAGTACGGCGAGTTTGCCGTCGGCCGTCAGCGCATAGCGCGGATAGGCGTCCGGCGTACGCGAAGTCGAGAGGATCACCTTGCCGCTGCGGAAATAGTGGTCGAGGCCGAACACCAGGTCGTTCTTGTTCATCTGTGCGGCATCGCCGAAGGCCGCAAAGTGGGGTACGCCCGACCCGTAAATAAACAGGTAGGTTTCGTTGGCCAGCTGCCGCACCTTGATCTGCCTTGTGGCGAGGCTCGTATCCTCCGTCCCGGCGCTCACGGTCACCGTCGCCTCCCGCATGTCGGTGGGTGAGGTGTTGTCCGAAGCCGCGAGGACGATCGTCCCGGCCTCCCTGTCGAGCGTGCAAGTGAGCCACTCCACGCCCTCTTCCAGCTTGGCCGTGACGGTCGAGGCGGGCATGTTGGTCTCGAAGGTCACAGTCACCTCGGCAGGCTCCATGGCCATCATTTCGATGTCCGATTCCGTCGAGAGGGTGAGCGTGGCATCGGGTTTGAGCCCGACCTGCATGATCGAAAAATCGACGCTTTCGCCCGTCTTGGAGAGCGTTACGCGCAGCGTTCCCGTGCGCTTGTAGTCCGTGTTCGCGGAGCAGGTGATCCGCAGCGCCTTTTCGACCGCGCCGTCGGGCGAGGCCGTATGGTAGTCGAGCGTGGCCCAGTCGGTGCCGACCAGTTCGGCATGCCAGTCGCTATACATTTTACCGTAGGGGTTCACCGTCACGATGTAGGTGCCGAACGCCAGTCCGTCCGTCGTCCGCCCGTCGGCATCGAACCCGATCGCGGCGGGCGAAATCGAGATGCGCGCCTCCCGGCGCGTGTTGTCCGCATCGGTGCCCGACTCGTAACAGCCTGTGAATGCCGCGGCGGCGATGGCGAGCAGGCCGGATATGAATTTTCTCATAGCTGAATAGTTTTCTGTTGGGTAAATGGATTAAGACCAGCCTTCGGTCTGCCTGAGGTTGCTGTTCTTGTTGATCGCCGAGGTCGAGATCGGGAAGAGGTAGATGTTGGGGTTCGTCGAACCGCCCACGCCGCCCTCGACACCCGTATTGGGCCAGTATTTGAGCGGGCAGTAGGTGTCGATGTAACCCAGGCGGATGTAGGTGAACCACAGGTTGCCCTCCTCGGCGAATTCCCAGCGGTTCTCCGCAGCCAGCGCTTCGAGCACGTCCTGCTGCGTGGCCGAGGTGTAGAAGTCCGCCTTCCCGTAGGCGCGCTGGGCGACCACGTTCAGCTCTCCGAGCGCCTCCTTGTACTGTTTCCTGTAATAGTACAGCTCGGCACGGAACATATAGTACTGCGCATACCGGTAGAGGATCAGGTCGTCGTCGTAGAGCAGCGTTCCCGAAGACCAGTCGCCCGTGAACTTGTTGGGCCATCCGACCTTTTCGTACATGTCGCTCACGCCCGTGCGCTCCATATAGGTCACGTCGCTGCGCTGGTCGTTGTTCTGCTCCTTGTTCCGTTTCAGTTCGCCGATGAATTCGTCCGCATAACAGAACCACTGGTTGCTCGATACCGGCACGCCGCCCTCGACGTTGCGGTAGGAGGCCTTGACCTGCGTCGAGCCCCAGATGAAACGCTGGATGTAGCTGGCCGAATGCACCTCGTTCGTCGCATCGACATGCAACGCGAAGGCGATCTCCTTGTTGGCCTTGTTCTTCACGTCGAACACGTCGGCGAACTTGCCGAGCAGCGGCGTGCGTGTAACGGCGTCGAGCGCCTCCCCGGCCATCGTCAGGTAGGAATCGCCGCCTTTCTGTGCGGCGTACATCCACAGCGCGAAGTCGGCCTTCAGCATGTTGATGTTGTCCACCGTGGCATAATAGCAGCCCTGGGCGTTGGAAGTGATGTGCGTGAGCGCGCTTTCGATATCCTGCGCCACCTGGGCGTAGACCTCGGCCCTGGGCGAACGCGAAGGGTAGATCTCCCGCCCGATGCTCTCGGTGGGCGTCAGGATGACGGGCGCGTCGCCCCATACGCGGGCGATCCAGTAGTAGACGTATGCCCGGACGAAATAGGCGTTCCCGAGGCAGTAGCTGCGCGTCTGGTCGGACATTTCGACCGACGGCGCGTACTTTATCACCGAGTTGCACTGGTTGATACAGGTGTAGAGGTTCGTCCAGCTTACCGACGACGTGCCTCCGTTGAGCAGGCTGTGCAGTACTTCCAGCATGTCCGAGTCCATCAGCGAACGGTTCGTACCGCGATCCCACATGGCGGGCCCGACGCGCAGTTCGCCCCAGAAGAACTGGTTCGCGTAATTCTGCCGGAAGGCGTTGCGCAATTCGAAATAGATGCCCGTCGTCGCGCCCGTGACATCGCTTTCGTCCACCCACATGTTCGTCGTGTTGAGCTGGTCGGAGTTGACGATATCGAGCTCGCACCCCGCCATCGCCATCGAGGCGGCGCCTATCGCTGCAATATATAGCTTATGGAATTTCATATTCGTATATTCGATTTAGTTGTTGAGAATCATCCCGTTCAGAACGTGGCCTTCAGGCTGAACATCACCTTGCGCGTGGGCGGGTAAATGTTATAATCGGCCGAGCTGGTGTTCACCGCGCTGTACATGCCCGTGCTCGATCCCGAGGAGGCCACCGCCGACTCGGGCGACACGCCCTTGACCTTCGTCCAGTATACCAGCGTGTTGCCCGATACCGAGACCGTCAGGTTGCCCAGCCCGAGCTTGCCGATCCACCGCTTGGGGAAGCTGTACGACAGCGTCACGTCGCGCAGGCAGAGGTAATCGCCCTTCTGCACGTTGATGTCCGAGATGCGCGAATAGTTCTTGTTGCCGCCGTCGGCGTCGTTGGCCGACAGGCGCGCCAGCTTGGTGTTGTCGCCCGGCTTCTGCCAGCAGTCGTTCGCATCGTAGATGAGGTTCCAGTTGCAGTTGCCCATCGAGGTTTGCAGGCCGCGCGTATACATGTAGTTGTAGACCGAGTGCCCCAGCGCATAGTCGACGTAGACCGACAGCGAGAGGTTCCTGTACTTGAAGGTATTGTTCATACCGCCGGTGGAGTGGGGCGTCACGTACCCCAGCAGGAACATGTCCTCGTCGTTGATCTGCTCGCTGCCGTCCGCCGTACGCGCCGACCCGGCGCGGTTGAGCCATTCGTAGTCGCCGATGTCCTTGCGGCCGGCGATCGAACGGCCGTCCGAACGGCGGATGCCGTGCGAATTGACGTCGTACAGCGCCGCGTCGGCCTGCGCCTCGGTTTCGATGATGTAGGCGGTCTTGTAGCCGTAGATGCGCCCCATGCGTTCGCCGACAGCCGTGCCGCCGAAACGGAATCCCGTCTCCGACATCGTGTACCCGCCGATACGCCATGCATCCTTGCCGTCGACGTCCTTGTACCTGTACTCGTCGGGGAGCGACAACACCTTGTTCATGTTGAACGAGTAGGTGAAGTCGGTCGTCCAGGTGAAGTTCTTGCTCTGGATGTTCACCGTCGAGAGTTCCACCTCGGCGCCGTAGAAGCGTACCGAACCGACGTTCTGCCGGGCCGAGCCGTAACCCGACGTATCGGGCAGCGTGACGCTGAAGAGCAGGTCGGTGGTCTTCTTGTTGTAATAGTCGGCCATCAGGCGGATGCGGTCGTTGAAGAATCCCATGTCGACGCCGATGTCCAGCTGATGGGTGGTCTCCCATTTGAGCCTCATGTTGGGCAGCGCCGTGGGCAGGATGGCGCTCGCACCGTTGTAGATCGACGTTGCGCCGAACCCTCCGTAGGCATCGTAAAGGCCGATGTAGTTGTTACCAGTCAGGCCGTACGAGGCGCGTATCTTGAAGCTGTTGAAATTGCGCACGTTCCAGAATTTCTCCTCCGAGACCACCCAACCGGCCGACGCCGCAGGGAAATATCCCCAGCGGTTTCCCTCGGCGAATTTCGACGAGCCGTCGGCGCGGAACGTGAACATGAAGAGGTACTTCTTCTTGTAGTCATAGTTCAGACGCCCGAAATAGGAGGAGAGCGCCTCGTTGGTGTTGGTGTCCGCCCAGCCCGTGGCGTCCGTCCCTGCGGCCAGCGTCGGCACCTTGTCCGAATCGGCGCCCGTAACCGTCAGCGAAAGGCCGTTGACCGTGTTTTTCATGTAGTCGAACCCGACCGTGCCCTCGATCGTATGATCCTGCGCGAAGGTCTTGCGGTAGTTCAGGTAGCCCTGCGTGCTGAAGCGGTTGGTCTGCCCCCACTTCTCGTAGGTGCGGCGCTGGTTGGAGATAGCGTTGCCCGCCAGGCGCTGGTTGTCGATCCTGTAATAGTTGTGGTTGGCAACCTGCATCACGGCGCGCAGCCCGTCGACGATTTCCCATTCGAGGTTGAAATTGGCCGTCATGCGGCGTGCCGTGTAGTTGCTCGTATAGTAACGGTCGAACCATGCGGCCGAGATGGTCGTGTTGTTGGTTCCCTGGGCGGGCGTGCCGTCATCCAGGTAGTCGCGGTGCGTGGCGGGCATGAACATGCCGCGGCCCACGGTCGTCCAGTAGGTGGCGATACCCGACGAGGGGAGCGTGTTGCCCTTCGTTTCCGAGTAGTCGAACACGGTCGTCGCCTTCAGGTTCCTGAGTATCTTGAACGAGGTGTTGCCGTGGAAGGTGAAACGCGAGAAATCGGTGTTGATGCCGATGCCGCCGTCCTTCGTGTAGCCGGCCGACGCGGCATACTGCACCTTGTCGTTGCCGCCGTTCACGCCGACGTAGTAGTTCATCCAGTACGAGTCGTCGAACCATTGCTTCTGCTGGTCGTTGTCCTGGTAGGCGATCAGTTTCGAGTGGTCGATGGGGTCGACCATCACCTTCCAGCCTGCGGGGACATCGGCCGGCGTATCCACGAATTTGGGCGTCCACACCGAATTGTCGCCGTTGCCGATACCGGCGGAGTTGGCGCCCGTCAGGATGCCCGAGCCGTAGGCGTAGGTCGAAGGGTATTCGTTCAGCATCGTGCGCATCGTGCGCAGGTAGTCGCCGCCGTCCATCAGGTCGAACCTCACGGCGGGCGAAGTCCATGCGGCCTGCGCCTCGAAT
>ENA-ORRW01003771-ORRW01003771.1-human-gut-metagenome-genome-assembly--contig:-NODE-3771-length-10450-cov-4.197018_pt1 | contig 10450 bp, 8 predicted proteins | sample MGYA00242183_ERZ509150 | MGnify/ENA primary metagenome ERZ509150 (study PRJEB26280, sample SAMEA2338639) | human gut metagenome | biome: human gut; feature: human-associated habitat; material: faeces... | reverse complement strand
AAAAATAACCCTGTATATAGACAAAAAATCTCTTGACTTAAAATTCAAGAGATTTTGTGGGTCTATATACAAGTTAAAATTTAAATGTATAGATACAAATTATGAAAATTATATTGTATCTATAACTATTGATTTATTATTTGGAGTCGTAGAATTTAATTACGACTCCAAAATTTACAAAAACAAAACAGGTTTAAAACCTTATAACCAATGTTTTGTTTTAGACAGTGAACACGTAAAAGATACAGTTGATTTAATCAACTGTATCTTATTTTAAATATAAATGGGGGATGATGGTATTCATTATCCCCCATGGGGTCGTATTTACTTTCTTATTTATTATACATTATTTTTTTGTAAATAAAAGTAGAGATTGCATAGGAGGTTTTATTATGTTTGGAAGAAGAAGCAGTATGCCAGCATTAAGTGATGTAGAAACATCAAATGAATTAGCACCATCCCCAGAGATAAAAGATTACAAAGAATCAAAATTGAATGAAGGGTGGACAAAAGAAGACACAGTAGCAAAATATGCGTACCTAAATATTTTGGGAGCACCAAATATTTTGAAATTCCGTAAACAAAATAAAGACTATAATGATCAGTTCAAATTCTATTATGGTCTTTTAGAAGATGCCGAATCGTTGTTTGAATTTAAGATTTATTGGGATATTATGACCCATTTCTTAGACAAACACGACGCATTATAAACAATTAAATACGAAAGATAAAAGAGGTTTTTACCTCTTATTTTTTTATAAAAAATTAGTATTCTATTTACATGAAGTTAATTGAGATAAATACCTGTCTCAAGAATTAAACCTATATATGAAAGGAAGTAAAGAAATGTTAAAAGTAGGAATTGTAGGAATCGGAAACACAGGAAATCAGATTGCAGCATTAGGAATGAAGGAATTAAAAATTCCTGTACTTGCAATCAATAGTAGTGAAAAGGATTTAGAAACCGTTCCAGAAGGTGTTCCTTCTATCCTTTTAAAAAATGGAAATGCCCCAGCACAGGGTGCTGGTAAAGACAGATCTTTAGCAAAAAAATATTTAAAAAATACCATTAAAGAGATGCTGGGCTCAGAGAAAGTAACGAGCTTTATTGCATCATTGGATATTTTATTCGTAATTAGTTCCACAGGTGGTGGAACAGGTTCAGGGACTGCACCTATTTTAACCAGCGTAGTAAACAATATGTTTTCCAAGGTTAAAACTATCTTAATTGGTGTACTTCCTGTTATGACTGAAGCTTTATCTGCACAGGTAAATACAGTAGAGTATTTGAATGAATTATACTCTTCGTTATCTACACAGACATATATGCTTTATGACAATGATAAATTTGCTTCTTTACCTTCTTACCAGATTATGGAAGAAGTAAACAAAGAAGTTATTAAAGACATTGATGTATTACGTTGTAAGTATAACTATACAACAAGATACGACAGCATTGATGAAGAAGATATGAAACGTTTAACTTCTTTCCAGGGTCGTCTTATGGTATCCAGATTAGAGGATATCAAAGAAAAAGAATGTGAATCAAAATCCATTGAGGATATGCTGATTTCTAATATTCGAAGCAATGCTCATGTAGAATCTCAGAGAGATAAGAAAGTAATTGCTTCTGGTATTATTACTAACTTATCAGAAACCGTATCCAGAGATTTTGATAACCATATCCCTAAGGTAAGAGATTTTGTTGGAGTACCAATCCATGACTTCAACCATATCTATATCAATGAAGAAAGAAAAATGCCAAACAATGTATTTTTAATTCTTTCTGGTTTATCACCAGTAAATGATAAGATTTTCAAAATCAATGACCGAATTGATGAAATTCAGGAAAAACAGAAAATCGCAGAAGAAGAAAATGCATTAAAAGCAATGGATGTAGACGGATTAACTGATTCTGTATCAAAGAACGATACGACAAAAACAAAACAGGATGAAATAAAACTCTCCGACATCTTCGCTCAGTTTGGTGCTTAGTTTTCAAAACTACGGGTGAAATGATATATTATTTTTGCGGATGAGTAATAATAATTTATCATTTCATCCACATTACTATTAATAGATGATTTGGTCGAAAGGAGAAAAACACAATGAGCAAAAACGATCAAAGAAAAAAATTTAACAGACAAATGTCCGATTCAAGAAAAGCGATTGAAGCTTTTGCAAAACTTGATGAAGAAAAGTACATTAAGAAGAACAAAAAATGGTGCGGAGGAAAAAAAGAAGCACGAGAATATTTTTGTTACGAATTGGAAGATTCTCTTCCAGGAACAATCATGTTCATTATGATGCAGGGATATGTAAATAAACCTGAAATCAAAGAACTGAAAAATAAAGCTTTCGGTAATATTATCCGTAAAAGTTTTGTTAAACACTTAATCAAAGTTATCGATGCAGGACAGAAAATCGAAAACATTGATTATCTCCCTATTATTATTAAGGAGATTTTAGAAACTATTAATAAAACAAATCAGCAGTTACTTGCTGAAGACCCAAATACTAAGGCTATCATCCAATGTGATGATTTAATTGAACTTAGTAGCTTAATCTTAAAGAAGAAGATTAAGAAAATGAAAAAGAAAGGAATTGATGAAAGAATCGCTTTTGATGTACTTTCTATCATTCCAAATAAAAAAGTAATGGAACTTTATCGTTCTTCTAAATTGTTTAGAATGAAATCCTTGATGGATTGCATGTATGAACATGCAAAAACGAAAGAAGTTCCGTTTGCAAACATTATTGATATTTGCTTAGGTAGAGATTATTATCCAGCAATGATTGCATTCGCTCTCTTAGAAAGAAAAGAGAAGTTTGGTAATCTGAATGAAAGCCAGAAGAAATTCTATCTTCAAGTATCTACATGGTGCTTTGATACTCTTGAAAAAGAACTGTCAAAGAATGAAATTCAGTCTGTCTTAGAAACATATGTTTCTACTCGTAAGAGAGATGAACTGAATAATCGTGATGGTAATCGTCGTTATGCGTTAATGACATTATCCGAAGCAGATTATCCAAAGATTCGTAAAATTATGAACGAAATGGTAGTTCAGGACGAATCCATTCGTAAATATCTGTAAAAGTAAACTGGGTCCCCTCAGGTAAAATATCTGAGGGGATTTTGAATAAATATAAAAGGAGATTTTTTTTATTATGATTTACAATGTTAATTTAGGAAAAAAATATGATGGAGTAGAAACCCCTTGGATTCAGGAATTCAATCAGTTCGGAAGTTTTATTACCAGAGATGATATTAATCAGATGATTAAGATTCCTCATCTGGATGACAGAGATACATTTAATCTTTCCAGATTAGGAGATGGTCAGATTTTACCTGTTAATTCTAAATGGGTAAATAATGGTAAGAACCTTTCTCCATCCTTAATTTCCATTCGTAAAGAAGGTGTTGAGATTAATGAAGCGATTGTTTATGTGACTTTAGATTGCAGCACATACAAACTGTTAAAGTTTAAAGCATCTCAGCCGGTATTACTTACATATCACAAAGATGATGAATACGTTGGATGTGCTATCGTAGCTGACAACACTAAAGTACAAACAGATACTCCAATCGTTGAGATTTGGGTAAAAGATCTTGCAGAAAACAGATACAAGATTATTTCTATCTATCTGCATGATTCTAAAAATTCTATCGCATCAAAGATTGAAGATGCGCCGGGAAAAGAAGTTAAGGATTTATCTAAATTAGATGATTCCAGAAAGAGAAGATTTAAAGTTCTCACAAACAAACTTATTACATCTACTATTTTTGTAGATAATGATGAAGATGAAAAAACGATGAAGAAGCTTACAAAAACAATGAAGTATGCTAATATCATCAATATCAAAAACCTGAAAGAAAAAGAATTAGCAGACCTCTGTAAGAAGGAGTTAAAAGACAAAAAAGTAAAATGTATTACTCTGGTTAATAATACCGATGTTCCATATACATTATGGAATGAAAACAGAATTTTATTCGTCTTCTCTTACGATACAGAGAAAAAGAGACAGAGCTGCCGCAAATCCAATTAGGACTTTTCTCTTGACATTATATAATATTTATGTGTCCATGAGATAAAATATCAACATACAAGGAGGAAAAGAAACATGGCAAGAAGCGTTTTTGATTTCAACGAAAAAGGAAGCAAAGGAAAAAATACGGTTATCATGCAGGTAACCAAATCCCTTGATAACAAAGGTAAAATCAAAGGAAGAAACAAGAAAGAAACAAAGGTTATGAGATGGGGTTGTGTTCATCATCGTTATACGAAACGTGGTAGAATTAAATCCACCACCATCAAAGATGGTAATGCTTTATTATGTACCGCTTGTAAGAAAGAGATAAGTGGTCAGTTCTATAAGGATGCCGTAGTAAAGAAAGCTACAGAGCAGCTCATGGATGTTGCACAGCAGGCTAAGTTCTTAGCTGTAGCTTGTAATACATCCAATAGAACTATCGACTACTTCAGCAAGTTCTCTATCGAACTTCATATGTTCCCGAAAGCATATAAGAGGGTTGCTGAAATTGCTTCTAATAGAGGCAAGAGCAGAAAGAAGAAACAGCGTTCTCAGTACACTGGCTCTCAAGAGTACGGTGGATGGAGATAAATCTTATCTAGTAACTCGTTAACCTAATCTGTTATCTTTCCAAAGAAGAGTATTCAAATGAATACTCTTCTTTTTTTATTGCTCATTATTCAATAAGAAAATATTAACCCCTACGGTTATTCACATAAATTATAATAAAAGATAAAACAAAAAGTTAAGCGTTTAAAGCTTAATAAAAATAACATAAAAATTGAAGGGAGAAAGACAAAAATGAGTAAAGATGCAAAGATGTTTTACATCGAAGATGACATCAAAAAGATTCAAACCAAGACGAATCTTTATATTCAGAAATATGGTCCCGAAGGTGCTTTTCATTTAGCACGAGAGATTATTCAGAATAATATTGACGAAGTAATTGACCCAGATAGCAATGGGTCTAATATTTATATAAGCTATGATATAGCTACAGACAAGCTTACATGTGAAGATGATGGACGAGGTTTTCCGGAAAAGGATTACTCATTAGATATCTTTTGTACAAAGAACCAGTCTGGTTCTAAATTCTTCCGAGACAATGGTGGAGATAGTGCAGGAGAATTCGGTGTAGGTCTTACTGTAGTAAATGCATTGAGTGATTATTTTTCTATTACATCTTATCGAGAAAAAGAAAAATATACGCATACTATTGAATTCAAAGAAGGAGAAAAACAGAGTGATGAAAAGAGAGCGTTGGGAAAAGGTGAAAAGAAACACGGTTCTCGTATCTCCTTTATTCCAAGTCCAAAATATCTTGGAAAGAATACTGTAATACCATATAAAGATATGGTAGAATGGATTGAGAAAATGACATACTTTATTCGTGGAAAGAAAGTAAAGATTGTCGTTGATATCTTTGATGGAATGAAAATCAAAGAAACGTATACATTTAAACCAAAGTCCTTTGATGACTTATTGGATAAAATTTGTACAGACAAAGAATATTCTCAGAAATGTAATTTCAATGGAGATAGTTCTTTGATAGAAACTGTACGTAAATTTACTGTAAATGAAAAAACAGGTAAAGTTTCATCCAAAGAAGAAAAAATGGAAAAGAAAATTCATTTGGATGTGGCATTACGTTATACAAGGGAAGACATCAGCTATTATGATTCTTATTGTAATTATACTAACACTATTGATGGCGGCGTTCATCAGTCAACTGTAGAACGATGTTTCTGTAATTATATGCAGAATAAAACAAAAGCATCTATGACAGAAAATCAAAGAGAAAAGACACCAATCTTGTGGGATGATGTACGTTCCGGATTGTGTTGTGTTATTAACTTAACAACAAATGCTCAGGTTGGATTTGTTGGTAATGCGAAAACTAAAATTGGTAATGAAGCATTAATTCCTTATCTTACAGAAATTGTAAATACGGGATTAGATAATTTCTTTGCTAAGAATCCTTCTGTATTAAATGAATATATTAAAATCATTCGTTTAAATGCAAAAGCAAGAATTGAAGCAAACAAAGTAAAGGTTGCAACACAGAAAGAAAAAATGAATTCTTTTAAAGAACATGAAATGAAGAATCTTATTATGTGTACAAACCGAGGTAAGCAGTGGAAAGAAATTTTTATCACTGAGGGAGATTCCGCAGCAGGTTCTGCACGTAATGGTTCTGATACAAGAACACAATCCTTCTTCTTACTTCGTGGTGTTGTTGCAAACGCTTTTAAGAAATCCTTAGCAGAACTAATGGACCCAAAAACAGGTAATAGGGAATGGCGTGATTTAGTTACGGTCCTTCGTTGTGGTATTGGTAATAACTTCGATATTGATAAATTATATTTCAATCGTATCAATATCCTTACTGACCAAGATGTTGATGGGTTTAATATCACTAGTGGTATTTTAGCTTTCTTCTATAAATACTTACCAGAGATTATTGAGAAAGGTTATCTTTATAAAGTATACACACCGTTATATGCTTTAAATGATAAGAACACACCTTTCGTAAGAAACAAGAGAGAACTGGTAGAAAACTATCATAAGAAGATTAGTAAAATCTATAAGATTAAACCAGTTGATGATGCCAAATATTTTACAAAGTCTGAATTTAAAGAGTTCTTAAATGATACCTATGATTACAGTACCAATCTTACCTTACATGCAAAAGACATTGGGCATGTAAATAAATTCTTATTAGAACAAATTATTGCGTACATGGTAATTGGTGGTGTTATTAACAGTGAAAAAGAAATTTCTAATGAGGACCTTGATGTAGTATTTAGTGACCAGAAATTCATTAAATATTTATTATCAAGAATTCAGATAAAATTTAAAGAAATTACAATTAAACCAGAATCAAGAATCATCACCGGTATCATTGATGGAAAACGTTATTCTATTAAAATCAATGAACGACTGATTCGTAAGGTCCGTGATTTAATTCCAGTGTATGAAAAATATGGGTATACATTATCTGTAGTAGAGAATAATAAAGAACCAGTTATTATTAGTATTGGAGAATTCTTAGATTCTGCAATGAAGTATTATCCAAAAATCAATACACGATTTAAGGGACTTGGAGAAATTAATGGAGAGCATTTATACGAAACAGCCCTTGACATTAATAACCGAATTTCTATTCAGTATACAATGGAAGATGCAGAAAGAGAACTTGCAATCTTTAATAAAGTACATGGACCGGGAAAACACGATGCAGCATTACGAAAAGAAATGATGAGCAATTATAAAATTCGTCGTGATGATCTTGATAACTAGGAGGATAAAAAAATGGCTAAGAAAACAAAAAAGAAATCTTTTTATCCATCTGACAATTTTACCATTGTCGATGGAAAAGAAAGATTTGGAAACGAATCTATTGACTATGAGAATGTCGCTGTAGCAGCAGAAGAATATTCAAAACTCTTTGGAGCAAATAAGAATGTTTACCGTATTGCTCCTTCCTTACAGGATGGATTAAAACCAGGTAAAAGAAGATTATTCTGGTCATGGTGGGAAAAAGATGGAAAACCAAAGAATACCAAACCAGAAACTTTAAGAAAACTGAAGTTTATTAAAGCAGGAATCATTGCTTCTAATGCTATGCTGTATCATCCACATGGTGATACAGCAATGGGCGAATTGATTGGTACCGCAGGGCAATATTGGAATAACAATGTTATGACTATTGTCCCTCAGGGTAATTATGGTAACTTAGAATCTTCTGGTCCTGCTGCGCTTCGTTATATTGAAGCAAAACTTTCAGAATACACGATTGATTGTTTCTTTGACGATTTTGATAAATATGCCGTACCAATGAAAATGGCATATGATGGAGAAAATATTGAACCAGAATTTCTCCCAGCTAAATATCCACACATCTTATTTAATCCACAGTTAGCTGGTATTGGATATGGACTTGCATCAAATATACCACCATTTAATGTAAAAGAAGTATTAAATGCTACTATTAAGTTGATTGAGAATCCAAAAGCGAAAATCTTATTAGTGCCAGATTCTCCAACTGGAGCAGATATTTTAGATGAAGGATTATTTGGTGAAATCAATAAGAGTGGTATTAGTAAATTTACGTTACGTGCTTCTTATGAAATCAATTATCAGGAGAACACAATCCGATTCACTTCTTTACCATTACAGACAAAAACAAAGAATGTTATTCAGAATATCATTGGTTTACGAAAAGCTCACGTATTAGAAGAAATCAGTGATATTGAAGATAGTACAAAGAATGGGGATGTAAATCTTCTTATCAAGTTAAAATCGGATGCGAATCCAGATAAAGTGCTGGAGACGTTATTCAAGAAAAATACAAATCTGAAAATGACATATCCGGTTGGAATTACTGTCATTGATGACTATAAACCATATTCCTATGGTGTAAAAGATTTGCTTTTAGAATGGATTGATTATCGTCGTGATATTGTAAGAAGTATGTTTATGTATTCTTTACAGATTCTCGAAGAAAAACGTCATATGAACAAAGTTCTTGTCATGGTCTTTAATGAAGATAATATTGAAAGAACGGTTGAAATTGCAAAGAAATCTAAGAGTCGTAAAGATACAATCGAGAAGTTAATGAAAGAATACAAGATTTCTTCTTTACAGGCATCTACGATTGCAGATATGAGAGTCTACAATTTCAATGATGAGTATTATCAGAAATATAAACAAGAAGGAAAAGAAATCAAAGAAGAACTGGAAAAGATTAATTCTATTCTTGATGATGATGAAGAAATTGATAAATTTATTATCAATCAGCTCAAAGAGGGAATCAAAAAATATGGTCATCCTAGAAAGAGTAAAATCGTAAAAGAAGGAAATGATGAAAAAGCTAAATTACCAAAGAAAGATTATCTAATTGGTATTACGGAAAGTGGTATTATCAAAAAAATTTCTTCTAAAAAATATAAGTCAATTGGTATTGTCGGAAAAGGAAATGAAAAACTTTCTGTAATGCAGGTAACTTCGCATGATGATTTACTTGTATTTGATTCTACTGGGGTAGTTAGTAAGGTCGCAATTACTGCGATCCCTGAGATGGAATATGAAGATACTGGTATTGAAATTGCGAGATATTTCCCAGTACATGATAGGATTATTTCTATCTTAAAAGTAAATGACAAATCTTTATCTTCAAAGAAAGATAATGAAATGACCGTTGTCATGATTACAAAAATGGGATTAAGTAAACGTGTATTATTATCCGAGTTTAATAAGATTAGCGACTTTAAAACCGCTATCAAATTAAACGATGGGGATGAATTAGTTGCTACAGATTATGCGTTATCCAACAGCAAGAACGACATTATTATTTGTACCAATGTTGGTAATGGTGTTAGGATCAAATTGAATGATGTTAAACTTCTTGGTAAGAATGCAAAAGGTTTATCACAGATTGATTTAAAACCAGAAGAATATGTAGTAAGTGCTTCAAGGATTAAACCAAAAGAAAAATACTTATTATATGTGACATCATCAGGGAAATTAAAGTTAACGGAGTTAAAGTATTTCCCTCCAATGAAACGAAAAGAAGAGAGTTTATCATTAATTTCTCTTGGTGCAAAAGAGGAATTGGTAGGTATTTCTACAGTAACTAAAGATGATGTAATTATGGTTTACAGAAAAAATAGTGAACCAGTTACCATCAATGTAGAAAATATCCCGGTTTCTACTAGAGTAGCTAAAGGAGAAAAAATGGTAAAGACGCCGAAAGGAGATAAAATAGTTGGATATAAAATCTTTCAATAAAATCAAAATTGATAAACCTTTTATCACGAGATATAAATTTATTAAAGAATACAAATCTATCAATCATATTCGAGTATCAGAGAATACAATTGGTTATGCATTCTTAAATAAAGATAAATTAGTAGCTATCATAAATTGTGAAAAGAAAGATGACGAGATTTGGATACAAGCATTAGAAATATTCAAACCTTACAAACGAAAAGGTTTAAGTTATGATTTGTTAGATTTCGCTACAGATAAATTGGGAGCAGAATATCTTTCTGTTCGTAAAACAAATACGGTAGCAATTCATGTTTACAAAGAAAGAGGCTTTAAAACTTTTAAAGAAAGTGATTCTATGTATTTTATGATGAAATAAAAAAAATACAATTATAAGAAGATATGAGGAATATTCCTCATATCTTCTTATTTTTTTATCCTTCCAACTTAACCCAGAAATCGCCAATAGCTTGTCCTGTAGGTTGGGAAGCACTATAAACTGTATTCCGGGAATTACTTGAAATACCATCTAACTTTTTCTTATCAGCTGCGGTCATAACACCAGCAGCAGTTTCTGTTGCTTTATTTAATGTAATATATGGTCCATCTACTGGTCCAGCTTCATATGTTGTACTAGAATTGATAACTA
>ENA-ORRW01003753-ORRW01003753.1-human-gut-metagenome-genome-assembly--contig:-NODE-3753-length-10501-cov-6.352384_pt1 | contig 10501 bp, 8 predicted proteins | sample MGYA00242183_ERZ509150 | MGnify/ENA primary metagenome ERZ509150 (study PRJEB26280, sample SAMEA2338639) | human gut metagenome | biome: human gut; feature: human-associated habitat; material: faeces... | reverse complement strand
CCGCCGGAGCGGTGCTTAAGCCGTAAGGCGGGAATTGTGCGGTGTTGCCTTTGTTACCGGGACAGTGTCTCCCCCTACCCTGCCTTACTTTGCGGCTTCAATCAAATCCCGGAGGTTTTGCGCCTGCTCGATCAGTTCATTCAGGATTGCAACATCATTATCACGGCGCTCCTGAGACATCTTTCTGACGCCGCGCTTATAGCTGGTTGAACTCATTTTCTTAAAAATCTTATTGGCAACAGGCTGGATCGTCTTTTCCACAAAGGTCGCGCTTTCAGACTCGCTCTTTTGCTCCTTTTTCTCGACGCGCTTTGCCTCCTGATCCCTGGCCACATCCTTTGCGATTTCCTCGGCCTTCTCCGTATCATGCCGACTGACGGCGTCACGGTACTCCCCTACCCTGTTCTGCAGCAGGCGGATTGCGTTTTCACACTCCGCAAACGCGGTCTCCAGGCGTTCGTCCCTCTCATCCGGCTCGTTGGTTTTTCTGGCTCTGTCAATAGCCCGGATAAAGTCATAATGTATGCTGTTGCATTCCTGCAGCAGACGCTCCCGGGCATCGGTGTCACAGTTGCTCACATCAACCGCGCTCAGCAACAGATAGCACTGCGCAATTTTATGCTGCACCTCCGGCTCCAGCGTGATATAGCTTTCACACTCCATGCGGGTCAGGAACTTATTATCCAAAAGGCGAAGCAACTCTTTGTCCAGCTTTTCCTCAATGCGGAAATCACGGTCGATCTGCTTGGCTGTGGTTGCGCTCACTTCCTTAATCGCCTTTTTAGCGTCCTTTTCCGTCATATTGAACGGCTCGTTCTGAAGGCAGACCACAAATTCTGCAACGGCCTTACGGCGAATCTGTTCATCCGCAAAGCCGCCGCGGACCTGCAGGTTCGCACTGTATAAAAGCACCTTTTTTTCATTTTCCGAAAGACTGGTTGTGATCACATTGCAGTTTTTGATGGTGTTCCAGGTGGCGTCTCCTCTCTTTTCGAGGTACTCCATCGCGCGGTAGCGGCGCTCACCGGAGAGAAGGACATACACTGTTTTTCCATTTTCTTCCTGTGGAAACACCACCAAATTATGCATCAGTCCGTTGCGCTGAATATCCTCCGCCAGCTGCACAATATCCTCTTGGGTATCTGCCTGCCGGAAGATTTCGTTGTCTGCGTTTACGCGAATATCGTACAGTGCAATATCCCGAGCTTCGTATTCAATGCTTTTATGCCCTGCGGTCAGATCACTGATAATTTTTCCTGCATCGCCATTATTGGAATCAATTTTGCCAAGCTCTGCATCCGTCGGGCGGGAACGTTTTACGATTTCCTTCTTTTTGGCGGGGCTTTTCATTCCCATATCATTTCACCTCCAGACGCTTTTTCAACTCTTCGTAGGCTTTCACATAGGCTTTTGCCACAGGCTGCGTTTTTGCCATATAGCACACAGGCAAAAAGCGGGAAATGGATGTTTTCACCGTCTTGCTTGTGGGAATTGCAACGCTGAACAGCGATGTGCCGAGTTCTTCTTTAAAATGCTCCTGAATCTTCTTGTCTGTTGCTGCGCTTTTGTCTACATTCACCAACAACACACCGGCACCCATCAGGTGAGAAGTGGAGCTTTGCTTCATCTTGTTGCATTCATAATAAAGGCGAAATGCCGATTCTTCGGAGTTATCCTCACAGCCGGCTGGAATCAGGATATAATCGGCTGCATAGATTGCATTGGAAAGCAACAGGCTATCCCGCGTAGGCTGTGTGTCAATAAGAATGTAATCGTAATCATCACGCACCTGATTGAGGAAATAGTACAGAAAATCCCCCATACCGGAAACCTTCCTCGGATCTCCGTCCTTCAGGCGCTCTGCATCGCCAATCAGCAGTTCAATGCGCTTATTGATTCGCGGCGTCTGCGCATCGCACGGGATCATATCCACATTTTCATACTGCGTTTCCATAATAAAGTCTCGCGTCTTGCTATGATACAGGAACCCGTCGAAAAGATTATAAAGCGCCTTACCGTAGAATTCATCACTTGTGATGCTCAAGCCGCCGCTGAGTGCTTTGGTGAGATTTCCCTGCGGATCAGTATCCACACAAAGAACCTTTTTTCCTTCATCGCCCATCAGGTAGGCAAGATTGGAGGCTGTTACGGTTTTACCCGTGCCTCCCTTTTCAATGGCAATTGTAATAATTTTTGCAGACATTGAGCAATTCCTCATTTCTGTAAAGGCTGTTATTTGTGGATGTGTCCGTCAATTCTTGTTGCTGTGAATTATTGTTCTGTAATTCTCTTGTAATCGATTTTCCATGTCTTTTTGCCATTTCCGGTTGTACGATTTTATCATACTTCAGTGGCTGAATATGTTGAAGCCTATACCTCACCACAAAATAGTTGCAGCCATCTTTTTCTGCTTATTGTGATTTCAATTATAACATAGATATAAGTAAAGTCAATTCTCTTTTCCGGGTATCATCCTGTCATAACGGTATTTCAAGTCTATCAATTCTTGTTGCTGTTCTTTAATATATCTGCATTCGTATAGGCCATTTCTTTACATACTCGCACCGCGCTTCACAGCACGAAACAGAGTTCAGACCGTCAAAAGAATTGCCTTCTTGCCTTATTGCATGTGTAGGGGCGACCATTTGTCGCCCGTCAACTTACTGCAGCAACGCATCTTCTTGGATAGTTTGCTTACAAGGCAAACGGGCACTGGCGAGCAATGCTCGCCCCTATAAGAGTTTTTCGACAGTCTGACAGAGTCAACACATCTTTCAATTCTTGTTGCTGTTCTCGGTTTGTATTTATTTGTCACTTATAATCTTTGTTTTTTCTTTACAGCAAAAAGCAGCAGCCTGCAACTTGCAGGCTGCTGCCAAATAATACTCATACATCCTCAAAGACAGACATATCAAACTTAAACACTCCCGCCGGATCCAACGATGCGAGCTTCTGCTTGCCAGCCGCGATGATCAAAGCACTGTTTTCAATCGTATCGTTATAAACAACCGTGCGATAATACTGTGCAGACTTCCTTTCGGTTGCTTTTTCAAACATCTCCGTAAATTTTACACACAGTCCCAAGGCCCATGTTTTCAGCCCGGCATTGTCATGGATGATTCGGTTTAAAGAATCCAGTGTTTCCTCCGCTTGGTCACGCTTGTTGGTGTTTGTCAGGATCTTAGCCGTGTATGTGAAAATATCATTGCAGATATTTTTCTCGTTGTCCGTCAGCTTATCCTCATACGAAGCATAGTCTGCTTTGTTTCTGATCTCCGTAGTTGCTTTTCTATACTTCATTTTCAAAATATCTGTGCTAAATGGTTCTGTAATATGCTGGGCTGCTTTTTCCGCACTCTGGGTTTTCTTCTTTCTGAAATCCCTTACAATTTCGTCATCGTGCGTATTTCTATCATGATAGGAGCGGACATCCCTCATTTCCGCTTTGGTCTTGTATTTGATGAAAATATACAGGTATTCATATTTGCGAACACCGCGCTTGCGCGCCGGGGCATAGTCAAACCAAAGATCCGTCATCTCATTGATTTCTTTCTTAACGGTCTTTAAAACATTCTTTTCAAACTCTGTAAAAGTCTTGTACTTTTCAGACAGCGGTTTTTCCCGGTCAAACTTTTTCTTGTCGGCAGATGCCGGATCCTTTTTCTTTTTGCTCTTTGTGGACTCTCTCTCTGCCTCTGTGGGTGCAGAAAGCAGACCTTTAAACTCATCAATATTGAATTTTTTATACTTATAACCCGTCAGCTCGTCGCGCTTTGAGGAGAACTTATTCAGGATCTCATCATTTACCGGCTGGAATACAAGGCCGTTCGTATAGCCATAGTCTCTGTTTCCATTGTCATAGGAGAGTATGATTTCATAAACGCGCATAGAGTAAGTGCTTTTCATCATCAGCAGATATTCGATGCTGTAAGAGGTATAGTTGCTGGTAAGCTGCGCAATATCCTTCCAGATGTCCTGGTTAAAGCGCAGGCGAATCTCTTTCTTGTCGAAATCGACCTCAGAACCTTTTTGCAGCCAGGAAATGGAGCGATACACCTTACTGCCGGGTTCTTTCTTGACCCAGAAGGTACGATTTTCCAAATTTTCTATAGTTTCCTTCAGATTCAGTGCATAGGTCGTATCCACCGTGCGCACTCCGGTCAACTTGGCAAAATCGTTGAAAGTGATCGAATAATATTTGGATGCATCCTTATCATTTTTCTGGTCGATTTTAGACATGAGCATAAAGAGAACCTTTTGCTCATTTCTGGGCAGAGAGTACTTTGTCCGCTGGATCAGGTCATTACTTTTGGTAATGTAAGAGCCAAAGCCGACAGGGGAGTGCTGCCATTTCGCAATCGCTTGCTTTTTTTCGCGGACCTCATCATCAGAAAGGACCTCTCCAACTAAAGATTCCTCGTTTTCATCAATGGACGAGTTCGTTTTGTTCATATCCATTACTTATAGCTGTACAAGGAGGGACTTAAAATAATTACGATATACAGCTATATATTCCTTTCGTTAGATGTTACAATACAAATAGGTACACAAATATCATTATACTGATAATATTACTATACTATTTGCCGACTGTCAACAAAAAATGTTTGGAGCTTTTCTATTTTTTAAATTTTGCTTTTTTCTCTTTTACAATTATTTATCTTATATCTTACTTTTTACTTATTTATTATAATATGTAGAAAGAGAGGTTTCCACATGTCAGCGGAGAGGAAAAAACACTTGGCGAAAGAGATTTCCACACCGGATGCAAGAGGTTTAAAAGGCTGTAGAAAGAGATTGCTACAGCCCGATCAGCCAAAATAAGCATGTAGAAACCTCTTTTTTGCCGTGGAAGAATCTCTGTTTTCAAAGTTTTTTCTGTATACTGCCTGTTGCGGCTACAAATTGTGCAGGGTGGAAATCTCGCTTTTGCGATAGCTGGAGAGCATTGCCGTGCAAACATAGGTGGAGAGTGTTATAGCTGATTTTTCCGGTGTAGTAACCTCTCTTTGCGCAAGCAACGGAAAACGTCGGCGCTTGAATTAGGATAGTATGCATAGGGGCAGGGGAAAGAGTGAAACAAAAATTTCCCTTCCGCGAGTGTAGAAACCTCCTTTTGCTGCTGCAAGTGATTTCTGCGGTAGGAGGTGCTCAAATTTTTCCGGTGTAGAAACCTCCTTTTAAAAATTGCTTCAAGAACACTATATATTGGTGTTGTGGATCAACTAACATACTTGTTCTTGCACAAAAGAGAGGCTATATAGGCAGAGACAGGAAAGGTAATAGTGGCGAACCAAGAGGTTACTACACATAAACAGCGTAAGATTTTTAAACAGAATAATAAGCGATATACCGATATATAGCTAGGCTGCGAAAAAGGAATTATCTGCACTAAAAAGAGGTTTCTACATCAAAAGAGCGAAAGAAAAGAGGAAAAAACACAGCCATGTACAGAAGGGTACTACCAAAGCAGCGTAGTGATAAAAGAATGCAAAACCACAATATATAGATATAGAGAAGAAAACAGCACTTGAAAAACCAAAAAAGCTGGGAGAGAAGATAGTAAAAATTGGAAAAATCGTTACAAATAAAATACGATAAGGAAATAGTGTTGTAATATATACGATATGTACATAGTGCAATGCAAAGATGATCCAGAGAGGTCCATAGTGGTGCAAAGTATGGCATAATTCAAAGTAAACATTTTTTTCGGTAATGAGATGTAGAAACCTCTCTTTTCGCTGGACTTCCCGCCTTCTTGATGAGAAAACCTCTTTTTGACGGGTTTATCCACTTTTTCGGCAGTATTCCACAGGGATTGCGGGCTTAATGTACTTACATAAAGTGAATAAAAAGGATAGGTGAGTGGCTGTATAAGATACAATTTACTATACTAATAGGATAATATATGAAAAATATACAAATTGGTCCATGCGATCTGTTCCCAAAACGGAAATTATCCGATTGTTAAAGTGTAGGAACCTCTCTTTTAGGTGGGAGGGGAAGCCTTCGCAACACGAAACAAGCTGAATTTGAGAATGGACCTTGCAATAGGTAGAAAGCCGGATTATCGCCCCGTAGGTTATATGGCACATGCCGAAGGAAGAAAAAGCATAAAGCAAACACCATCCAATAAAGTAAGGGTTATCTCAAGAGGGCAGGGGAGGGGGACTGGCAGCAGGATTGGGTTTGCGTCTGCTATAAAGGCATACAGCATTTGGGAAAGTTTCGATATGCTATAGCAGCGAGAGCAGTCGCCTTGGCAGTCAAGAGATCTCTTCGCGAACACAACAAAAAATCGAAAATAAAGTTACAGCAACAGGAATTGATGGAAAATGGAGCGCGATGAATTTTTACAAGTAATCAGAAACCCTTTTCTTTTTGCCACTTGCGATGCCGTACTCCGGGGGTGTAAAATAGTAGACATAAGTAAGCCACTGCAGTGGCGCAGACTGTCGAAAAAGGTGCGTTCACCCATTGGTCCCCTCTGCGAGGGGGCTCCGCCCGCAGGCGGTTGGGGAGAGAACTGTACGGCTGCCCGAAATATTTCTGGCTATGGCAAGGCTCTCTCCCTCCGCCCCTTCGGGGCACCGCTCCCCCTCTGGCGCAAGCGCCACCTCCCCTGTATCGGGGGAGTCTGTCTCGCAGAGGGAGGTTTTTCGACAGCCTGAGCCGCTACAGCGGCAGGGCATATAGCGACAGGGGATGTAAGGTATGAAACGAATTTTGATCATTGATGGGCAGGGCGGCGGCATGGGCGCACAGCTTGCAAAGCTGCTGCTGCCTAAACTGCCTGCGGATTGCGAGCTGCTGGCAGTGGGCACGAATGTGCTGGCAACCAGCGCCATGCTGAAGGCGGGTGCAGTGCGCGGTGCCACCGGGGAAAATGCGGTGGTGTACAACGCCGCCAGAGCCGATGTTATCCTTGGACCCATCGGTATCTTGATGGCCAACGGAATCATGGGAGAGGTTTCACCCAAAATGTCGGTGGCGATTTCCGGCAGTGAGGCAGCCAAGGTTTTGATCCCGGCGTCCGGTTGTGGGATCTTTGTGGCGGGCACGCAGGATTGCCGCCTTGACGAGTATCTGCAAAATGCCGTAGCACTTACGCTGCGTGCGCTGAACGCATGACGCCGCTGGCAACAGCCGCCGTACCGGTCCTGCAGGCCGCACAGTTGGCCGCAGAAAACGGCCCGGCGCTGCTGGCCATTGACGGGCGTTGCGGCAGCGGCAAGTCTACACTGGCGAAATTTCTGGCGGGGCAGCTGGGCTGCCGGGTAGTGCATACCGATGATTTTTATCTACCGCTTGCTGCGCGCTGCGCGAACTGGCAGGAGCAGCCCGGTGCGAATATGGATTTCATCCGGCTGCGAAATGAGGTTCTGCAGCCGCTTTTGCGCGGCGAAACGGCGCTCTATAATGCATACAGCTGTGCGGCGGGAGCCTTCCTGCCGTCTAAGCCGTTTGCTGCCGCGCCACTGACGATTCTGGAGGGTAGCTACAGCCTGCATCCGGCGCTGCAGACTGACTTTGCGGTGCGTGTGTTTGTTACCTGCCCGCCCGATGTGCAGGCGGCGCGTCTGCGGGCGAGAGAGGGCATACGCTACGCAAATTTTGTGCAGCGGTGGATCCCGCTGGAGGAAGGGTATTTTGCTGCCCATGATCCAGCCGCACGCTGCAACTTTGTACTGGACACGGCGGAGATTTTTGTGTAATATAGTAAGCGGACCTATGGCATAACTGCATGGTTCCCGCTATAGCGGGCTTGAAGGATGCAGGAATGCCCTTATGAAAAAGCCAGGAAGGCAGTGCCCAGAAGGGTGCGCGGTTCAAACTTTTTGATAAGGGTGATATGTTGTGAAAAACCAGAATACAAAAAAAATGGCTTATGCAGCACTGTTTTTGGCGCTGTGCCTCGTGCTGCCCATGCTGACGGGCCAGATCCCGCAAATTGGCAGCATGCTGCTCCCGATGCATATTCCGGTGCTTTTGTGCGGCCTTGTCTGCGGCTGGCAGTACGGTGCAGCGGTGGGCTTTGTTGCGCCGCTGCTGCGCTCGGTCCTGTTCGGGATGCCTCCGATGTATCCGGTGGCTATTGCGATGGCCTTTGAGCTGCTGACCTACGGCCTTGTTATCGGGCTGGTATACCGCCGTATGGCTCAAAAGGGCGCGGCAGGGGTGTATGCAGCGCTGCTTACCGCCATGGCAGCGGGGCGGCTTGTCTGGGGCGTGGCTGAGGTCGTGCTGCTGGGCTTGGGCGGCAAGGCGTTTACCGCCCAGGCATTCTTGGCGGGCGCACTGCTCAATGCCGTGCCGGGCATTATTGTGCAGCTGGTTCTGATCCCCGCTGTGATGGCGGCCTTGCAGAAGGCTGGAGCCGTTAAAGAATACGCCGAATAAGGCCGTTTGCAGAGAGGCTGCGCAGGAAGCGCAGCCTTTTTGCTGTGTGCAGCTGTATTGCAGCTCGCTTTGCACGATACAGCAACAGGAATCGCTCGCCCCCATATTTTCGCAAATGAAAACAAAAAGCTTGCAAGTACAGGCATTTTAGCCTTATCTTGCAAGCTTTTGTTGTTGCAGCGGTGAAAGTGGCCGACAGCCACTGCCTGCTGCTAGAGGAGCTCAGCCATACTGATCTGATCGACCAGCCAGCTTTCCTGTTTTGCCTCGTGGATCACATCGCCCGGCTGGCTGTGCCCGACCAAAAAGGGTGAAGCGGGGTCGTGCATACGCATATTCTGCGCTACAGTCACACGGCTGGCGTTGGCGTAGCAGTATAGGCAGCCGTGACCGCAGGTATTGTAGGCACCGATATCCGCCGTAAGGCAGCAGGCGCACTCCTTGCGGGCTGACTTTTGCGGGGGCAGCCGCAGGGGACGGTGCAGCGCGGCCTCGAAAGTCCGTTGCGTCATGCAGCCGCTGCAATCGGCACCATAGCGGGCCAGTGCAGTGCCCTCGGCGCAGGGGCGTATCATCATGCCGTATTTTTTGCCGATTTCAACAAAAGCCTTTCCCAGTGTTTCGCGCTCAGTGAGTGGGACGCTTTTCACCTGCGGAAAATTCCGCCGTACCTTCTCATAAAGGTCGATAAAGCTGATCACACAGGTCTTGGTATAGCCGGAAAGTACAGATGCCATCTGCTCGAATTCAGCGATATGTCGCGCAGCTGTGTAGGTGTCGGAAAGAAAAATGGGGTCATACCGCCATGCGATACAATCGGGACCTACAATTTTTGACAGGGTGATAAAGTCCTGCAAGACCTGCGCCTTCGGCGGTACATGCGGCTCTATCTCCGGTCCGTAGGGGGTGATCGTGACAAACCAGTACTGCCCATAGGGGCGCAGCAGCTCCATGCGGGGGAGCATCGGTGCAGGATTTTTGGTGCAAAAGCCGATCAGGTCCACCACATCCGGGTTGATGGTATACCGCGTGACGGACTGCGGGTCATAAGGGTTGCGCACCAGCACAAACCCTGCACGCAGGCGGTTCGCAAACCACATGCTGTAAAAGCCGGGTATATCGGTGCGGAAACCTGTTTGCAAAATCATAAAATGCCCTCCTGCTGGTGCAGCATGCAGCTTGCCGATTCTATACAAATTATAATACCATGCTGCAGAGGATTGCAAGGAGGCTGAGCGCCGCTGCAAAATTCTTCTTTTTAGCTGGTTCGTCTCTTAGGCCTTGATGGCTTTCTACCGGGCGTATTGGGACAGCGCCTCTCCTATGGTGCGCTTGAACAGGCGGGTAGGGGACAACCGGGATACCTACCTCCTGTGCCGCCTGTGTGATCGTGTAGTGATGATACCGGAGCAAGTTCGCCGCAAACTGGATGCGGGTCAGGGTCACATAGTCGGTCAGGTTGCTGTGTACTTCCCGGTGGAGCCGGTCGGACAGATAAGAGCGGCTCATGCAGGCTTTACCACCGGCACACCGTGGATACCGCTGAACCCCAACTACCCGCAGATCAACGCCGCCAAACAAGTGGGCGACCCGGACTCGGTGTACAGCTTCTACCGCCGCCTGCTGGCGCTGCGCAAGTCGGACAAGACCTTCGTCTACGGTCACTACGCCCTGCTGTTGCCCGACGATGAAGAGATTTACGCCTACACCCGCACATTGAACGACGAGCAGATACTCGTGGTCTGCAACTTTACCGACCATGACGTACCTTGCCCATTGCTGAACGATTGGCAGAACACAGAGCTGCTTATCAGCAACTACAACACCCCCGGAAACCCCGGAAGTCTGCGACCGTTTGAAGCGGTGGTTTACAGAAAGTAAAACGCAACAGTAAAGAGTCCTGATGCCGAATTTCGGCATCAGGACTTTCTTCTTTTAAGGCACCAAACGCAACGGATCAATCTGAACCCCACCCTGCATTACCTCAAAATGCAGGTGCTGTCGCCCGTGCCGCCTGCCCACATATTTTTCAAAAAATACCGCCCTATCTCACGATAAGGCGGTAGATTGCGTTATTCTATGCTGCTCCTAAGTTTTTAGA
>ENA-ORRW01003752-ORRW01003752.1-human-gut-metagenome-genome-assembly--contig:-NODE-3752-length-10502-cov-2.791519_pt1 | contig 10502 bp, 8 predicted proteins | sample MGYA00242183_ERZ509150 | MGnify/ENA primary metagenome ERZ509150 (study PRJEB26280, sample SAMEA2338639) | human gut metagenome | biome: human gut; feature: human-associated habitat; material: faeces... | reverse complement strand
GCGAGGGCAACGAATATGAAGTGGACGTTCCGTACACGTATTACATCTGCACCGTGGAGCTTGAAAACTTCGATTTGAGCCATGTTCCCGTTTACATCATGGATACCGAAACGCTCTCCATGTACGCCGTGTATATGTCCACGCTGGGCAACCGGCCCGATCTGTTTGCCGGTTCTTCCTACGTTGACCGCTATTACGGCGACCAGTACCGGTATGAAATCCCGGCAGACGCGCTGGAGGACGAACAGTTTTCGGCCATGATTCAGGAAGCGGAAAAGTACCTGGGTTATCCGTATGTCTGGGGCGGCAGCTCGCCCAGCACCAGTTTTGACTGCTCCGGCTTTGTCAGCTGGGTCATCAATCACTGCGGTGTGGGCTGGGATGTGGGCAGACTGACCGCAAACGGACTGCGCAATATCTGTTCCTATGTCTCTCCGGCCAACGCCAAACCGGGCGACCTGATCTTCTTTGAGAAAACCTATGACACTTCCGGTGCGTCGCACGTCGGCATTTATGTGGGCAACAACATGATGATCCACTGCGGCGACCCCATCCAGTACACGAGCATTGATACGAACTACTGGCAGCAGCACTTCCTGCAATTCGGAAGGCTGCCCAGCCCGTAAGAAAGGAGCAGTATGAACCCCAAAATTGAAAAGCTGAAAGCGGAAAGAAGCAGGAATACCGAAAAGATTTCCGACCTTCAGAACCGCAACCGCAAGCTCTCCGAGCAGATCACGAAGCTGGAGAACAACGATATCATCGGCATGGTGCGCGAGATCGGCATGACGCCGGAGCAGCTTGCCGCGCTTCTGAGCGGCAAGGCTGCGGATTCGCCCGCAACCGATGAATATGAAGAAACGGAGGGATATGAACATGAGAACTAAAAGGATGCTTCGCAGGGGGCTGACCGCACTGACGGCAGCGCTCGCCATGATGACGGCGCTGGCGGCTCCTGCCTTTGCCTACGCAGGTGATTCTGCGGACAGCACAGCGGAGACTGCTGAACAGCAGTCCTCCGGCGGTCAGACTGCCGTTCAGACAGAGAAAATCGGAACGGTGACGACCAACGGCGGCAGGCTGAATCTGCGCGACGGAGCCAGCACCAGCTACAACATCATCGGCCAGCTTCCCTGCGGCGATACCGTCACGGTGATCGGTGAGGAAAACGGCTGGTACAAAGTCATCGTGCCCGAAAAGGAGGGCTATGTATACGGCGGCTATCTGAAAGTCAGCGAGGGTACGGTTATTGCCGGTGATAATGCTGATACCAATTCAACCGGAAGTACCGGGGATACAGATTCCGGAGCCCCGCTGACTCCTGACGGCAACCTGGAGCTTGTGGATGACGTGTACCAGACCTCGGACGGAAAGCAATTCATTACGGTGCAGTCCAAGAATGACAACACCTTTTATATCGTCATTGACCGGGATAAGAACGGTGAAAACGTCTATTTTCTGAATCTGGTGGACGAGGCTGACCTGATGGCGCTGATGCAGGACGGCGAGGTCACGGTCAAATGCACCTGTACCGACCGCTGTGAAGCCGGCGATGTGGATCTGAACTGCCCGGTCTGCAAGACCAACCTGACAGAATGCACCGGGACGGTAAAGGAAGAACCGGAACCTACCGTTGCTCAGGAGGAGCCGGAAGAACCGGAGCCTGAAAAAAGCAGCTCCGCGCCTCTGCTTCTCCTGCTGCTGATTGCCGGTCTGGGTGCAGGCGGTGCTGTGTACTGGTTCAAGTTCAGAAAGCAGAAGCCCGATACCAAGGGGCCCGATGATCTGGATGACTACGACTTCGGCGATGATGACGAAGATGATGAGGAAGAGTACGTCATCGAGGACGACCAGCCGGAGGAAACAGATGAAGTGTAATGGTGCAGACCGCATCTGCGCTAATCAGAGAGAGGAAGGATAACGATATGAAGCTTGTGATTACCGAAAAGCCCTCTGTGGCAAAATCCATTTCTGCCGTCCTTAGCGCTGACAAGCGCCGGGACGGTTATTTTGAGGGAGAAAATCTCCTCATTTCCTGGTGCTTCGGCCATCTGGCGGAGCTGGCCTCCGCCGAAGTGTATGACGAGGCATATGCCAGATGGAGCCGTGAACAGCTCCCCATCATTCCCAAAAGCTGGCAGTACAGCGTCGGGCGCGATAAGAAAAAGCAGCTGGATCTGCTGACGGAGCTGATGCGCCGTTCGGATGTGACGGAAATCATCAATGCCTGCGACGCGGGACGCGAGGGCGAGCTGATTTTCCGCACCGTCTATCTGCTGGCAGGCTGCGTGAAACCCGTGAAGCGCCTCTGGATTTCTTCCATGGAGGATACTGCAATCCGCGAGGGCTTTGAAAACCTGCGCGACGGCAGCGAGTACGACCATCTCTATGATGCAGCCCTTTGCAGAAGCAAGGCGGACTGGCTGGTAGGCATCAACGCCACACGGCTTTTCTCGGTGCTGTATCACCGCACGCTGAATGTCGGGCGCGTGGTGTCGCCTACGCTGGCGCTGCTGGTACAGCGGGAAGCGGAAATCAAGGCATTTCAGCCGGAGCCCTTTTATACGGTGAAGCTGGATGCCGGCGATTTTACGGCAGTCAGTGAAAAGATGAAAAACAAGCCGGATGCGGAAAATCTGAAATCCGCCTGTGCAGGCGCGTCGGCGGTGATCCGCAGCGTGGAGCAGAAGGAAAAATCCGAAAAAGCTCCGGCGCTCTATGACCTGACAACGCTCCAGAGAGATGCAAACCGCATCCTGGGCTTCACCGCCCAGCAGACGCTGGATTATCTTCAGTCCCTGTATGAGAAAAAGCTCTGCACCTATCCGCGAACCGACAGCCGCTACCTGACGGACGATATGGAAAGCGGGGTTCCGGCCGTCGCTGCCTGCGCCGCCGGGATTCTCGGCGTATCGGTCGGGGATGTGTTTGCAAAACAGGTCTGCGACAGCCATAAGGTTTCCGATCACCATGCCGTCATTCCCACGATGGCTGCCGGAGAAGCTGAACTGTCTGCTCTGACAGCCGGAGAGCGCGAGGTGCTGAAGCTGGTTGCCCGTCAGGTGCTGATGGCGGTCAGTGCGCCGTACTCCTATCTGGAAACGGTAGTAACCGTCGAATGCGGCGGACAGGTATTCACCGCAAAGGGCAAAACGGTGCTGAACGCCGGCTGGAAAAGCTATGCGGCGGGCGAACAGAAGGAAAAGGTGCTCCCTCCGATGAGGGAAGGACAGTCCATTGACGGTTTTGCTGTTTCGCTGGAGGAAGGAAAGACAAAACCGCCTGCCCGATACACCGAGGATACGCTGCTTTCCGCCATGGAAAATGCGGGGGCAAGGGAAATGCCGGATGACGCTGAGCGCAAGGGATTGGGCACACCCGCCACCCGCGCCGGGATTCTGGAGAAGCTGGTTTCCTCCGGTTTTGTGGAGCGAAAGAAGAACAAAAAGGCGGTCAGTCTGGTTCCGCAGGACATTGGCATCTCCCTGATCACGGTGCTTCCGGAGCAGCTCCAGTCTCCGCTTCTGACTGCGGAATGGGAGAACATGCTGAAGGAGATCGAGCGCGGCGAGCTCTCCTCGGAGGCGTTTATGGCGCAGATCAGCCGCATGGTTTCCGAGCTGGTGCGCGACTACGAACCCGTAAGCGGTGCGGAGATTCTGTTCCCGTCCGGACGACCGGTGGTCGGAAAATGCCCCCGCTGCGGCGGTCCGGTTACGGAGAGCAAGACCGGCTTTTTCTGTGAGCACCGCGACTGCCGCTTCGGACTCTGGAAGGACAACCGCTATCTGTCCGCAAAGCACATCATTCTGACAAAAAAGATGGCGGAGGCGCTTCTGAAGGATGGAAAAACTTTTGTCAGCGGCATGTATTCCGAAAAGACCGGAAAAAGCTATTCCGCCTACCTCGTACTGACGGACGACGGGCAGAAATCCAGCTATGCTCTGGAGTTTGACAGGGAGAAAACCGGCGCATGAAGCTGAGCCCCGCAGAACGCGAAACGATCATCCTGTTTTCCGATGCAGACGATACCGCCAGCGTCTACACCTATGACAGGAGGCTGATTAAAAAGCTGGACGCCCTTTGCAAAAAATGTCCGGAAGAAGTGTATGAGGAGAAAAAACGCTCCTCTGCCGGTGCGAAAAGCTATATTGTGCCGAAAAGCTGTGTTTCCGTCCGTGAGCCGTTTTCCAGAGCGCGGCGCGAGGCGGCCAGCAGGCGTGCAAAGGAGGCCGGCACCGTCCCGCCGGACAGAAGTAAAGGCCGCGATTCGGACGAATAATGCAGGGAGATAGGCGCAGGGCTTCGGCTCTGCGCCCTGTTTCCCGGAAAGGATGGTATATGGCAGAAAAACAGAGCAGCCGGGACAGGCTGAAGGAGATCACGGCGAGTATTGAGGACGGCATCAAAGAGCTGTTCCAGTCGGAGAGCTATGCGCAGTATCTTCAGACCATGAGCCGGTTTCACCATTACAGTGTAAACAATCAGGTGCTGATCCACATGCAGAAACCGGACGCCACGCTGGTGGCGGGCTTCAACAAATGGAAGAATCAGTTCGGCAGAAATGTCATCAAGGGAGAACACGGCATAAAAATCATTGCCCCGACTCCCTTCAAGAAGAAAATCGAGCAGGAAAAGCTCGACCCGGATACGCAGCTTCCCATGCTGGATGCGGACGGGAAAATCATTACGGAGGAAAAGACCATCCAGATTCCCATGTACAAGCCGGTGACGGTGTTCGACGTTTCGCAGACCGAGGGCAGGCCGTTGCCTCAGCTGGCCCATGACCTGTCGGGCAATGTGGCGAATTACGATGTGTTCATGGAGGCGCTGCGCCGCTCCTCTCCGGTTCCCATTTCCATTGAGGTAATGGGCGGCGGTATGGACGGTTACTTTGATCTGGAGCATCAGGATATCGCCATCCGCAAAGGCATGAGCGAGGTGCAGACGGTATCTGCGGTCATACATGAGATGGCGCACGCGCTGCTTCACAATCGAACCAAAGATACTGAGGAGAAAACACCAGAACTCTCCCGCAGTACCGAAGAGGTGCAGGCGGAAAGCATCTCCTATGCAGTGTGCGCCTATTACGGCATCGCCACCGGTGATAACAGTTTCGGCTATATCGCGTCCTGGTCAAAGGATAAAACCCTGCCGGAGCTGCGGGAAAGCCTGGAGGTGATCAGCAAGACCGCCGACGGCCTTATCAACGATATCGACCGGCACTATGCGGAAATCCTGAAAGAGCGCGAGGCGGAGCTGATTGCTGCTGAACCTGCCATGGCGATGGAGCGCCTTTATGCCGTGGATGACCGGTATCTTCATGTTCAGCGCACGGACACCGGCGTGGATTACACGATTTACGATAAGGCATCCATGAAGGAACTCGACGGCGGTCAGCTGGATATGGAGATCAGCACGCTGGCCGAATCGGCACTGGAAATCTGCAACTCCCATGGAATCGGGCAGAACGCCCCGCTTCAGGTTGCGGACATCGGGATACTGGATGAATTGCAGGCCGCGCAGGATGCGGTGATTGCCATTGAGCCGCCTGTGCAGGAAAACCCGGAGCCGGAGACGGATACTCCGGCTGACCCGGCAATTTCCGTGGAGGCGCGGAACGCTTACGGCTATACGGATGATGCGATGCTCCCGCTGACAAAGGAGCGCGCTATGGAAATGTTTGAACGCGATGTGCCGGTATATCTTCTGTATGGTGACAATACTGAGGTGATGGCTTTTGAACAGACGGAGATTCTGAATCATGACGGCATTTTCGGCATTGACCGCGCAGACTGGGAGGCGGTAAAGGAGCAGTTTCCTGTCGCCACGGAAAACAGATGGCAGAAAGCCTTCCAGCAGAATCCGGCAGACAGCTACTGCATTTATCAGCTCCGCAGAGATCCGGAACTGGCCGAGCTTCGCTTTATGAATTCTCAGTATCTCCGGGAACATGGTCTTGAGCCTGCATTTGACCATTACGAGGCGGTTTATTCCGGCTCTCTTTCGTCTGACGGCAGTACAGAAGCTCGTCTGGATGACCTGTACATGAAGTTCAACACTGCCCACCCGCAGGATTTTACCGGGCACAGCCTGTCTGTCAGCGACATTGTTGTCTTAAAGCAGCAGGGTGCGGTAAGCTCTCATTATGTGGACAGCGTGGGCTTTGTTCAGTTTCCGGCGTTTCTTCCGGACAATTACCTGAAAAATGCGGAGATGTCCATGGAAGATGATTATGGGATGATCGACGGCATCATCAACAACGGTCCAAAGGAACAGCCGGAGGTCAAGCCCAAGGCTCCCGATTTATCGGCACTGTTTGAAGCGGCCAGACAGGTCGTTCAGGAAGATAAGCAGGTTTCTGAACCGGGCAAAAAGCCTTCCGTGTTGGCAATGCTCCATGCACCCGCGCCGTCCAGAAGCGAAAAGACCGCGCAGACGAAAAGCGCAGAAAGGGATCTGATATGATGAATTTCACCAATGACGAGATGAATCTGATGTGCATCTACAGCGCCGGCAGCAGCCGCACCGGCCTGATACAGAAGCTCACGGAAATGAAGAAGTACCTGGAACGCGACGAGGTGCAGCTGTTGTCGCTGACCGAATCAACGCTTACAAAACTGGCAACAATGACCGATGAGGAGTTCGGGCAGCTGGAGCTCTACCCCGATTTCGATATCTGATTCTATTCCGAAAAAAGGTGCAGGCGCACCGGATTTCGGAATACGGCTTGATTCCTATTTCAGATTTTTGCGGGAAACCGCAAAAATCTTTCGTAGACCGGTTGTAAAATGACTTCGCGCGTGGTATAATACTATTGCGGATAATTGCAGTAAACCGCAAAAATCCGCAATAGGAGGTGCGCTGCATGGAAATTAAAAGAGACCGTTACCTGAATCTGCTGATCAGTAAGAAGCATAACGGATTGATTAAAGTGATAACCGGCATGAGGAGATGCGGAAAATCTTATCTTCTGTTCACTCTCTTCAAGGATTACCTGCTTTCAGAAGGAATAGAAAAAAGCCACATCATTGAGATTGCGTTTGATGCTTATGAAAACAAGCAGTACCGCGATCCCGATGTGCTCTATCCTTACCTGAAGGAGAAGATCAAAGACGACGGCATGTATTATGTGCTGCTTGACGAGGTGCAGCTGCTTGGGGAATTTGAGGCAATCCTGAACAGCCTGACCCGAATGAAAAATGTGGATGTGTATGTGACCGGAAGTAATGCCCGCTTTCTCTCCAAGGATGTGATCACAGAGTTCAGAGGACGCGGCGATGAAGTGCATATGTACCCACTCAGCTTTGCGGAATTCATGTCGGTTTATCCCGGCACGAAGCAGGATGGTTGGAATGAGTATATGCTGTACGGCGGTCTGCCGCTGGTGCTGAGCTTTACCACTCCGGATCAGAAAATCGCGTTTCTGAAATCTCTCTTTGAGGAGACCTATATTTCGGATATTGTCGGAAGGCACAACATCCGAAACAAGGCGGAGCTGGAAGAGCTTCTGAACATTCTATCCTCCGCAATCGGTTCGCTGACAAACCCTGAAAAACTTGCCGCAACCTTCCGGTCGGTCAAGAACAAGAAAATCAGCAGCAATACGATCAAGAAGTATATTGATTATCTCTGCGATTCCTTCCTGATCGACAGCGCTGTCCGGTATGATGTAAAAGGCAAAAAATACATTGATACCCCGGTGAAATACTACTTCACCGACATGGGGCTGAGAAATGCCCGCCTGAATTTCAGACAGCTGGAAGAAACGCACAGCATGGAAAACATCATTTTCAATGAGCTGAAAATCCGCGGCTTCAATGTGGATGTGGGTGTTATCATGCAGTATGATACCAACGAAAAGGGCAACAGCATCCGCAAACAGCTGGAAATTGACTTCGTCTGCAACAAAGGCTCCAAACGCTACTATATCCAGTCCGCTTACGCGATTCCGGATCAGGCGAAGATGGAGCAGGAACAGCGTTCTCTGATGCTGACCGGAGATTTCTTCAAGCGAATTATCATCACCAAGGATACTCCGGCACCGTATTATAATGAGAATGGTGTCCTGATTATGAGCGTCTATGATTTCCTGCTGAATGAAAACAGTCTGGATATTTAAGACGATGGGAAAGAGCAATAAGGTCTGCCCGAACTGCGGACGAAAGATGAAACAGCAGTTCATCGGCCTGCAGCATTGCAAATGCGGGATGAGCTGGAAAAAAGATATTGGCTTTTTTGAACGGACGCCGGATATGGTGTTCGGACTCCGGCACAATGCGCCGGGTAAAAAGCCGCGCCGGATGATTGAGATCAGACGGAAAAACTGAATACAATTCAAATCGGGAGCGTCCATGGCATGTGGGCGCTCTTTTCTTTTTGGAAAGGAGACGTGATCTATGGCAAGCAAATTGCAGGAGTACCGAAGAATGTCGGAAGAAGCTCAGCGGCAGCGGCCCGCAAGCCTGGAGCGCTGGCAGTCCTTCCTCGCCACTGCATCGAGGCTGTACAAATACCCATATCACGAGCAGGTCATGATCCATGCCCAGCGCCCGGATGCCACCGCCTGTGCGGAGTTCGACGTCTGGAACAATACGATGCGCCGGTATGTGCGGCGCGGTTCTAAGGGCATCGCGCTCATCGATACCAGCGGCGACCGCGAGCGACTGCGCTATGTGTTTGATGTTTCGGATACCGGCACCCGACCCAATTCCAGAAGTCTGAACCTGTGGGAACTGCGGGAGGAGCACATTCCGGCTGTGTCTTCCATGCTGGAGAAAAACTACGGCGTTCCGGCAGGCGAAAGCCTTGCCGTTCAGCTGGAGGCTGTGGCCTCTCAACTGGCGCGGGAATACTGGGAGGACAACCGAAGGGATATCCTCGGCATCCTTGAGGATTCTTTTCTGGAAGAGTATGATGAATTCAATGTAGGAGTGGCCTTCCGGAATGCCGCAGAGGTCAGTATCAGCTATTCCCTGATGCTGCGCTGCGGTCTGGAGCCGGAAAACTACTTTGAACACGAAGACTTTATGAGCGTTTTCGATTTCAATACCCCGGAAACGGCGGGCGCGCTGGGAACGGCAGTGAGCGGCATCAATCAGCAGGTGCTGCGGGAAATCGGAGCGACCATCCGAAACTATGAACGCGAACAGATCGCGGAAAGGAGCATGGCATATGGAAATGACGTACAGGCAGAACGGAGATTATCTGATCCCGGACATCAGACTGAGCGAGCAGGAGGATACACCCATCGGGAAGTACGGGCAGATGCGGAAACAGTACCTGAAGGAGCATCGCCCGATTCTGTGGAACCGACTGGTGCTGTCGGAGCAGTTGTATCCGCACCTTCGGGAGATCGACGGGACGGCGCACCGGAGACTGGACGAGCTGATGCCGCAGATGGCGAAGCAGGCCGGCATAACGGAAGAACTGAAGCGCAGAGACCCGCTGAAATGGGCGGGCATGATGAATACGCTGAAGGCGCAGGCCGAGGAGATCATTCTGAACGAGCTGGTGTACAATTAACAGCCGATGAGCCGGAGCCCCCGGAAGAACTGAATAACGGATATCCTGCCGGGACAGAGTTTGAACAGCTTTCTCTGAACCTTTTCCTCTCGGAACAGGAGCAGATATCCCAAATTGATGAAGCGGATCGCACAACCGAAGTGCTGTCCGCTTTTTCTTTTGCCCAGACAGAAATCGACGATATGCTCCGTTTCGGCAGCAATACCAGCCACGCCAGAGAGCATATCGCGGATGCGTTCCAGAAGCAGAAGCCGATTGAGGAAATCGCGGCGCTGCTGCAAAGGGAATTTCATGGCGGCTACGGCATCCGGGGTGAACACGGCGATTATGCCGCGTGGTATGACGGAGACGGCATTCATCTGCACAAAGGCCGTGAGGCCAGATATGCCGCTGATTCTCAGGTCATTACATGGGAGGCTGCGGCAGAAAGAATCGGACAGATGCTGGAAGAGGGCAGCTTTGCTTCCAATGTGGAGCTCGCCGAGGCTGGTGGGCGTGTCCGCTCTGAACTGGCGCAGAGCCTGCTCTATCTGAAGCATGACCTGAGTGAGGAAGCAAACCGGGTTGGCTACTTCTCCTCCATGGACGATCTTCCTGCCGGTTATCCGGACGCCACCGCAGCGCTTGCGGAGAAGATGGAGGACAATGCTTTTGCCGATACGCTTCGTGGCGAATTCTTGGCATTCCTGAATGATTACGCGGAAAACAGAGGACTTCTGCGCTTTCATTATCACCGAATGGATGAGCTGTGGCAGGGCATCAGGGATATCTCCGCCGAGCGCCGGGTATATCCGGACGGGCCTGCCGATCTTGCAGAACCGCAGGGCTTTATCACGGAGGATGAAATCAGCGAAGCGCTTGCCGGCGGCAGCTCTGTGGCGGGCGGCAAGGGTAGAATCTATGCCTTTTTTACCGCAGACCACACCATAAAGGAAAAAGCAGATTTTCTGAAGCAGGAGTACGGCATCGGCGGGCGC
>ENA-ORRW01003748-ORRW01003748.1-human-gut-metagenome-genome-assembly--contig:-NODE-3748-length-10509-cov-3.723838_pt1 | contig 10509 bp, 19 predicted proteins | sample MGYA00242183_ERZ509150 | MGnify/ENA primary metagenome ERZ509150 (study PRJEB26280, sample SAMEA2338639) | human gut metagenome | biome: human gut; feature: human-associated habitat; material: faeces... | reverse complement strand
CGCAGGCAGCACGCCGCAGCTTCCCGCCGTGGGCGCGGCCACGATGCGCTTCATGCAGGCGTTGCACTCGGCGGTTTTCAGTGCCTCGGCCATGACGTCGGCAAAGTAGCCGTCGGCGTAGAGCACGCCGCGCGCCGCTGCCGCGTTGACCTTGGCCGCGTCGCCGCCCGCAAAGCCGCTCATCGAGCGGTCTGCGCCGCAGTAGCCGTCGCTGGTGGCCTGCATGACTGCCCACAGACGGTGCATCTCGGCCTCGCTTTCGGCGCGGGTCAGGCCGCTTTCGGCCAGATCGCTCTCAAGGATGACCTCATACAGCGGCTTGCCGCTCTCCTTGCAGAGGTCGATCATCTCATGCACGGATGAAAATGCCATCTTTCCCGCCCCCTTACAGATTCAGAATCGTGACCTTGACGATGCCCGGCTGGCTGCCCAGCTGCCCGGCAATCTCGTCCGGGATAGGTTCGTCGCACTCCAGCACCATGACGGCGTAGCCGCCCGCCGTCGAGCGGTAGAGCTGCATCGTGGCAATGTTGACACCGTGCTGGCTCAAACAGGTGGTGACGGCTGCCACATGGCCGGGCGTGTCCTGGTTGTGGACGATCAGCGTGTTGTGGTCTCCGCCAAAATTCGTCGTGATGCCGTCGATCTGGCAGATGTTGATCCGCCCGCCGCCGATGGACGCGCCGACGACCTCGAGCTTACGGCCCGACGCACCGGTCAGCCGCAGCACCGCCGTGTTGGGGTGCGCGCCGCGCAGGTTTGTGGTGCCGATCTTAAAGTGCAGCCCGGCCTCCTTGGCAATGGAAAAGCTGTGCGGGATGCGGTCATCGTCCGGCTGCATGCCCAGCAGCCCGGCGACAAGCGCCCGGTCCGTGCCGTGGCCGCGCCCCGTGGCGGCAAAGCTGCCGTAAAGCAGGATCTCGGCCTCGGCAGGCTGCTCCCCCAGGAGCCGCCGCGCCGTGCTGCCGATGCGCACCGCACCCGCTGTGTGGCTGCTGGACGGCCCCGTCATGACCGGGCCGAGCACATCAAATAACCGCATAACGGACACCTCACTTATAAAATGGTATAGAATGAGTATAGCGGATTTGCCGCGGGATTGCAAGGCACGGGCAGAAAAGGAAGAAAATGTTAAGAATAACAACACTTCCCTGGCAAATTTTTACGTTTATCGGGGAAAGTGTTTGAAAAATGCGGAGAGAGGTTGGAGACAAACCGTTTCCGGGATGGCACGGAAACGGTAGTACGATACGAAGATTGTGTGTAGGCACCGACGTAGGCACCCGTTGCGTTTTCTGGTGCTTTAGGGCGTTTTTTACGAATAGTTACGAACGGAAAGCATAAAAAGAATCAGCCGATATTCAACGTGTTATCGTTAAATATCGGCTGATTTGGCGGAGTAAGAGAGATTTGAACTCTTAAAAAACAACGCAAAAGCGCCAAACAACCAGCCCATGCGAACATATTACGACTATTATTGAGCGCTTCCTTTTACAGATGCTTTCTGCATTCTTCCAGTTCTGTGCTATAGTTATTAACTACAATTATTGATTGGTGAAATAGTTGTTGAGTATGTCGGCAGCCTCATCAACGGCGCTTGTTTTCGCCTCGGCGTACCAGCGTTGCGTTGTGAGGATGTCGGCGTGGCCCATCAATTCCTTGGCGACCTGGGGACTGATGCCGCACTGGACCAACGTGCTGGCGAACTCGTGCCGCAACTGATGGGCGGTGAAATCCGGCTCCATGACCGTCTTATACAAGACCTCGCCGGTCTTTGAGGTCTTGCCGGTTTTGTAGCGCTTGCCGCTGTCATGGACGCGCCCGATGGCCGCGCAGTATTGCAGCCAAGCGTTTTGATAACGGCTTTTTGTCATAGGCCGCGCGCCGCCGAACAGAAAAGCGTCGTCGGCCAGATCGTCCAGGCGGGTGCCGAGCGCGTCCTGCAAGGGCTTGAGGATCGGCACGGTGCGATAGGCGTTGTCTGTTTTTAAATCCTCAATTTCCGGGTGGTTGTTGTGCCAAACCACCTGTTTACAGACTTTGATCTCGCCGTCGGCAAGGTCCTTTTTCTGGAGCGCCATAACCTCACCCAGGCGCAAGCCCGCATACATCATTATTGCCGGGCAGAGGCCGAACCCATCCGGGTGCGCTTTGACGTCGGCTACCTCTTGATCTGTGGGGGCGCGCCGTTTTTTCTGGGGTAGGCCCTGGGGCAACTTTAACAGTGTGCAGGGGTTGGTGTCGCCGTGCATCTCGGCGCACCAATACTGCCATATCAGCGACAACACTGACTTTTGCCCGGCGATGCTCTTATAAGCATAGCCCTGGGCGGCCATGTGTGTCAGCTGGCGGTTGATGTCGGTGCTGCTGATCTCACGCATCCCCTGCTGGCCGAACCAATCTTTAGCAACCTCTACTTTGTGGCGGTAGCCCCGGCGGGAGCCATATCTGATTGACGGTTCTTTGACCCGCCAGAAAGCCTCGGCCACATCGCCAAACGGATCCCCTTTTTCCTTGCGGACGGACGCCTCCACAACAGCGGCGTCAATCTTTGCCTGTACCTCTTTGAGAGTACGGCCATAGAAATGACGCTTTTTCCCGTTGATGATCCGGCAGCGCTCAACCAGGCCGTCGGCGCGCTTTGCTACTTTTGGCATACTGTACAACCTCCATATAGATACACTTTGACAAGCGTGGCCGGAGGTGGTACAATACAAATTGCTGGGTCTGTGTTGCACCATTTTGGACACGCTGATCTATAACGCCTACGGTGCGCCAACACCGTGGGCGTTTTTTTATTTACGGATAACCTCAACGCCATCAATGGCGAGATTGGAGACATGCCATTGCTCCGCATCGCTGTCATACACAGCCAGGCCATCAATGGAATGGTCTACATAGATGCCGCTATCATTTGCCACCTGGACGGTGCAGGACGCTGCATAGCTATTGTTTGCAGAGCAAACTTGCCACTCATCCAAATCTGGCCACTTGGCATCACCTTTTATATAGTTATTTTCTGCCACATATTTCACAGACAGCGCGGCCATTTGTTCCGGTGTGTACTGCTTTTTGGGCTGGATTGACAGGGCAACGAGCAGCACGACCAACAGTGCGGCGACGATGATGCCCAGAACCTTTACTTGTTTTCTGTCCTTTTCTGTCCATGCGGCTGCCATAATAATCCTCCTCACAGATTGCGGCAGAGGCCGACAGCCTTGCCCTCAATGGTGATGTCGTTCATTGCCTCGCCTATGCGGATGATGGTGGGAAAGGCGGGGTTTTCGGCGCGCAGTTCGATGTGATCCTCAAAAATGAACACGCGCTTTAGTGTGGCCTCGCCGTCGATCAGGACGGCGGCAATCTGGCCGTTCTCTACCATCGGCTGGCTGTGTATCGCCACAATGTCGCTGTCCTTGATTTTAGGCTCCATGCTGTCCCCTTGGCAAAGCAGCGTAAAGTCGGCGTGCCACGCGCTGGGGACCTCATCATAGGCGTCAATGTTCTCCTCGGCTGTGATAGGCTCACCACACGCGATCTGCCCGACGCGCGGCACGCGATCACGCTTAGGCAAGGGCTGGAACCCGGCGGGGATGGGAGGTTTATTTTCCGATTCCCACCCCATGAGGTAGGCCGGTGAAGAATTAAGCGCCCGCGCAACTTTCTTTAGTATGTCGGCAGGAACCTTTTCAATATCGCCTTTTTCGTATCGGTAAATTGTCGCTGGGGAAAGATTCACTTTTTCGGCAAGCTGTTCAGCTGACATGCTCAACTCTTTGCGCCGACATTTTATACGTTCACCTGTTGTCATGTTGCGCCTCCTATGTGATAAGAATACACTAATACTTGCAAATTTGCAAGTATATTTCACAAAAAATCTTGCAAATATGCAATAAAACACTTGACTTGCATTATTGCGAGTGCTATTATAATGACAAACCCGCAATAATGCGAGTTCGGAGGTGAGATTACAGATGACTGATAAAATGCAGATGTTGAAACAGAAAATCAGCGCCGCCAATTTGACGGTGGATGAACTCGCAATCCAAATCGGCATGAACCCCAGCACATTTTACCGCAAAACCAAGAGCGGTGTGGATGCGTTCACCGTTGGCGAGATGCACAGTCTGGTTGACGCATTAAAGCTGTCTGGTAAAGAGGCAAAAGATATTTTTTTAAGTTAATTCTCGCATTTTTGCGAGAAACGGCAATGTGTCCACCCTGGACACGCAACTGAGAGGCGATCCAATGCACAACGACGACAAAGAAAAGCGCAGACGCCGCCGTCTGCGCTGGTTGAACCTGTACAGTGCGGTTGTGTCTACGCTGGCGGTGCTGTTGGCGGTTATGCACGCATTACAGAAAATGTAGCACAACCTCGACAATAATGGCTATCGTTGCCATTATTGCAGCATAAACCGCAACAATATGCGTAAGGAAGAAATCCCAATCATTGCGGCGGCGCGATTCAAACGCCTCTGCGGCGGGGTTGGTTAGAGTGACGATGGTTTTCTCATCCATTTCACAATCAGAGAAGTCCAGCATCCCAACTCCGGCATCTTCCTGCAAGGTGAGATAATCCGAGATTCCCGTGGCGGTCAGTATTTTGGGCAGGGTGCGGTATTTCCGCACGGCCTTAAAAATTTTGTACTGGTTATCCGTCAATTTGTACACAACCTTTCTGCTCCGATTGTACCACACAGAGCAGTCACAAGCAACAACGTGTCCAACCTGGACACAAGGAGGACTACTATGGCACGAGAAAAAGAGGGCTACCGGGATGCGCTGGAGCGCATCCGGCACGAGGCCGCTGGCGAGATGGTGACAGTGGCCGAGGCCGCGCACATCGTCTACGGCACCGACCCCCAGGCGGCCCGCAAGGTCTGCCGCAATATGCACGGCTGGACCGGCCAGGGCCGTGACAAGCGCATCCCGGCCACCGCGCTGGCGAGGCAAATTTGCTGATGACAACGGATGATCTGGCCTGGGTGCAATCCAGGCTTAGGAACTGCACCAACGCCCGCCGCCAGTTGAGAATCTGCGCCGAGTGTCTGAGCGTGGCCGAGGACACGCTGCTGGAGTGCCTGGGCTATACAAGCCTTGACACATTCCGCGCGGCGCACCCTCAAAACAAGCAACCCGTCGGCCCGCCTGTTGAGCGCATCTGCAACCCTGTGCCGCCGGAGATGATGATGGAGAGCATCCTGTACTACTACGGCGGCGCGCGGATCAGCAGCGTGTGCAGGATGATGGGCTACACTCAGACCGTGACGCCGGAGGCGATCCGACATAGGGTGTGCAGTTGGAAGAAGAAACACCCGGCGCTTGCCGCCGGTATGCCGCGCAAGCGGCCAAAACCGAAAAAGGAGACCAAGCCCATGAAAATGACCTATGATGAGGCGGGGCTGCCCGCCTACGCCTACGCAAGGAGCCGCTACACCAACAACATCGTCCGCATCGTGCGCGGGGAGCGCGCCCTGTTCGGTGTGGTGGAGCAAGAGGCCGTGGACACACTGAACGAGGCTGCGGGCGTCAGCCGCGCCCAGGCTGCTGCCATGTACGGCGGGGCCGTGTGCGGCTGGGACAGCCCGATGGCCGACCCCAACAACTACAATGAGGCCGGTGTCTACATCGGCCCGGAAATGGAGGATAAACATGGAGAAGAATGAGACCCCCAAAAACCTCGCCCTGCTGACAGCTGACGAGGTCACGCTCAGCATCCTGGAGGTGGACGCCGAGGGCGTGCGCATCAAGCTGTGGCCGGATGTCAACGCCGTGCGCGCCCATCTGGAGGAGTGCTGTGAGCGTATGCCCGGCGGGCTGGCGGGCTACAGTGTGCGGCACTACGTTTGTGGGCGGTATCTGTACTGCGCCGTGGCTCTGGCCGACATCACAAAGGACGCCCCCTGCCCCAGCACCTACCGCGTGAGCAGCGACGCGCCCACCAACGAGGCAGACGGCAGCTTTTTGGCCGCTGCTGCCGCTTGGAGCATCGGCGCTGGGGTGCTGAACCTGCCGCCGCTGCGCATCCCGGCCAGCAAGGTCCACATCGTCCCCCAGGGCAAGCCCGGCACCAACATCATTGAGCGCTATGTTCTGGACGATGCCCTCACCCTGGACGACATCACCTACAACGGTGACGGCAGCGTGGCATCGCTGAGGGTGCGCAAGCGTGATGGGAGCGTGATCACATGGCAAGCCAGCTGATCGCCCATGTGGCCGCCTGGTACATCCCAACGGGCCAGCCCTTGGTCAACGACATGGACGGGCTGACGATTGACGGTGCGTATCGCCTGGAGGCCCAGCGGATGCACGCCGAACTGGAGCGCCGCGCGCGGGGGCAGCCCCTATGCGTGGAGATCGACATCCGCCCGGTGAAGAACAAGCGCACACTGGATCAGAACCGCCTCATGTGGGCGCTGCTGAACAGGCTGGCGCTGGCGTTGAGCGGCGGCACGCCCGGCGGGGTGACTGCCGAACAGTGCTATCTTGACCTGCTGGCAGAGTTCGGCGCAGAGGTCGAGACCTGGCGCGTGCCGGTCAAGGCCCTGCCCGCCCTGCGCAACACATACCGCGTTGTGCAGATGGTGGAGCTGCTGGACGATGGCTATTGTATGGCTCGCATGGGCCTGGGCAGCAGCAGCTTTGACCGGCAGCAGATGCACGACTTCATTGAGAGAATCTTTGACCGGCTGGCCGAGGCCGGTGTTGACGACGCCGAGACAACCGAGCAATACCGGGACTGGAGGCGTGCCGATGGATTGCATTAAGTGCAACAGCAGCCAGGTGCGCGTCATCGACACCCGCGCCAAGGGGACCCGGCGGATATACCGCCGCCGCGTCTGCATGATGTGCGGCTGCCGCTGGACGACGGTGGAGCTGCCTGTTGGTGATGTGCGCCAGGCGGTGGATGCCGTCAACGGACTGGAGGAGCGCCATGGCAAAAAGCATACTGCAAAGCGATAAAGAGTGCTACCTCTGCCGACGGTTCTACAACCTGCGCACCACGCGCGGCCTGGAAGAGCATCACATCCTATTCGGGCGCGGACGGCGCGAGTTGTCTGAGCGGTACGGCCTCAAGGTCTGGCTGTGCCACAACCATCACAATGAGCCGCCCCTGGGCGTCCATTTTGACCCCGCCGCCCGGCGGGAGTTGGAACAGGCGGCACAATTTGCTTTTGATGATCTCCACGGCCCCGGCAGCTTTGCCGAGGTGTTTGGGGAAGAAATTTAGTTTTTAGGAGGATGCAAACAATGGATGCACGGTATAAGTCCCGGCTGCACAGCTTCGATAACGTTATTCAGACGAAAATTCTGGGCGGAGAAGTAAGCGAGAAACAGATGTATGCCGTCCATGAAGAGGCGCTGGAGGTCGTCCTCACGGCGCTGAACGGCGAGGCGGGACTGTCTGGCGAGGATATCCCTTTTTATGCGCGGCTCTGCATTTCTGGCGCGATGAACTGATCGAGAGGATGCGTAGAGAACACCCTGACGGCCTTGAGATCGAGAAGGCCTCTTATATCTTGATGAAGCAGCATTATCAGGGAGAGGGCTTAAAAGTTGGAGGTGATGAGTAATGCCCCAGATCGTAAACAAAAAGAGCGTGCTGGAGATGGCGATGGGCGCGATTGCCGAGATCACCGACTATGAGGTTGAGCGGGTCGTGGCGAACATCATGGACCCCAACACCAACGCAACCGCCAAGCGCAAAATCACCATCACGCTGACCTTCGCCCCGGACGACTACCGCCAGCAGATCGGCATGGATGCGCAGGCAAAGACCACCCTCGCGCCGATCCAGCCGGTGCGCACGTCCTTGTGCATTACCAAGGCGCGGGACGGCAGCCTGCTTTTGGCCGAGATGACGCCGCAGGTCCCCGGACAGGTAAACATGGACGGCGACGAAGCACCAATGCCCGCCATGGCCCGCGTGGGCCGGGCCGGGTATTAACACAGAAAGGACAAAACAATGGAAAACAGCTTTTTGAGAGATGCTATTGACCGCATTGTCGAACTGGCAAGGCCCTACACCCTCTCGACCAACGACGGCCACCGGTACAGCAATGTGGATCTGCACGAGGTCAAGCCAGAGGTTGAACTCCCGGCGCGGTACTCGGTGGACACGCTGGAGGCGCTGGTCAAGTTGATCCGCACCGAGGGTATCGACCAATCACCCCGGCTGTATGTGCGTGTGGACAGCGCCCGGCGGGTCATGGTGGACACTACATACACGCATAAAGAATATGCAGAGTTCAGCCGCCTGCCGCTGTATGAGGCCGTGAGCGATGTGCCGAGCATTTCTGTCAACCAATACATGAGCCAGGAACACGCCGTTATCGAACTGCAGAGCCTGTACGCCGTCACCGAGGATCGGGACTACCTGCTGGCGCTGCTGAGCCGCATTGACGTCAATCAGGGCGTGTCCAGTGTGGACAACGGGATCAGCCAAGAGGTAAGTGTCCGCACCGGCGCGGTGCTGAAGGAGCAGCAGACGGTGCAGCCCATCGTCCACCTGCAGCCCTACCGGACTTTCCTTGAGGTCGAGCAGCCCGCCAGCGACTTCTTGCTGCGCCTCGACAAAGATGGCCGCCCGGCACTGTACGAGGCTGACGGCGGTGCGTGGAAGCTGGAGGCCAAGCGCAACATCGCCGCCTATCTGGGCGAGCAGCTGGCCGATCTGGTGGAGCGCGGCAGTGTGGTGGTGATGATCTGATGCTGAATATCTGTGCATTGCAGGGCCGTCTGGCCCGGGACCCGGAGCTGCGGCAGACCAACACGGGCAAGCAGGTGGCGACATTCACCCTGGCCGTGGATCGCGGGCGCAAGGACGCCAACGGCAAAAGCGTGGCGGACTGGATCCCCGTCATTGCATGGGAGCGTGCCGCCGAGTTTGCTTATAAATGGCTCAATAAGGGCCAGATGGTAGCGGTGGATGGACGGCTCCAGAGTCGCACCTACACAGCCAAGGACGGCACCAACCGCACCGTGCTGGAGGTTGTGGCCAATAACATCAACTTCTGCGGCAGCAAGGCGGACAACGCCGCCCAGGGCTCCCCTGCCCCGGCGGGCCAGCCCCGCGTCACCGGTTCGGCACCGGCCTACAACCAGGGGCCGGGTGACGACTTCGCCATGATCGAGGATGAGGGCGACCTCCCCTTTTAAACGTTGAAAAATTGAAAAATGACCTTGCAGGGATGCGCCGAAAAGAGCGCGGCGCACCCCTGTGTTAAGGTCAGCCATTTTTAGAAAGGCCAAGCTATGGAAAAACCCGGATTTTACGCTATTCTTCCCTCCCCGGTACGGTATGACAGGCAGCTCAGTGCGTCCGAGAAGGTTTTCTTTGCAGAGATCACCGCCCTGTCCGACCAGTGCGGGTACTGCTACGCCGGCAACGGCTATTTCAGCGAGCTGTACGACACGAGCGACCGCACCGTGCAGCGCTGGGTGAAGCACCTGCAGGAGCTGGGCTATGTGGCCGTGACCAATGTCCGGGATGGTGCCGCAATGCAGCGGCGCATCTCCCCGCTGTCAGATGCAGCGCATGAGGAAGCCCCGGAAACAAAGGCCGACAAAAATGTCGGTGAGCGACACCCAGTGTCGGCGGGCGACAAAAATGTCGCACCCACCCCGACAAAAATGTCGCCTACCCCCCGACAAAAATGTCGCCTAGAACAATACAAGAATAACAATACAAGAGAGAACAATACGCGGGCGGGCGCGCGCGAGAGCGTCCGGGATGTTCTCCGGGAATCCTTCCCGTGGAATGAACGGCTGACGGAGGCCCTGCTCGCATTTGAGGAGTCCCGGGCCGCGGGCAAGCATCCGCTGACCGTCAACGCCGCGTCGCTGGCCTGCAACAAGCTCAACCAGCTGGCCGACGAGGCGGGCGTGCGTGACCGCTACGGCTACATGGCCGCAGTGCTCGAGCAGAGCATCCTGCGCGGATGGGAGGGGCTGTTCGCCCTGAAGGACGATTTTGTGGATGCCGTCCCCACCCAGCGCCCTGCCAGCACGGAGGATCGCCCGCGTGAGATCGGGCCGGACACCGACATACTTGATTTTTTGTGAGGCTTTTGAATGGAACGTGCAACTATAAGCCGACAGCAGCAGACGCAGCGGGCGTTCCTGGGCGCGGCGCTCATGGACCCAGCCCGCGCACGGGAGTACATCATCAAGCTGGTGCCCGGGATGTTCGACGAGGGCGTGAGCCGCGCGGTGTTCAGCGCGGTGCAGCAGCTCACCATGGCCGGGGAGCCGGTGGACGTCATCACGGTCATCAACCACGGCGCCAAGATCGCGGAGGGCACGCCCACCGAGATCCAGAACGACCCCGAAGTCATCCGGGCATACCTTGGCGACCGTTACAAGATCGGTATGGAAGGAGAATGATCCATGTTCTTTAAAATGGAGCACTGCGATGTATACTACGGCCAGATCCAGGCCCTGTATGACATCAACGTCGAGATCAATCCCGGCGAGATCATTTCCATCATCGGCGCGAACGGCGCA
>ENA-ORRW01003738-ORRW01003738.1-human-gut-metagenome-genome-assembly--contig:-NODE-3738-length-10546-cov-3.392718_pt1 | contig 10546 bp, 8 predicted proteins | sample MGYA00242183_ERZ509150 | MGnify/ENA primary metagenome ERZ509150 (study PRJEB26280, sample SAMEA2338639) | human gut metagenome | biome: human gut; feature: human-associated habitat; material: faeces... | reverse complement strand
GGGCGACGAAGATCTACTTGAACCAGATGATGATCCTTTTATTTCAACTCACGCCCTCACGGAGGGCGACAGATGCTGGATAAGAAAATCGAAGCAATGCAGACATTTCAACTCACGCCCTCACGGAGGGCGACCGACGCGCCGGCCAAACAGCTCCGGCTGTGGAGCATTTCAACTCACGCCCTCACGGAGGGCGACGGATTCTCACTGGAGAAGCCAAGAAGAATCGATGCATTTCAACTCACGCCCTCACGGAGGGCGACGTGTCACGGATTCTGGTTGCTGTCTGGCTCATATCATTTCAACTCACGCCCTCACGGAGGGCGACAAGAACTGGGAATAACAGTGGAAGAGGCAGCAAAAATTTCAACTCACGCCCTCACGGAGGGCGACAATTTTCTCTGTCTTTACCTGCCCTTTTTGCGCAATTTCAACTCACGCCCTCACGGAGGGCGACCTTTGGTTTCGTCTGTTTTGATTCTGTAGAGTTCATTTCAACTCACGCCCTCACGGAGGGCGACTATCTTCCCAGCTTGTCTACCAAGTCTCCGTAAGCATTTCAACTCACGCCCTCACGGAGGGCGACTAAACGAGCAGAAAAAGAAGAATCTCTGCTTGAGATTTCAACTCACGCCCTCACGGAGGGCGACTTCCAGCCCCTTGGTCAGGACAATTGGTACATTATTTCAACTCACGCCCTCACGGAGGGCGACGTCAAGGCTTTGCAGGAATGGTGTAACCGCCAGTATTTCAACTCACGCCCTCACGGAGGGCGACGAGGGCTTTTCAGCCAGATGCGACGAATATGCTATTTCAACTCACGCCCTCACGGAGGGCGACCTGTTTGCTTTCGATTGAGATTCCCGCCTCTTCATTTCAACTCACGCCCTCACGGAGGGCGACTTTTACGTCCATTCTTTTCCCAAAGTTTGAATGTTATTTCAACTCACGCCCTCACGGAGGGCGACACATTGACATATACTGCATTGTGCGGTATAATAATTTCAACTCACGCCCTCACGGAGGGCGACCATAGGATCCCATCCGAATTTTCCCGTCCGCCATATTTCAACTCACGCCCTCACGGAGGGCGACAGATGCTCCCATCGTGTAGACACCTGCCATGGTAATTTCAACTCACGCCCTCACGGAGGGCGACCATGACTTACCTACAGTTAAGTGTGTTAGGAATATTTCAACTCACGCCCTCACGGAGGGCGACTCAAAGGATAGGAGGTATTCAGATGGCGACATACATTTCAACTCACGCCCTCACGGAGGGCGACAGGCAGCCAACGAATCACTCGCGCAGCCAGTAATATTTCAACTCACGCCCTCACGGAGGGCGACCTGACAGTGCCGCCAACATCTATCAAGGACGTGAACATTTCAACTCACGCCCTCACGGAGGGCGACCGCAAATTTAGACAAATTTTTCTTCTAAATCGCGGCTATGCTTATTCAATATCTCTATATTTTCTTCCTCATTTCATCTCCCTCCTCCCCCAAATTCTATCTTTTCAGCAAAAACCCTTTAAATTTCAAGTGCGAATCTTCCTGCTTTTTTCTGTGCACTTGGCATTCGCACTACAGAATCAGTGTGTCCATCACGTCAAATCCCGCTTTTGCACCAACATGTTCTACTTTGTTTTTGTACTTTTCACCCAAATAGTAAAATCGCAAACTATCAGTCTCTTTATCTATGATTTTTTCTAGTATATCTTTTACCTGTCGGCACTTAGCCGCATCCATCTGGCACTCGAAGACAGAATTTTGGACTCGCTGGCCGTAATTGGTACATTCTTTTGCTACCTTGCGCAATCGCGTTCTGCCTGCAGCGGTTTGTGTATTTACATCATATGTGATCAGCACCAGCATTAAAAATCACCTACTTCCACAAAAATGGCGGATATTCATCCAGATCCCCTCGCAGGAAACGTGCCAGCAGTATGCTCTGTGCATATGGAACCATTCCCCACTCGATCTTTTCGCCTAAAAATGGATGCGTAATCATCTCCTGTTTTTTTCCCTGCCATGCACTAAGAAAGGCTTTTCGTCCCTCCTCCGTCATAATAACGGCACTGTTTTCCTTAGTTAAAAAATATTCTGGCTTCATAATCCTCTTGTTGATAAGTGTCAGAACAAACCGATCTACCATAACGCTACGAAATTCTTCCATCAGATCCAGCGCCAATGACATTCGTCCCGGACGATCTGTGTGGAAAAATCCAACATATGGATCCAGGCCCACTGCTTCCAGCGCCCCGCCGCACATTCCTGCCAGTAAAGAATATCCAAACGAAAGCATCGCATTCACATTATCTAACGGTGGTCTCTTATTTCTTCCATGAAAATAAAAATCCTCTTTCTGCTGCAGAATACGTTCATCAAAAGCGGAAAAATATACCGATGCAGCTTCTCCTTCCAGACCTAAAAGTGTTCCCGCATCTTCACATTCTCTGATTTTATTCATACTCTGCCCCAGAAAAGCTGATTTTTTCTTAAGCAATTCTGCATCCAGCCGCATACTGTAATCTCTGGCGGCTCTCTCGAGCACCCACCTGGCATTATAGACTTTGCCAAGAATAAAATTCTTTGCTATTTTGACGCTTTCTTCTTTTTTCTCACTGATGCGGTATTGTGTTTTTCGCAGTGTCACATTTCCCTTTTCTTCTCCGCTGACTCTCGCCAGAAAACGGCCATTTCCGGACATAAAGGATAGTTCAATGTTTCTTTGCGCGCACGCCCCCATTAATGCCGGACTCGCTCCTGTATAGCCAAAGGTCACGATCGCCTGTAAATTATGTAAAGGGATTCTTCCTATTTCCTTTTTATCCTCCATTACTACGACATTTTCCCCATCAAGTGAAAGATAACGATTTCCAGAAGTAATATACAAGGTATTCAGCAATCTTTTCATAGATTTTCCTCTTCCTGCATTCTCTTGGTAATGTATTCCGCAACCAATTTATTCTTATTTAAAACCGGCAGACAAATATCTTTCAATGAACATGCATTACATTTCCTGCTTATTTTTACTTTCGGTGTATACTGTTGTTCATAATACTTATGCATTTCTGCAAATATCTGCTTCACTTTTTCCCGGATTGCATTATCAAATTCTACCTTATGGCGTCTGCGGACTTCACCGTAATAAAGATATCCATACTCGATTTCACAACACAGCATTTCTTCCAGGCAAAACGCCTGCGCTGCCAACTGCAGGATATCCTCTTCTCCTTCTTTTGGTTTTCCCCGCTTATATTCTATTGGCACTACACGATAAAATCCTTCTTTTCCATGCAGTGAAATCCCCTCTTTCACCCGATGAAATTCCACCACATCGCACTCGCCGCTCACTCCCATTTCGCAGGAGTGAACCGGCATCGCACGCACAATCAGCAGATCTCCTCTTTTTTCTTTGAGACCCGGATTATGTGCATTTTCATGAAGAATCTTTCCCTCTACCGTGCGGACATTCTCCTGCCACTGCATCTCGATATATGCAAGTGCCCATTGGCGCCGGCAGAATGCAAAATGTTGAATTCCTGACAACTGCAGATAATCATCCTCATCATACATTCCAATTCACCCCTCACGGAAAACGACCGTATCTTTAGACAAAATCAAAAATCTCCGGTTCTCTGCATCCTTCTACATTCCAGGTAATATCATAATCCTTAAAGCTTCTCGGATGATCTAAATCTTTATTCCAGTCAAATCCTCTCTGGATCTTTCCACTCGAAATAGCCGGTGTTTTTTCCTCGTGCTGCCACCAATACATCCGGCATACCTCCATACTTCCTTCCGGACGTGCTGACGATGCATCATTTTCAAACAATGTCATGAGTGCTTCTTTCAGTATCTCAGCATCCTCCTGGGTAAAGCCCGTCTTTTCCGCGAGCTGCACATTGACACTTCCCATCACCTTGTATACGGCAAACCCAACTCTATGTTTCGTTCCCATCGTATCAGATGCCTTTCCTTCTTTTCCGGCCTCGCTGTTTACGCTCTTGGTGATTTGCATACTCATAATATCAATCGGAGACAGACTTACTGCCTGATGAATCGACACCGGACCGCGTACGCCAAAGGATACTGGAATTCCTTTAAATGCAAAAACCTGTCCAAATGCTCTCACATCGATCCACTCCCTGCATGCAATCTGTGCGCAGAGATCTCTGCTCGCATCTTTCTTATTTCCCATCTGTTTTTTAAGCTCCTCGCAACCATCTGCGCGCTCCTTCAGACTCTTGAATGAGTCGTCCGTTCTGTCATCTGACTGCACGAAAATTTTCTGTCCCAGATCCTGCAGGCGGTTTCGGATTTTTCGTTTAATGCAGACATCTGAAATTTCCCCATATCCATCCAGATTAATTCTCGGACGGTTTCCGTTCAGTGGATCTCCATTGGGATTTGCATTCGTTGCACTCACAAATAATGTAAAATCAATTTTTCCTTTTAATTCGCTCATTTCTTTATTTCTCCTCTGTTTTCTCTGTTTTGTAAGTTCTCAGCGCACAGGACTGACTGTGAAATCCAAGTAAATATAAGCCGCTTAAACGTTTATTCTCCTGATAATCGTTTACACTTTCAAATGCGTCCTCGATTTCGTCCAGCAGATTTTCATAAAATCTTCGTTCCGGCACTGGCAATTTGCTCAAATACGGCTGAATATTCTCTTCAATAACTTTCCAGGTTTCAAACGGTCTCTGCGAAAAATTATTCATGTATCGCTTTGCATTTGTAATTCTACTTCTGTCCTTATCCATATCAAAAGTCCGATATTCAATTCGATCTGCTACAGCAAGCAATCTTCCATACAGGTAATCTCTTTCTGTACAATTTTTGTCTACCGCCATTTTCCATTCCTCCTTATAAAGTTCTTTTCTTCTTTTTTTAACCATGGAGCACGCAAGCTGCAAAATCTGCTCCCAGTTTCTCCGTTCTTTATATGCCAATGGATTAGATGCCTTATTTATCGCCCTTTCCACATAATCAGCTGGTATTCTCTGCCCATCCCAAATACATGGCAAGATACGCTTTGCAACCTCAGCATAAAGTTTTTTGCTGTTTCCATCTACAATGGTAATACTTCCATTATTTTCTATTCCGAATAAAAGATCCGCTATCTCCTTTACTCCAACCATGCCATAATAAACAATTCTTTTTCCGTCTCTCCATTTTTCATGACGCCACCAGCAGTCCTTGTGCCATTTTCTGATATTCTCTAAATATCGCGTTTCTTCAATTTTTTTTGCTTCCACGACTGCCAGGCGCCCCGGTGTTGCTGCATCGACTCCTAATAACACCATATATTTCATAGTCGTGGGACATTTTTCCTCGTTCTGCAGCGTGCGATACCCACTCATCGCCTTCTGAAACAGCTCCGCTCCGATCGCATTGGTGGCAAACTCCGGATCTTCCAGTCCGGTATCCCATTCATCAAATTCAGATATAATATGCTCCGTATCCGAGTCCCATCGAACTTCTAATTCTCCTGCTGAATCCTCCGCTGTTTCCCATGTAGCAAACACCATGGTATCATATGTGCCTCCCTGTCTGCGGATAATCCATTTCAATGCGTTGTGAACCTTCTGGGATGTTTCATTTCCAATTGCAAATGCCTCTTCTTTCGTTGCAAATCGACCACGATACGTAAAATTATCCTTATCATTTGAAGAAATCAGTTTCGCGCCGTCTCCTTCATTTCGGATTTTCTTTGGCTGTAGATAGGAAATACTTTCTCTTTTTCCACTTAAATAGCAAAGTCCCTTTTCCCCTTCCATAGACCGTTGATACTGCTGATATTTTTCCCATAAGGTCTTATCTTTCCAGCATTCATCAACTGTTTCTGTCAGTGGATTACTTAAAGAGCGCACAATAAATCGCACAAACGCTTTACTTTGATCAATTCCCTGAATCGTTTCCTTTTCTGCCAGCGTTCCATCTTCATTTTGCTTCAATACCTTCTGTTCAATCAAATCATGCATCAAACTTTTCTTCTGCAGATAATAATAAATTGCTCTTACTTTATCATGGCAAAATTCTGACTCATACCATTTTTTTAATTGTTCCATGTAAATTTCAAAACAGCTTCCATCGTCCGCCACATAAAGCGGATAATCGCCCGCCAGATATCTTAAATTATCACACAGGGGATGGGCTTCTTTTCCAGATGTTCGGCTTCCTGATTTTTCTGTAACCGGAATAATGGTAAATTTATCATTTGCAGGAACCTGTTCGCCATGTAAAAAGTTACCTTCTTCATCAATTGTTACCGTAATCTGTGCCGTTGCCGTTGAGTGGAATGTTGGAAGCAGCGTATAGGGAATTTCACCACGATATTCTATTTTTCCTACCTTGTTCAGATTTTTTTCATACAAATCCAGTGCTTCTCTTCCCCAGTTCACGTATCTTTCACCTCCCTTTTTTCATGTTCTTCTTTCTCAATATTTTCAAATATTTTCGGCTGCATTTTTCGTATATGACGTTTGATTGTACACTCTTCCGGACGGGGATAAACGATGTAGCCTCCCCTTGTCATAGTCGGATGCTCCCAGAATCTTACCGTCATGTTTCCCTGATCCTCCGACAAAACGGCTTCTTCCGCATAAGTAATTCCGTGATAAGAGAAACCGAAATCTATATCTTTTTCCATATCATCATAATATCCTGCTCCACTGCCAAATTCACACGGTTCCACAAATGCCTGACATTCTCTTGTTCCAAGAAAAATATCTCTCCGGCCACCGCTCTTTACCATTCTTTCTGACATGCACTGATATTTTCGCTCATTTCTATCCTGTACCATGTTGACCTGATGCTCATTAAATTCAAAATGAGCACGTACCTGATAACGCACATCCTTTAAATATGTGTAGTATGCCAGTTCGTTTCCGCCATTGTATTTAATAGGACGAATACCTTTTGTTTCCGTTTGAATCCGGTTCATAACGCGAATTTCATCAATTACCCAAGAGATCGTGGGTTTCCAAAATATGCTTTCTGTAATACCTCGCAATGCCTCGTAAGTTGGAATTGAATAACTTGTTTTTTCGCCTCCAACCCGCACCACCGGATCAGAAAACAATGCATAGGCCCCATACACCTCGTACTCTATGGTATTCGCATGTTTTTCCATTGTACCACCTCCAGTATGTTTAATAGTTCTCGAAGTTCATCTGCGGTTCTTCCAGCACACCAACTTCATTGCTGTAATACCCTTCGCTCAACACCAGTATTTCTTCATCACTAATTTGATATATTGCATTATTAAGACGTTCCTTCTGCGCTTCTGAAATTCCAACCGTATATTTTTGCAGTTCCCGCAGCATCTTCTGCTTTTCCTCCCAAGGTAAATACTCATCATCTGCTCCGACAAATGCTGCAATCAGTTTTTTGGCCTCATCATTATAGGGAATCACAACTGGAATCTTATAATCATTAGAAATAACTTCAAATTCTTTTCCTGCCGTTGCAAATGCCTGTGCCATTCCCCCCTTATACTCTTGTTCAAACTTATGCCAATATTGTTTTCTTCCCGGACAATTTTTTCCCAGCATTTCTAGCAAAGTCGTTTTATAATTTTTCGCCGGAAATTTCGTGATATCAGCCTGCAGCACCTGATAGTAATACTGATAATAAATCGCTATCGCTTTCGACGAATCTAATCTTTTTTCAAAAATTTCAGGCTTACTTCGAAATTGTTCTAATAATTTTTGTACTGCTCTTTGTTCTTCTTGTATCTCTGGCAGCTTTTCCAGACTTTCGGCCTCGTTTGTCAATTGTACAATGTAAATCTTTCCAAACCAGGGATACTCCTTGTGGCGATTTCCTCTTCCAGCGGCCTGGATCACATGATCCAATCCCGCTTTTGATCGAATGACACAGCCAAAAGAAAAATTTACACCCGCTTCTACAACCGGTGTACTGATACAGATCACTCTGCCTGTATATCCGGATTCTCTATTTTTTCGTAATGCCGCATGGACCGTTTCCAACGTGTCCTCTTTATTTTGCGGGCAAAGTTTATTGCTCAGGTGAAACACTTGATCTTCGTCTGAACAGCTGCTTTTTATCTTTTCATATACTTGTTTTGCACATTCGGTTGTATTTACTATGACCAGCACATTTCGAAATGTCTCAGCTTGCTGCAACGTAAAATCACAGAGATCCTCAATTTCCATTCCGCCCGGATACGCTTCTGTTTCTGTCAAATCTACGATATCCGTTCTTCGAAAGGCTTCTTCATACTTTTCTATGATTTCCGTCATCTCCATGCATTCACTTAAATTATTCTCTTTCAAATCTTTAATGGATGGCTGGGTAGCTGAACATAATACAACATCCGATTCCGCAAAATTGGTAAGAAAATTTACTGCTAAGTTAAAAAGTTCCATACACTTCTTCGGAATGGCCTGTACCTCATCAAAAATGATCACGCTGTTACATAAGGTATGCATTCTGCGGATATCTCTTTTCTGTCCCGAAAAAAGTACATTCAATACCTGTACAGCTGATGTCATAATAATTGGCACATCCCATGTTTCTGTCAGTTTTTTATAGTCTTTCTCCTGCTTTCCCTCCGAAAGAATCACATTGCAATGATGTTCCAGTACGATATCCGGATCGTCAACTGCTCTCCGGATCTCATCGGCATTCTGACTTAAAATACTGTTAAATGGGGCAACATAAATAATATGCTGTTTTTGGGTCCGCTCGGCACGATACAGTGCAAAGCGCAAACTACTTAATGTCTTTCCAGCTCCCGTTGGTACTGTCAGACGATACAGTCTCGTTTCTTTTTCTGCCTCTTCATAGCACCTCTCAGAAATCTCCTGCCGGACTGCCTGAAGACTCTGGCCATTTTCTGCCTTGTTTCGAATTTCATGATTAAGATAGTTCTCAAAACATTGTATACTCTGTTGCCATATTTTCTGTATTTCTTTCTTTGAAATACGTTGTTTCAATTCTTCATTCTGAAAAAATTTTTCCGTATCTGTCCAATCACTGTCAAGCAGCATAGAAAGCAATACTCTGAAATACATTCCAATATAAAAATATCCATTTCCACAATGACGATTTTGTTTTGTGCTTTTTCGCACAAACATTCCTATTTTTTTATTAATCTGAACATATTGTGCATCTGCTGCTTCGCACACTTTTTGGATTTTCTCTTTATCAAAGATCTGAAAAAATCTTTCCTTCACAATGTCTTCCTGACACTCTTTTTCCGCTCTGCGTTCCTGTAAGGTACACCCGCTTTCAAAATCAATACAGTCGCTGATTCCATGATGTGAGTACACAACTGTACTTAACAGCTCTGCTGCTGTTTTCTGCCGCATCATTTTCCATAGCATCCGTCCACCTGCGGTTGAGTGATCCAAATCGTTTCGGTGTGCCTGATCCCCCTTTTTCAAGATATCTTGAAAATCTTTCTGCACATCATCAGAGAGTTTCCCCGCATCATGAAAAAGTGCGGCCGCCTCGACAAGTTTCTGAATCTCTTCCATAGGACAAATGCTTTTTGCATATGATGTTACATTATCTGTATGTTCCTGAAAGCTCTGGGTACGGCCTGTTTCAAAATCCACATGTGCAAGATAGATGTCACTTGTTTTATTTTCGTTTGTATTATTCATCACTTTCTCCTTTTGTCTATTTTGTTTATTTTTCGGAGTCAAGCTCTGATTTTTTATTCACTTTTACCACATTATAGCAGACTCCGACCTGTAACGCAATATATTTTCAAACTTTTGTTCGATCATATATTTAGTTTATACCTCATCGTTTTCTACTTTGACATGTCAAATAATTCTATTCAAAATCCTTTTTACCACCTCTCCTCTTAAATCGCATTTCTGCCTTAGTATCAATTTGATTTTTATTTTCACATTGGGAATTTACAAAGATTTTTAGATTTTGTAATTCTTCCTTTGTGTGTTAGAGTATTTTTTACTCTAAAATTATAGAAGACTTTACAAATTAGAAAATAACGTATAGAATAGTATATGTTCGTAGTTTACTATTCTTTTTAGATCTTATTTCTAAATTGAATCAGTTTTCTACCTGAAGAAGTTATCCGATACTGCCAATATCTGATAACTTCTTCTTTTTTACCCTTTCACTATATCACCTTTTTTACTAATATGCAACAATAATTATATTTTTATACTTATACAATAATGTAAAGTTTACATTGTTGTATAACATAAATACTAAAATAAAAAGCACTAGAATATTTTCTAATGCTTTTTGTCTAACACTTATCCAAAAATGTTTTTCAACTCACAGACTTTCATCTGACAATTAACAAAGGGTGCAGAAATATATTCCCGCATCCTCTGTTAACAATAGTATTTTATTCAAACTCTTTTTCGGGTTTGATTTTTCATGTTACTTAATTGTTATTGCGTTTCAAAACCGTATCATTTTGATACGATTTTGTATCTTGTTAATGTGGTTTCAAAGCTGCTGTACCCAAATTGTACCCAAACATTTTCCATCATCTCTGGAACAACAATTTATCTACATTTTCTTTTAT
>ENA-ORRW01003725-ORRW01003725.1-human-gut-metagenome-genome-assembly--contig:-NODE-3725-length-10571-cov-2.344142_pt1 | contig 10571 bp, 7 predicted proteins | sample MGYA00242183_ERZ509150 | MGnify/ENA primary metagenome ERZ509150 (study PRJEB26280, sample SAMEA2338639) | human gut metagenome | biome: human gut; feature: human-associated habitat; material: faeces... | reverse complement strand
GACGGTGGGCGTCGTGTCCGCCGTGGACCCCGACGCCGGGACCCTGACCGTGATCTCCGGCAACGTGGACGGCAAGGTGGCCGAGGTGTCCGCTGCCATGTCCGACGTGACCAGTGTAATCTCGGTGACCGGCGCCTATGCCGCCGAGACCACCGCTGCGGCCCCGGAGGACCCGGCAGGCTCCCAGGAGGAGCTGGACGGCAGCTATGCGCTGCTGGAAGATGAGGAGGGTTTTGGGGCTACCGTGGACTGGGTGGGTGACGCCGACCCCTACGGCATCGCCCTGCTGGCTGCCGGGGACGACCATGATCTGAACACCTGGATCACGGATGTCAATTATGAAAAGACGACCGACGGGAAAACATGGACGTCTATCGGCGCGGGCAGCGTGACCGTGGACAGCGGCACCCACGTCCGCGTGAACCTGAAGTATACCGTGAAACCCGGTGTGCTGACGCCCACCAACAATACCCTGACCTACCAGCTGCCCAAAGGCCTGCCCATGCCGGATGTGGTGACGGGCAACATCGTGGATGAGTCCGACAAGGACAAGGCCGGCAATGCAAAGGTCGTGGGCAGCTTCACCGTTGACACCGACGGCAAAGTGACCCTGACCTTTACGGACGAAAAGTTCATCGGCACCGACGAGAAGGGCGGCCTGCCATTCACCGGTACCTTCAAGGCCGCCGTTACGGCGAGCGCCGACAACTTTGAGGACGAGAAGGAGATCAAATTCAAGGACGACTGCATCCTGACCATCAAGAAGAAAACGGCAGATATAAAGATCAGCAAAGGGAGTGGGTCTCCGCTGATTACGGACCGTAAGGACGGCACCTTTGTAAATAATTATGAGGTGACGGTGGGGACCACCAACGGCACCAAAGACCCGGTGATCCTTACGGATACCCTGAACACGAATAGGAATGGCGAAAACCGTAGCGACTACCTGAAGGGCGGCAAATATCTGGTAGACTCCTTTAAACTTTACAAGGTGGATGCTTCGGGCACAAAAACGGAGATTGACGTCCCTGCGCATGAACTGAAAACCGACGGCAACGGCAACCCCCAGGTGGTCCTTGCTCCGCTGCCTGCATTGGAGGCCGGAGAGAAGTACATCTGGAACTACGACGTTCAGCGGGACTATGCGGACTTTGACAATATGCCCAACGGCGTCGCTATCATCAACAACACGGCGAAAGCCGAGGCAGGGCGCAATGTAAAAGATGCGGCTGACGCATGGTACACATGTAAAACCTCTCGCATTGAGAAGAAAGGCGAGTACGACCCCAAAACAGGCCGCATCCAGTGGACGATCACTGTAAAGGTACCTCATTCTTTCCTGGGGTCCTATCTCCTGCAGGGCTGCAAGATCACAGATGACTTGCCAGACGGTGTGAAAATCGTAGGGGATGTAAAGGTAGGCAACGATACGATATCGGCAGAGAATTTTCTGCAAAACGGCTATACCATCCCGGCGGATTATGATGGAACAGAGCTGAAGATCACCTTTGAGACCACCACCCCCATCGGCGGCGGCTCGGTGACCAACACGGCACAGATCCTGACCAAGAGCAACCATACCTTTGAGGCCTCGGATACTGTGAACATCGGGAAGGGCGATTGGAGCCTGAGCAAATCCATTGCCACCAGGGGCGAGACGCCAACCTGGAACCTCTCGGCCACCAACAAGGCCGGTGAAGCGGAGTTTACCCTGTGGGATGTGCTGGACGACGCTGAGAACGACCAAGGCGAGGAAAAAAAGGACACCCACTATGCCATTGCAAAAGAGCTGGATGACGCCATCAAGGCCAATCTGACCCTGACCATGCTCGACAACACGAAGCTGACCTATGCGCAGGCTGACGTGGCGGGCAACACCATCGAGATGACCTACTACGCCGACAGAGACGGCACAGAACAGGTAAACGCAGGTGACTCGCGCACCCGTGTGCGCAGCTTCAGCATCCATGTGAAAGCCGGGGACGGCCAGAACCCCGTGCGCAGCATCTCGGTGACCGGCATCCCCACCCATGAGGAGCGCGACGACGTGCCCACCGGTGAGGTGTGGACCTATAAGAACACCATCCATATCCAAGGCGTGAGCGGCAAGGCCTCGGACACCGATACCTACCGCAGCTACAAGAGCTTTGAAAAACGGGTGTCGGCGAACAGCGATCAGGACGAATCTGGTTACCAAAGCGGAGACCAGACCTACCAGTACGGTAAACTCAGCGGTAAAAACCTCCACTATCAGCTGGTGGTGCAGACCGCTGCTGAGGATGATGCCGACATCGTCATCACCGATACCCTGCCGGAAAACACAACATTCCAGACCAACTGCGTGGAGATCGGCATGGACGAAGGGGCCCCGGATAAGGTCAATGCGCTGAAAGGGGCCACTGCCACGGTAGACTATGATGAAACCACCCGGAAGCTGACCATTACCATCAGCGGCTACAACAAGAACAAACAACACAAGTTCCGCATTCTGTACAAGGTGAGCGTGAGCGACGATCCCCGCTGGAAGAACCCCTCGGTGGACAAGCTGACCTACACCAACACCGCCACCTGGGGCGAGCGGACCGAGACCACCACCACCACCGTCACCCGCAAGGTGGAGCAGGTGAAAAAGACTGGCTGGCAGGACCCCGGCAACGACCGGAAGCTGCACTATCAGGTGGTCATCAACCCGGCCGGCGAGGATCTGTCGGCCGGGCAGACCAGAGCGGAGAAGATCGAGCTGTGGGATAACATCAGCACCACCAATGGTGCCATCGCCACCGGCGATGTCAACTCGGTCAAGTTGTATTTTTACGATTACGACGAAACAGTCGGCGTGACCACCGGCAAAGAGGTGCCGCGCAACATGTACCGCATCCTGGAAGCGGACAAGAACGGCTGGCTCCATATGGAGATCCCCAATATGGCGGCCCTGATCCTTGTGTATGACTGCAATGTGAAGGATGGCAGTGCTGCCGCCAGCTACCAGGTGAGCAACACCGTGACCCTGAGCAACGGCAGCAAATCCAGCGACAGCGGCATCACCTACCAGGTCAAGGCGGATGCAACGGCCACCACCGCACAGTTCGTGCTGCGCAAGAAGGACAGCTACTCCGGCGTGTCGCTGAAGGGCGCGGAGTTCACCATTTACCAGTACGACAAAGCGATTGAAGGGTGGACGAAGTGGACCGGCAACGGCACGGGCACCCTGACCACGGACGAAAACGGTCAGGCCAGTCTGGCTGTGCTGGATAGTGAGACTGCAAGCTGCCTGAAACCGGACGTGCTGTATAAGCTCGTGGAGACCAAAGCACCCACGGACTATCAGCTGGATGCCACCCCGCACTACCTGCTGTTCCGCAAGAACGCCAGCGCGGAGAACGAGCAGCAGGCCTTTGCAAAGGCGACCGGCCAGGCCGATGGCACCACGACCCTGACTGTGGGCACCGAGACGGTGGACCTGAACCGCAATGTGCAGGTGGGCAGCGATGCCGGCACCACCACCGCTGAGTACAGCAACGTGTACAGCAACCTGACCGTCAGCAAGCTCTGGCTGGACCAGGATACCAAACAGCCGGTGAAACCGGCTGTGGACAGTATCCACATCAAGGTCTGGCAGTACACCGACAATGACAAAACGTTGTTTGCCGAAGCCGACCTGACCGCAGATAACAACTGGACCTGGTCCGAGTCGGGGGACAAGCTGCCCCTGACGGACGAGAAGGGCAATGCGTACCACTACCTGGTGGAGGAAGAGACCACCGGCAACTGGAACGTGTACATTGACAACAACGGCGTGCAGACCGGCAATATCACGGTGCAGAACTATGTTTACACCGGCTACGAGCTGCCGTCCACCGGCGGCATGGGCACGGCACCCTTCGGGGTGCTGGGCGGTGCACTGGCCGCTGCAGCAGCCCTGCTGCTGGTCCGCAAACGGAAACAGAACGAGGAGGAGTGAGCAGCCATGAAACAAAACAAAAACAACCGGTTTGCCGCTCTTCTGCTGGCGCTGTGCATGGCCGTGTGCTGTGCACTGCCCGCGCTGGCAGCCCCCGCGGCCAGCGCCAACATCGACCTGAGCCGCACCGGCAGCATGGACGTGACCCTGTACGACCACCAGAACGACGTCCCCCTGCGGGGCGGCGCACTCACCGTGTACAAGGTGGCGGACGTGGCCCGCACCAACGGCGACCTGCACTTTGTGTACACCGCCGACTTTACGGGCTGCGGCATCGCGCTGGGTGACCTGACGGACAGCACGCTGGCTTCCAGGCTGGAAGCCAAGCTGCCCGCCCGCGCCGCCGGCACCACCCATAAGATCAGCGAGCAGGGCATCGTCTCCTTTGACGCGCTGCCGCTGGGCCTGTACCTTGTGGTGCAGACCGAGAACTCCAAGGGCTACGAGGCCATCAATTCCTTCCTGGTGTCGCTGCCCATGGCGGACGAAAGCGGCTGGCTGTACACCGTGGACGCAACCCCCAAGGTGGGCGCGCCCACGCAGGAGGTGACCCCGCCCGAACCGGAAACTCCCAGCAAGCCTTCGGAACCGGACAAACCGTCCGAGCCGGAGAAGCCCTCGGAACCGGACAAGCCCACCCAGCCCGGCACCCCGGATGAGCCGGACAACCCGGACATGCCGGTCAATCCCAACGACCCCAACCGCCCGGTGTCGCCCGGTACGCCGGATAACCCGGTGAACCCCGGCAACCCGGACAACCCCGTGGCCCCCGGCAACCCGGACAACCCGGTGGCTCCGGGCCGCCCGGACGGCAATGCACTGCCCCAGAGCGGCCAGCTGAACTGGCCCATCCCGTTCATGGCCTGCAGCGGCGTGCTGCTGTTTGCCGTCGGCTGGGTGCTGGACCGGAAGGAGACGCTGGCATGAACACAAAGCAGAAGATCGGCCGCGCCTGCATGATCGTGGGCATCCTGCTCATTCTGGGCGCGCTGGCCCTGCTGGGCTATAACCAGTGGGACGCCAACCGCGCCGACAAGGCTTCGCAGGACGCCCTGGGCAAGCTGGAAGAGACCCTGACCGAGACCATTGAGGACAACACCGAAGAAGAGATCCAGCCGGAGCTGGACCCGGAGCAGGAGATGACCGTCACCGACATCGACGGCTGGGGCTACATCGGCTACCTGTCCATCCCGTCCATCGGGCTGGAACTGCCCGTGATGAGCGAGTGGAGCTATGCGGGCCTCAAGGTGGCCCCGGGCCGCTACTCCGGCTCCACCTACGCCGACAACATGGTGGTCTGCGCCCACAACTACGCCAAGCATTTCAGCCCCATCAAGTGGCTGGCCCTGGGCAGCGAGGTGTACTTTACCGACATGGACGGCCAGCGCTGGAGCTATGAGGTGTCCAACGTGGAGACCATCCAGCCCACGGATATCGACAAGATGATCACGGCCAGCGACGAGGACGCCTGGGACCTGACCCTGTTCACCTGCACCACCGGCGGCCGGGCCCGCTGCGCCGTGCGCTGCACCCGCACCGGTTACCCGGTCTTGGAGACCAGCGCGGCAGGGCGGATCACGGAGTAAGCAGGACGATTTGGAATTGCCTCCGCTTTGCTCTGGCAATATCAGCGGAAAATTATTTTTAAAGATATGCAATCCCGGAAAATCTGCGGATTTTCCGGGATTGTTTTTTCACGGATGGGCGTTAAGGAAAGTGGCCTGTTCTCTGGAAGGCAAACGATTTAGAATGCCCTCCGCGTTGCTCTGGGCATAAATAGCAGAAAAATTATTTTAGATTTTGCAAATCCGGCAGGGCTGCGGCCCCGCCGGATTTGCTTTTTTACGGGAGAGGGCGTTCCGGGAAGTGGCATCGGCTGCTGTTGGCCTGCGGCCAAAGCGCAGCAAATTAAATGCCTTTTACGGCAACGCTCCTCACCGGGGAGCTGTCGCGCAGCGACTGAGGGGCCTTTCCAATCGGCGGAAGCCGAAAATACGGTGAAAAGATCTTCACGCCGAATGGCGTGAATCTTCAGTATTTTCGGTTGGAGCCTACCCCTTTGGGGTCTGAAAGGGGCGAGCAGCCCCTTTCTTGCAACGACGACGACCGCTGCCTGCGGCAGAAACAGGGAGGAGTTGTTGGGGCCGTGGCCAGCAGGATGCAAGGCCCACTCAAGGGCCGTAGCATACGCTGGGAGCCACAACCCGTCCAGGGGAGAGGGGTGTCCAGAGGGAGAGAGGGGGGAGTCGAAACACCCCTCTCACCCTCTGGCCCAGCGGAGCGACCCCGGCGGCGATGCCGCTTGCAAAAGCCATCGGGCCTGCCCCACGCGATTGCACTCTGCATGAGAAACATTACAAAAAAAGCACCCGCCATGCGGATGCACAGCGGGTGCCTTGAAGGGCTCTGCGGGGATGCTCAGTGGGTGGTGCCCATGTCCACAGCCAGGTCGGCGTCGTTCTTCACAACGGCCTCCACGGCCTTCTCCAGGCCGCGGGCGATCTGGTGCAGGTCCATGCTGGGGGTGCCCAGGGGCTTGTTGACCACCTGCTCCATGGCGTAAGGCACATGGATGAAGCCGCCCCGGATGTTGGGGTACTTCCTGTCGATGAGGTACAGCAGGGTGTACATCAGGTAGTTGCACACATAGGAGCCTGCAGTGTAGGACAGGGCGGAGGGGATGCCTGCGTCCTTGATGTTCTGCACCATGGCCTTCACGGGCAGAGAAGTGAAGTAGGCGGTCTCGCCGTCCTCCTGGATGGTCACGTCGATGGGCTGATAACCGGCGTTGTCGGCGATGCGGCCGTCCATCAGGTTGATGGCCACCTTTTCCGGGGTGATGGCGGAGCGGCCGCCGGCCTGACCGATGCAGATGACCACATCGGGCTGGTTTGCCTGAATGGCAGCTTCCAGCACCTCACCGGCACGGATGAACTCGGTGGGCACTTCCTGCTTGACGATCTCGGCACCGGCGATGGTGTCGGGCAGCAGCTTTACCGCCTCAAAAGCGGGGTTGACGGTCTCGCCGCCAAAGGGGTCGAAACCAGTGAGCAGAATCTTCATAGTAAAAAGCCTCGATTCTCAGATATAAATGGACGGCTCCAGAACGGTGAGCTGTCCGTGATCCATGATCATGCGGTTGTCCACATAGATGCAGGGAGCGTGGGTGACCAGATCGTAATGGCCGGAAGCATCCTGCACACCGCCCAGCGCGATGTTGCGCCCGAACCCGATGTGGAAGGTGCCATAGGTGGATTCGTCCTCGATGTAGCAGTTGCCTGCACAGCGGGAGTGGGTGTTGAGCCCGATGCCAAACTCCGCCGCCACCACCATGTTCTCCGGGTCGTGGAAGCGGGCCAGAAACTGCTTGAGCCGCCTGCCGCTGGCATTGTCCTCGATCTCCACGATGCGGCCGCCGCGCAGCTCCACCCGCACGGGGCTGTCCACGATGCCGATATAGCCCATGGAGCCGTCCAGGATCAGGGTGCCGTTGGTGTCGCTCTCCACCGGTGCCACATACACTTCCACGCTGGCAGAGGAAAGGCCCTTGCCGTCGTGGCAGCAGCCGTTGAAGAAGCCGGGCACACGCCCTTCGATGTTGAAATCCAGGTTCGTGCCAAGCTCCGTGGTCACATGGATGTGGCTGGCGTTCTGGTAGCAGGCCATGATGATGCTGGCCATGATCCTGCTTTTGGGCAGGCTCATGTTCAGGAAGTCGTAGCTCAGCAGTGACTGCCCGTTGCTGGTGCTCAGCGGCAGCGACAAAAACCGGTTGCGGCGGGCAATGACCCGCTTGACGGCCCGTGTGGTGATGAGGGAATACTCGGCAGCACCGATCACGGCGTTGTAGGGGTCAAAGGCGTCCTCGCGGTCGTCGAAATACTGGCCCACCTGCTCGTGCAGGTCGTCCAGCATCAAAACATCCGCCACGCTGCCCACCGCCTGTGCGGCTTGCTGCATGGCTGCCACCTCGACAGCATACTTCTGGCTGGATACGATCAGGATGCGTTCGCCTGCACGGAGCCGGACCCAGTCGCGAATAATGATATCGGCTCCGTGCTGAATTGCCTGTTCCATTGAATCACTCGATCTAACAAAAAATCACTTCAGGAGGATCATCATCACGATCTGGACCACCATCATGATGATGGCGACAGGAACCTGATTCTTGATGACGCCCATGGGCTTCTTCATATCCAGCAGTGCCACGGGCACGGTGTTGAAGTTTGCAGCCATGGGGGTGCACAGGGTGCCGCAGAAGCCGCAGGTCAAAGCCAGCATGCCGATGACCACCGGGTTTGCGCCGTGGGCCAGCACGAACGGGTAGCCGATGCCCACGGTCATCACGGTGATGGCGGCGTAGGCGTTGCCCATGATCATGGTGAACAGCCTCATGCCGATGGCGTACACCACGATACCGGCGTTCACATTGCCCTCGGGGATGATGTGGCTGACCAGGTCAGAGATCACATCGCCGACACCGGCAGCGGTGAAGACGGAGCCAAGGCAGGCCAGCAGCATGGGCAGCATGGACAGGGGGCCCACGGTGGACAGCATGCGCTCGGAATCGTTCAGGAAGGTGGAGGGCTTGTTGTCGCGGTTCATGATCATCAGCAGGATGATGGCCACGAGAACGCCCAGAGCCACGCCGTTCAGGGCGGACAGGCCGATGCCCAGGCCGGTGATGGCGCAGATGACGGCCAGCATGCCGATGCTCAGGGTGGGGACAAAGATCTTCATGCCGATCTTCTCATAGGTGGCCTCGGTCTCGGCCTTGGTGGCAGCAGAGACAGCGCCCTTCTTGACCTTCTTGAGGATGGCGGGGATGCACATCACCACCACCAGGATGCCGCTCACCAGAGAGGGCAGCCAGCGGCCCAGGGCAAGCACGACGCCCAGCACGGCCCAGAAGATAAAGGTGCCCACGGGTTCCGGGTTCTCCTTATCCTTCAGGTTCTTCACGCCGCAGTAGATGCACAGCAGGCCAATGATAAAGTAGATGATCTCCATCACCTTGGTGGACAGGCTGTAATCAGCACTCATAAAAAAGCTCATTCTTCTGTCCTCCCTTACTTATAGTACTTCTGGATCATCTTGCGATCCTTGATCACATAGAATACGATGGCGACCACAGTGGCAATGATGCACACGGGGATCTCGATGGCAGCCAGCTGGGCCAGCTCCACCTCGATGCCCAGGCCGGCCAAAGTGCTCTGCACCAGCAGGCCGCCGGAGCCGCCCACGAACAGGACCTGACCGAAGAACCAGGTGATGTTCTCCATGCCGGAAGCCATACCCTTCAGCTCCTCGACATGCTCCTCATTGGGCTCATAGCCCTGTGCCACAATGGCACCTTCGGCCATGGGCATGATGACGGGGCGCACGAAACCGGCCACGCCGCCAAAGCCCACGTTGAAGGCTGCAAAGATCGAGCGCATCACACCGTAGATGCCGATGACCAGGCCGGAGGTGGCACCCTTGAACTTGCCGATCAGGGCAGCGGCTGCTTCACGCAGGCCGTTGCGCTCCAGCGTGCCGGTGACCAGCATCACGATGATGAAGATGGCCATGCTGCGGTTTGCCACAAAGGTGCTGCCCAGCGTTTCCAGCAGAGTGACCGGGCCCAGACCGCCAACCAGTGCAGTCACAACGGCTGCCACCAGAATGACCAGAATGGAGTCCAGCTTCAGTGCAAAGCCAGCGATGACGATGACAATGCCAAGTAGTTTCAGTAGTTCCATAATTGCCTTCCTTTATACTTATATTTTCCCGGCGCTGTGCTGGCGGTCCGCCTGTGGGTCAGCAGGCAGGCCGTCGGCACTACGCCGAAAAGTCCAGAGAAAATGCCTTACAGGCGGATAAACGCTGCCAGCAGCAGAGAAAAGCCTCCTGCCGTAAGCCACAGCGGCACCAGACGACGGCCCAGGTGAGCTCCGATATCGCAGTGCTCCAGCACCCCGGAGGCCTTCATGGGCACCACCGTGGTGGCTTTGGGCACGGCCTCTGGGCTGCCGTAGGGGTTGGTGGAGGTAAACTCACCAGTGCCGATCTCCCCGGGGCAGGCGTACACCCCAAACCAGGAGGACAGCAGCCCACCCTTGCCAGCGCTTGTCTTGCACACGCGCACCAGCTGCACCGTAAGGGCCTGGGCCTGCTTTTCTTCCACCAGCAGGTTGACGCGCATCATGTTCACAAGGTTCAGCACTGAGGAAATGGCGATGAGAGCGTCCAGGATCAGGACCAGGATCAATAACGAGTGCATGGGGCACACCTCCTGCAAACAGAGCAAGGGCTGCGGCAGCCCCTGGTGCTTTCGTAAGATGGAAATAGTATACCATAAAGTGGGACGAATTGTAAATGAAATATAGATAATCTGTCTAGTCTTCCTAAAAAAGGAAAAATCCCCTGTTTCCCAAAGGAAACAGGGGATTTGCGCCGTTTGGCAGAAATTACTTGTTGCGGATGTACTCATCCATGGCCTTGGCGGCAGCCTTGCCGGCACCCATGGCCTTGATGACGGTGGCGGCACCGGTCCCGGCATCGCCGCCGGCGTACACGCCGTCACGGCTGGTCTTGCCGTCGTCGCCGTCGGTGACGATGCAGCCGTGCT
>ENA-ORRW01003722-ORRW01003722.1-human-gut-metagenome-genome-assembly--contig:-NODE-3722-length-10575-cov-2.588878_pt1 | contig 10575 bp, 13 predicted proteins | sample MGYA00242183_ERZ509150 | MGnify/ENA primary metagenome ERZ509150 (study PRJEB26280, sample SAMEA2338639) | human gut metagenome | biome: human gut; feature: human-associated habitat; material: faeces... | reverse complement strand
GAATACGTTGAGGACGAAACGACTATTTATGAAGTAGATCTTGAGTGCCTGAAAGGCCGTTGCTCGCCGGAGGAGCAGAAAAGAGAATAAAAGAGAAAAGGTGCCGCAAAGATGCGACACCTCTTTTTTGAGAAAAAAAGAATTAGCAGACCCCACCGAATCCGCCGAAACCGTTATTGCCACCGCAGCAGCAGAGCAAAAGCAGGATCCAGATAATGCAGCTGCAGTCACTGCCGCCACCGAATCCGCCGTTTCCTCCACAGCAGGATGTCAAGAGAAGAATGATGATGATCCATGTGCAGCAGCTGTTGTTTCCTTCATTGCAGGAGCATCCGCCGCCACAGTTTGTTGCTGATAAATCACTCATTTATTGTTGCCTCCTAATATCTATTACAGTTTTAATCTATGCACAGGGGGAGAGATGTGTTCAAATTTATTTGGTTTTCCGAAATTTTATTTGTATATAGGGCAAGATTATAGTATAATGATGTATGCGCAGAGGTGGGTGAAAGGGGTAACACGAGAAATGAAGAAGATTTTTATGATAGGGCTGCTTTTTATAAGCACTCTGTTTTTGTTTGCCTGTGGCAGCCGGAAAAGTGTCGGAAATACTAAGGCACCGGTTGTTACCAAAACGCCTGAAGAGAGCGGAAAAACCACGGTGGCGGCTGTAGATGTATCAGATACGGAAGCTTTTAATATGGCAGAAGAACTGGTAAAGAACATGAGCCTGGAAGAGAAAGTGGGACAGATGTTTCTGGTGTCTTTGTCCAAACTGGATGATCCCAGAGGACAGGCAACGGTATATGAAGTTTCCGACGAGATGTTGGAAAAGATACGGCAGTATCATATTGGCGGAGTGATCCTGGGACAGCAGAATATCAAGAATCAGAGGCAGACCAGGATGCTGACAGACAGGCTGCAAAGTGCTGTGTCCGGTGCACCGCTGTATGTAGCGGTAGAAGAAGACGGCGGCGGAGATTATTCCGTGTCGGCGGCATGCCCGGAGTTGAAAGCCGGAGGCTATATGGTGCCGGAGGAAATGGGCAGGAATATGACCAGCCTGCAGGTGTACCAGAAGGGCCTTGGTATTGGAAATGAATTACGCAGTTTTGGTATCAACATGGTGTTAGGTCCGGTGGCAGATGTGGCCTACGACGGCAATAAAAAATACGGCAGCAGATGTTTTAGTTCGGATCCGGATACGGCAGCAGAGATGACAGCGAATATGGTCAAGGGATATACAGAGGCCGGTGTGGCTGCTACGATGCGGTATTTTCCGGGGAATGGAATGGTGTCAGGAGATACGACTCTTGACATACAGGAAAACAAGGAAACGCTGATGCAGCTGCGTGATAATGAGTTCAGTGTTTATTCCGATGGGATGGATGCCGGAGCCGGCTGTATCATGGTATCTAATGTGTATATGAAAAAATTGGTTAAAGATAAGGTCCCGGCCTTTATGTCTCAGGAGATCGTGACAAAACTTCTCCGGGATGAGCTGGGCTTTGACAAAGTGGTGCTGACATCTTCATTAAGCGAAGATGCAGTTACAAAGAATTTTTCCCAGGATTATGCCATTGTGGAGGCTGTGAATGCCGGCTGTGATGTGATCTGTCAGCCCCAGCGGCTGGAAGAGGCTTATCAGATCCTGATGAACGCAGTGCGTACAGGAAATATTGACGAAAAAGTGATCAACACGGCGGTCTGCCGGATCTTGACCAACAAGATCACAGGTGGTGTGCTTGTGTTAAATAATAATGAAATGCAATAATGTTATCACATAACATAGGAGGACAAAATGAGCACTCAGGTGGATGAATTTTATTCAGATGGTTTGCATGAGGAATGCGGTGTATTTGGAGTCTATGATCTGGATGGTGTGGATGTGGCATCTACAGTCTATTATGGATTATTTGCCTTACAGCATCGTGGACAGGAAAGCTGTGGTATTGCAGTCAGTGATACCGAGGGCCCCAAGGGCAAAGTGATGGCTTCCAAAGGAATGGGTCTTGTCAATGAAGTCTTTGACGGGGAAAAACTGGAGAAGCTAAAAGGAAATATCGGAGTAGGGCATGTGCGCTATTCTACGGCAGGAGCAAGTAATTCCCAGAATGTACAGCCGTTGGTATTGAACTATGTAAAAGGTATTCTGATGCTGGCTCACAATGGGAACCTGGTAAACGCACTGGAACTCCGGAAAGAGTTGGAGTACACAGGAGCTATTTTTCAGACGACCATCGACACAGAGGTGATCGCTTATCTGATTGCCAGAGAACGCCTGAATGTAGGCAGTGTTGAAGATGCTGTGAAAAATGCTATGAAGAAGTTAAAGGGAGCTTATTCCCTGGTTATTTCCAGCCCGAGAAAACTCATCGGTGCCAGGGATCCATTTGGCTTCCGTCCATTGGTGATCGGCAAGAGAGACAATGCTTATATGCTGGCCAGTGAGACTTGTGCACTGGATGCAGTGGGAGCTGAGTTTGTCCGGGATGTAAAACCGGGTGAGATCGTTATGCTGGATAAGGATGGTATTACTTCAGATGAGAGCATGTGCATCCAGAAACCGGCCAGATGTATTTTTGAGTATATCTATTTTGCCAGACCGGACAGTTATGTAGATGGTGTCAGCGTGTATAATTCCCGTATCATGGCGGGAAAGATCCTGGCGCAGATGCATCCGGCGGAGGCAGACATTGTAATCGGCGTTCCGGATTCCGGAAATGCGGCAGCGATGGGGTTTGCCCTTCAGTCAGGAATCCCATACGGTGTAGGATTTGTTAAGAACAGTTATGTAGGAAGAACCTTTATCAAACCGAAGCAGTCAGCCAGGGAGAGCAGTGTTCATATCAAACTGAATGCGCTGAAAGAAGTAGTCCGGGGCAAGAGAGTTGTTATGGTAGATGATTCTATCGTCCGGGGAACTACCAGTGGCCTGATCGTTCAGATGCTGAAAGATGCCGGAGCGACAGAAGTTCATGTAAGGATCAGTTCACCACCGTTTTTGTTCCCATGTTATTTCGGAACAGATGTACCAAGCTGCGACCAGTTGATTGCTCATGAGCATACAGTGGACCAGATCTGCGACTTGATCGGGGCGGATTCCCTTGGCTACCTGGATGGCGAGAGACTGCCTGAATTGATCGAAGGGGAGACGGGATATTGTGACGCATGCTTCTCAGGAAATTATCCGGTAGAACCACCAAAGGAAGATATTCGAGGAGATTTTGATAAATAACACAAGAAAGGAATATGAAAAATGAGTACAGATAACTATGTAAGCCCATTGTCAGAGAGATATGCCAGTAAAGAGATGCAGTACATTTTCTCACAGGATATGAAATTTTCCACATGGAGAAAATTGTGGATTGCCCTGGCAGAAACGGAAAAAGAACTGGGATTGAAAGATGCAGATGACAACCCTCGCATTACGGACGAGCAGATTGAAGAACTGAAAGCTCATGTTCACGACATTAACTATGATGTGGCAAAAGCCAGAGAAAAAGAGGTCCGTCATGATGTAATGAGCCATGTATATGCTTATGGAAAACAGTGCCCGAAGGCAGCAGGAATCATCCATCTTGGTGCAACTTCCTGCTATGTAGGAGACAACACCGATGTGATCATTATGACAGAGGCGTTGAAGCTGGTAAAGAAAAAACTGGTGAATGTAATTGATATTTTATCTAAATTTGCCATGGAGTATAAAGATCTTCCAACTTTGGCATTTACTCATTTCCAGCCGGCGCAGCCTACTACCGTAGGTAAAAGAGCCACACTTTGGATCCAGGAACTGGTAATGGATCTGGAGGATCTGGATCATGTTCTTTCTCATATGAAACTTCTTGGCTCCAAGGGAACAACGGGAACACAGGCAAGTTTCCTGGAATTGTTTGATGGAGATGAGAGTAAATGTAAAGAAGCAGATAGACTGATCGCCGAGAAAATGGGATTTGATGCCTGCTTCCCTGTTTCGGGACAGACTTATTCCAGAAAACTGGATACCAGAGTGGTAAATGTTCTGGCAGGAATTGCAGCCAGTGCACACAAATTCTCCAATGACATTCGCCTGCTCCAGCATTTGAAAGAAGTAGAGGAGCCATTTGAAAAGAGCCAGATCGGTTCTTCCGCCATGGCATACAAGAGAAACCCGATGCGCAGCGAGCGTATTGCATCTCTTTCCCGCTATGTTATGATCGATGCGTTGAATCCGGCTATCACTTCTGCGACTCAGTGGTTTGAAAGAACGCTGGATGACTCTGCCAACAAGCGTCTCAGCGTGGCAGAAGGATTTTTGGCTATTGATGGTATCCTGGACCTGTACATGAATGTGGCAGACGGTCTGGTAGTATATGATAAAGTAATTACCAAGAGACTGATGTCTGAACTTCCGTTTATGGCGACAGAAAATATTATGATGGATGCAGTAAAGGCCGGCGGAAACAGACAGGAACTGCATGAGAAGATCCGTGAACTGTCCATGCAGGCGGGAGCCAATGTAAAACAGAAAGGTCTGGACAATAACCTGCTGGAATTGATCGCAGCAGACGATGCATTCCCGATGACTTTGGAAGAATTACAGAAAACTATGGATCCTTCCAAGTATGTGGGCCGTGCGCCAAGCCAGGTAAAAGAGTTTGTTGAGGGAATTGTACAGCCAATACTGACAGAAAACAAAGATTTGATCGGAATGACAGCAGAGATCAACTGCTAATCAGTGAAAATAAGATAAAGAAGCATCTGCGGAGCGGATTTCGCAGATGTTTCTCTTTTATATAGGAAGAAAGTGAGTTGGAAAATATGTGGATTGCAGATGGATGGAAGGATTATGAGGTGTTAGATACTTCATCCGGAGAAAAATTAGAGCGGTGGGCTGATTATATTCTGGTTCGGCCGGATCCCCAGGTAATCTGGGAGACGCCCCATAATGCACCGGAATGGAAAAAGAAAAATGGCCATTATCACAGAAGCAACAAAGGAGGCGGCCAGTGGGAGTTTTTTAATCTGCCGGAGCAGTGGCAGGTGACTTACGATCTGAAGCATTTGCCGGAGAGAAAAAATACCCTGCGCTTCAACCTGAAGCCATTTAGTTTTAAGCATACAGGACTTTTCCCTGAACAGGCAGTGAACTGGGACTGGTGCAGTGGCAAGATCGCGGCGGCGAAAGAAAAAAATCCCGGCAGAGAAATCAAAGTGCTGAACTTGTTTGCTTATACCGGCGGCGCCACGGTGGCATGTGCCAAGGCCGGAGCGGCAGTGACTCATGTAGATGCGTCCAAAGGCATGGTGACCTGGGCCAAAGAAAATGCTTATGAGTCAGGACTTGCCGAGGCGCCGATCCGTTATCTGGTAGATGACTGTGTAAAATTTGTAGAAAGAGAGATCCGCCGGGGAAATCATTATGACGGAATCATCATGGATCCGCCTTCCTATGGAAGGGGGCCAAAGGGAGAAATCTGGAAAATAGAAGAAAAGATTTATCCACTGGTGCAGCTCTGCACTAAAATCCTTTCAGAAAAGCCGTTGTTTTTTTTGATCAATTCATACACTACCGGATTGCAGCCGGCTGTTTTGTCATATATGATGAAACTGGAATTGCAGCGCAAGTTTGGAGGGAGCGTCCAGGCGGAAGAAATCGGTCTTCCGGTCCGGGGGAAGGATGGATTGATACTTCCATGCGGTGCCAGCGGAAGATGGAGCGAAAATATTTAAAAAAATCAAGAAAATTCCTTGCAATAGGCAGAAAACTATGTTACACTAGTCAATGCTGTGACATGATAGCGTAGAAGCGTGAGGTTGCCACCATCTGGTGGGTTTTTCCGTGGAGCGAATGTCAAGAGACCGAAGATCAGCATTTCGGTCGGTAACCCTGACGGCAAGTCACTGTACAGTAACATATTTTCTGCCTTTTTGAGCAGATAAACGCGTGTGTCTCATCTCTGAGTGATCAGAGATATTTACAATGAACCGATAGGACACACACGGATGAGTGTACAGTCACCACTTGTCGTACTAATCAAAACGAGTACGAAAAGGAGGCGGCTATTTTTTATGGCAAGTCAACAGAAAATGAGAATTATTTTAAAGGCGTACGATCATCAGTTGATCGACTTTGCAGCAGCTAAATTGGTAGAGACTGTAAAGAAAAACGGAGCAAAGGTTAGTGGGCCTGTGCCACTGCCTACTAAGAAAGAAGTTGTTACAATTCTTAGAGCGGTACACAAGTACAAAGACTCCCGTGAACAGTTCGAGCAGAGAACTCACAAGAGGCTGATCGATGTATTGTCACCATCTCAGAAAACAGTAGATGCACTTTCAAGACTGGAATTGCCTGCTGGTGTGGCGATTGATATCAAAATGAAAAATGCTTAATGCATGATTTTGATGCATTGGTTATGATGCAGGTCTACGGTTCAGGACACGGCAGTAACCATCTAGGATGATTGTTCTTTATAAGAGACAATCCGCTGTAGAATATTTAGGAGGAAAAGGAAAATGAAAAAGGCTATCGTAGCTACCAAAGTTGGAATGACACAGATTTTCAACGAAGACGGTGTTTTGACACCTGTAACAGTGCTGCAGGCTGGTCCGGTTTATGTTTCTCAGATTAAGACAGTTGAGAACGACGGATATGAAGCAGTACAGGTTGCATTTGGCGATGTTCGCGAAAAACTTGTGAACAAACCAGAAAAAGGACACTTGGCAAAAGCAGGAATCGAGAATAAGAGATTCTTGACAGAGTTCAAATTTGAGAACGCTGCTGAGTACGAATTAGGACAGGAAATTAAAGCAGACATCTTTGAAGCCGGCGACAAGATTGATGTTACCGCAAAGACAAAAGGACATGGTTTCCAGGGTGCGATCAAGCGTCACGGACAGTCCCGCGGACCAATGGGTCACGGTTCCAAATTCCATAGACATGCAGGTTCCAATGGTTCAGCATCGGATCCTAGCAAGGTTTTCAAAGGCAAGAAAATGCCTGGTCAGATGGGTGCAGTACAGGTTACAATCCAGAATCTTGAGGTTGTACGCGTAGATGCAGAGAGCAACCTGCTCTTAGTAAAAGGTGCCGTACCAGGACCTAAAAAATCAACAGTAATCATTAAAGAATCCGTTAAGGCATAACTTTTCGGAAAGGAGGAAGACACAGATGGCAAGCGTATCTGTTTATAATAAGGAAGGCAAAGAAGTTGAGAAGTTAGAACTCAATGATTCCGTATTTGCCGCTCCGGTAAATGAGCATTTGGTTCATAGAGCAGTTGTTTTACAGCTCGCTAACAAACGCCAGGGAACACAGAAAGCAAAAACTCGTTCTGAAGTTCGCGGCGGTGGTAGAAAACCTTGGAGACAGAAAGGAACTGGTCATGCAAGACAGGGTTCAATCCGTGCTCCACAGTGGACAGGCGGCGGAGTTGTATTCGCACCGGTACCAAGAGATTATTCTTTCAAAATGAACAAGAAAGAGAAAGCAGCAGCGATGAAATCTGTTTTGACTACTAAGTTGAACGAAGAGAAACTGATCGTTGTAGATGCTTTGGATTTTGAAGCTCCAAAGACAAAAGAAATGAAAGCGGTTTTAGATAACTTGAAAGTTGCAAAAGCTCTTGTAGTTGTAGACGAGGCAGCAGCAAATGCAATCCTTTCTACTAACAACCTGAAAGAAGCAAGAGGCGTTTACAGCAACTCCATCAGCGTATATGATATTTTGAAATATGATACCGTTGTTGTTACTAAGAGCGCTGTAAAAGCAATCGAGGAGGTGTACGCATAATGGCAGATTTGAAATATTATGATATTATTTCCAAACCAGTGATCACAGAGAAATCTATGGCTGGCATGGAGTTCAAAAAATACACATTCTATGTACACACAGAAGCAACAAAGTCTCAGATCAAAGAAGCAGTTGAGAAAATGTTCCCAGGAACAAAGGTTTCCAAAGTTAACACAATGAATGTTGATGGTAAGAAACGCAGAAGAGGCATGGTAGTTGGAAAGACTGCTAAGCGCAAAAAAGCAATTGTTCAGCTGACAGAAGACAGCAAAGACATTGAGATTTTTGAAGGATTATAAGAGCTTTTAAGATTGAAAGGAGTGTAAATCATGGGAATTAAAACATATAACCCATATACCCCTTCTAGAAGACAGATGAGCGGATATGATTTCAAGGAGATCACAACATCTACTCCAGAAAAATCATTGACTGTTTCTTTGAAGAAGAATGCAGGTCGTAATGCTCAGGGTAAGATCACTGTAAGACATCACGGTGGCGGTTCTAGAAGAAAATATAGAATCATTGACTTTAAGAGAAATAAAGATGGAATTCCGGCAACAGTTAAGACAATCGAGTACGATCCAAACAGAACAGCAAATATCGCGCTGGTTTGCTATGCAGACGGTGAGAAGAGATATATCCTTGCTCCTGTAGGATTGAAAGTAGGCCAGACTATCATGAACGGTGAAACAGCAGAAGTTCGTGTTGGTAACTGCATGGAATTGAAAGATATGCCAGTTGGTACTCAGATCCACAACATCGAGATGTATCCGGGACATGGCGGACAGTTAGTTCGTGCAGCCGGTGTCAGCGCTCAGTTGATGGCTAAGGAAGGCAAATATGCGATCATTCGTATGCCATCCGGAGAAATGAGAATGGTTCCTATCATCTGCCGTGCATCCATCGGACAGGTAGGAAACACAGAGCACAACCTTGTAAATATCGGTAAAGCAGGTCGTAAACGCCACATGGGTATCCGCCCAACCGTTCGTGGATCTGTTATGAACCCTAATGACCATCCACATGGTGGTGGTGAAGGTAGAGCTCCTGTTGGTCGTCCAGGCCCATGTACACCTTGGGGTAAACCTGCTCTTGGTTATAAGACTAGAAAGAAAAACAAACAGTCTAACAAGATGATCATCAGAAGACGCGATGGTAAAGCTTTAAGTAAATAAGGAGGTTGCGTGAAATGGCACGTTCATTAAAAAAAGGACCTTTCGCAGACGCTCATCTTCTTAAGAAGATCGACGCTATGAATGAGTCAGGAGATAAATCTGTAATTAAAACCTGGTCCCGTCGTTCTACAATCTTCCCAAGCATGGTAGGACATACCATTGCTGTTCATGATGGAAGAAAACATGTACCTGTATATGTTACAGAAGATATGGTAGGACACAAACTTGGTGAGTTCGTTCTTACAAGAACTTACAAAGGACATGGCAAAGACGAGAAGAGAGGTTAAAACGTTGCGGATGACGGACGTTTTTAAGAAATGAAAGTTTCAATGTATGAATGTATGAAAGGAGGTTTCTGAGAAGTGGCTAAAGGACATAGATCACAGATCAAGAAAGAAAGAAACCAGAACAAAGATACAAGACCATCTGCTAAACTGTCACATGCCAGAATTTCTGCTCAGAAAGCAGGATTCGTATTGGATGCAATCCGTGGCAAAGATGTACAGACTGCACTTGGTATTTTGGAATACAATCCAAGATATGCATCATCAGTAATTAAGAAATTATTGAATTCTGCCATTGCGAATGCTGAGAACAACAATGGCATGGACCCGGAAAATCTCTACGTTGATGAGTGCTTTGCCAACAAGGCAACTACAATGAAGAGAATCAGACCAAGAGCTCGTGGTATGGCTTACCGCATCGAGAAGAGAATGTGCCATATTACAATCATCTTGAATGAAAGATAGTGAAAGGAGATTAAGATGGGACAAAAAGTTAATCCACACGGTTTAAGAGTCGGTGTTATCAAAGACTGGGAGTCCAGATGGTTTGCAGATGATGATAACTTTTCAGACAACTTGGTAGAAGATTATAAGATCCGTGAATTTTTAAAGAAAAAATTGTATCATGCAGGAATCTCTAAGATTGAGATTGAAAGATCTGCAGATCGCGTTAAAGTTTTAGTTTATACTGCTAAACCAGGTGTTGTTATTGGTAAGGGCGGTGCTGAGATCGAGAAACTGAAAGGCGAACTTGCTAAGTATTCTACAAAGAAAGTTCTTGTAGATATCAAAGAAGTTAAGCGTCCGGACAGCGATGCTCAGTTAGTAGCAGAGAATATCGCTCAGCAGCTTGAGAATCGTATTTCTTTCCGTCGTGCAATGAAATCTTGCATGGGAAGAGCTATGAAAGCAGGCGCAAAGGGAATCAAGACATCTTGTTCCGGTAGACTTGGTGGAGCTGATATGGCTCGTACAGAGTTCTACAGCGAGGGAAATATTCCTCTTCAGACACTTCGTGCAGATATCGATTACGGATTTGCTGAAGCAAACACAACTTATGGTAAGATCGGTGTTAAGACATGGGTTTACCACGGTGAAGTACTTCCAACCAAAGGCGGAAAAACTGCCAAAGCTAGTTCAAAGGAAGGGAGCGATAAATAATGTTAATGCCTAAAAGAGTAAAACGTCGTAAACAGTTCCGTGGCTCCATGAGAGGTAAAGCAACTCGCGGAAATAAGATTACGTATGGTGAATACGGACTTGTGGCAACAGAGCCACACTGGATTCGTTCCAATCAGATCGAGGCAGCCCGTATCGCAATGACACGTTATACAAAACGTGGTGG
>ENA-ORRW01003719-ORRW01003719.1-human-gut-metagenome-genome-assembly--contig:-NODE-3719-length-10586-cov-10.497389_pt1 | contig 10586 bp, 8 predicted proteins | sample MGYA00242183_ERZ509150 | MGnify/ENA primary metagenome ERZ509150 (study PRJEB26280, sample SAMEA2338639) | human gut metagenome | biome: human gut; feature: human-associated habitat; material: faeces... | reverse complement strand
ATCAGGATTATTGATAAAAACTCAAAGGGGTGTTATTGCTGAATAGTTACTTGGTCCCTTCCCTGCTCTCCTCCGCTCAAAAAACAGGGAGAAGCGCGTTGGATTCAAAAAAAATGCGTACCTTTGTAGGGTCAGAGACTGCATCTGCGGGGGCAAAAACTGGGTATAGGCAGTCGCTATCATCCCCCAAAATCGGAAAAACAGCAGCTATTAACACCACAAATAGAAGTCAAAAATATGACAGAACAAGAAAAAGATAAAGTAGAATTATATGAGCGACGAACAGAAATATACGATACAAGGACTGGAGGAATATATCCGCCAAGGAGAACCGCAGCAGCGTGAGCGTGGCGAGACTTGGAAGGTGGCTATCGGCTTGCAACAAGTGGATGGCCTGACTCCCTCTGGGTATCTACTTGACACAGCCAAGAGACACATTGAAGGCGACATCAGTATTGGTGAAGCCAAGATGCTCATTGACTCTTACTACAAGTCTGCTGCTGGACGTAAAGAAGTGGAGAACGACCGGACGGAGGAGGCTGACAAAGTATCTGCCCGTATCACGGAGATACTGGCAGAGAAAACTTTCTCTTTCACTCCAGCCCAGCTTACCTCCATTCACCGTAGGCTGTTTGAGGGCATTTACAAGCAAGCTGGCAGAATTCGTGACTATAATATCACCAAAAACGAGTGGGTGCTGGGTGGTAAAACCGTATATTACGCAAGTGCCGATACGATCAGCGAAACACTCGATTACGACATGGGGCAAGAACGTGCTTTTGATTATGCAAACCTAAATGTGGATGATGCTATATCCCATTTAGCACGCTTCTGCGCCAATATCTGGCAGATACATCCTTTCTGTGAGGGAAACACCCGAACAACGGCCGTGTTTATGATTAAGTATCTTCGCACATTAGGGTTTAACGTAGTGAACAATGTGTTAGCCGATAACTCATGGTACTTTCGTAATGCTTTGGTTCGTGCAAAACTACAGCGACTTGACTCAAGGTATTACAGAGACAACCATCTATTTGGTAAACTTTTTCCGTAGTATGTTGCTTGGTGAGGAACATGACCTGAGAAACCGAATGATGCACATAGAATGGAAAAAGACGCAAGATATTACTGAAATTCAAAGTGCAAACGAGAGCGATACCGTTGGCGCCTTTGCGGCAGACGACAAGCATCGAGATTAGAACCCAATGGACGGGAGGTTCGAAAGCGGGGGGCAGAGGTTCGAAAGCGGGGTTTATAAGAAATCTCACCATGGGGAGATGCACCACCATTGTTACATTGTTACATGTTACATGTTACATTAAGGATTTCACATCCACCTCACGCAGTTCGGCCACCTCGTGAAGCGGTAGGCCATCCGCCCAGACAACTTCCCTACTCCAACTGCCCATGTTCACATCCTTGGCTGATAATGAAAGGCTAGCCAAAAAAAGCCATAGTTAGAATGATTCTTCGTATCATAATTTTGAACGAATAGTTTTAAATCACTACAAAATCACGATTTTACACCGAAAATACGGCATAATTTGAAGAAAAAGCATCCTTCACTATGGCTTTTTAACCTATTTGGGGTCTGGCGACTGCCAGATGGCGGTTTCTAGAAGAGATTCACGATGCGGTCGATGTCAACCGAAAGTCCCACAGAGAAGGTGCGACCGGTGGTCATCGCCGAACTCCAATAATACTTCTCAGGTGTATAATCGAAAAGATTATCTACCGTGAAATTCAGATTGACGGCATCCAGGAATCGCTGCTGAAGCGTGAACTTCCACAACTGATATGCCTGGTCATGCTTCTCGATGTCCGTATCTGGAGAGGACAGATATCTGCCTGACAGAGCGGCATTGATACGATAGAACGAACAGAGCTGGCGATCGTAGTCGAGACGCCAGGTGGCGGTATGAGGACGAGGCTGGGAGAACTGGGAATCTACGCTTCTGCCACCCACATGGAGATAGCTGTAGTCGAGTTTCACACCTAGCCCCATATCCGAACGGTACTGGGCACTGAAGTCGATGCCGCTCACCTCTACTCCATCCTCGTTGCAATAACGGGAAGCCACATCCGGCTGACCGGTTCCCGGGGTATAATCGGCATAATCCTCGGTAGTGATGCGCCTATCATACTTATTATAATAGCCCATGAGGGTAAGACTATACTGACCGGTCAAGAAGCCTGCATTCTTCACTCTGCCAGTATGCTCCAGCGCCAGGTTGAAGTTGTTGCTCTTCTCCGGCTTCAGATCCGGATTGCCATAAATCATCTGCATACCCGCCATATCAAAGTTCATATACATCTCCTTGAGGGTTGGGGCACGGAATCCACCGGCATAGTTGGCACGGATGGAAAAGCCCTTCCACTTGGTCATCAGAGCCAGACGACCGGTGGTGGCATGCTGGCTGGATGCTGAGAAGTAATCATGGCGAAGACTTGCCACGATGTTCAACCACTGCAAAGGATTGTAATCGAACTGGGCGAAGGCATCGTATGAATTCTGAGTCTTGGAGCCATTGTTGGCAAACTGATAGGTGGTGAGATAATCGTTCAGGAAATCAGCACCTGCCGTCAATGTATTCTTGCCGAAGATATGGGAATAGAGGGCACGGACGGTGTTCTGACGGTTGGTATAATCGTGATCGTGAGTGCGCACATCATTCACGTATCGAGCCTTGTCATACTGGTCGAAGCCGTAAGAAATCTCCAGATTATCATTCTCCGAGAGATTCATCACGGTCTTCAGTCCGGCAGAATAATCCTTATAGTGATCATCGTAGTTGCTGCGATTGCTGATACGGGCGAAATAGCCGCCACGACCTATCAGCTTCACCTTGTCAGAGAGCTTGTAGGTAAGACGCTCCTTCACATTGAAGGTCTCTCCACCATAAATATGGAGGATGTTGGATTCTGTATCGAAAGGACTGGTGAGCTGCACCTCATCTGATGTGGTGCGCTGGATGCTGGTCTGCGAATTCCACTTTCCGGCATTGAAACTGAAGCTTCCACCGTGGCGCCACTCCTTGTTGAAGTTGTTGTAGCGGGTATTGACATTGGCAGTCCAAGGCTCGCTGTTTTCACGGGAGATGATGTTGATGACTCCGGCTACGGCATTGGCACCATAGAGCGCCGAAGCTGCACCCTTTACTATCTCGATACGTCCTACATTATCCAAGTTCAGACGACTATAATCTACATTATCCATGGTTTCACCAGCCAATCGCTCGCCATCTACGAGGAAGAGCACGGCGTTTCCGCCGAAACCATTCATGTTGAGAGAAGTCTCCTGATTCATGGCATAGCCGAATTCCAGACCCGGCATCTGCTCTGTGAGGAGGTCCTGGATATTGGTAGCATCGGCAATCTTGATATCATTGGCGGTAATCAGACGGGTTACCACAGGAGCATCCTTCAAAGCCTTCGGAGTACGGGTTGCGGTAACTACCACCTGATCGAGGGCAGTAGCATCCGGCTGAAGACGAAGCACATGCTGCTCACCTTTTCTCTCATCCGCTTTCAGTACGAAAGTCTGAGTCTGATAGCCCACAAAGCTCACCTTCACTCTCACCGCTCCATCCTTGCTGTAAGGAATGCGGAAATATCCGTCTTCATCAGTTATTACCCCACCCTTTGCATGCAAAAATTGGACGGTAGCACCCGCCAGCGGTGCGCCCGAATCATCGAGCACCCTACCCACGACATCGCCCTGGGTTTCGGCTTTCAGATTCAGGCACAATCCGCAAAGGATCAGGAATAGTGCGAATATCTTTTGTTTCATCAAATTATATCAAAGATTATCCAGAAACAATCCTTTTATTTTGTACAAACAAACTTAGCAATCATCGGCATAGGCATCTTGCCATACTGAACAGAATAGTTGACGGTCAGAGTCTTGTCCTTCAAAGTACCCTGCAAGGTTACAGTGTAGTTCTTCTCTGCACCTTTCACGGTAACAGTACCAGCATAATTTTCCTGAGCGAATGCATAAGCACCATTGGAACCAGAAACCTTTACAGCAGGAACCACCAGGGCAGGAAGAGCCATCATGCCCTCGCCACAAGCAGGTAAGGTAACCTTGACTGTAGCATCATCAACAGCCTCAATCTTCATAGTAACATGATCGTATGTAGAAACCTCGCCCATTACGGTCATATCCAGAGAGCTGGTGTATGAACCGGCTATCTCCTTGGCAGCTGCCACTGTTTCATCATCATCGCTGCTGCAAGAGCTGAATACTACACACATAGAAACCAAAGCCAACATCATGGCCATCATTGTCTTAAACTTTTTCATTTTTCTTTTCTTTTTTTTATTTAGTTACAATAATTTTTTCTGTTTGATGGGATTTGCTATCCCCGTTTATTTATCTTCCGGAACATAGATGATTTCACCATTCTCCAGCTGGTAAGCGATGCCCACCTTCTTTCCTTTGTTGCCAGATTTATTGCTCTGGTCTTCAGAAGGAGTATAGCGATTGATCTTCTGTCCATCCTTGGTAATGATTTCCATATTCTCCTTGCCAGGGTTCTTCACCATCGTGAAGTTATCCTTGCTGAACATTTCCGTCATATTATAGCGCGAAACGAGGGCTACCATCAGGGCGAGGGCAAATACCATCGCCACATCGAAGAGGTTGCTCACTACGCTCATCGGATCATCATCCTCGCCATCATGCGAGAGACGACTTCTACGTCTTTGTCTCATAAATTATTACTATTGAATCCTTCACTCTTCGTTCTTCACTCTTCACTTACAAGGTCTGCCATAAACTCGAGGTTGCTCATATCCTCGGTGTACCAGCGGTTCTTGGTCTGCTTGGTTACAAAACCGATGGCTGCAGAAAACAATCCCACTACGGTGGTAGCGAAAGCCACCTGCATATTGTAAGCCATCGAAGCTATATCACCGGTAGAAAGACCTACCAGGGCTGGACCCATCGGAATCAAGGTACCCATCAGTCCGAGCATCGGACCCATCTTCAGAAGAGTAGATGGAAGAGAAAGATCCTTCTCAACAAACTGGGCATACTGGTCGAGGATACGGTTCACCTGCGCCTTGCTCTGGCGGTTGTCCACGAGTTTCTTCATATAGGAAACGATGACAGCCTGCTTGTTCTTCGGCAAGCGATCGCCCAGGGTATCGATGTTATCGAGTGTCAGGGTGTTCATCTGTTCACGAATCTCCGCACCCGTCTTGCGCTTTACAAGATACTGTCCGAAGAAACCTCCGAGGAGCAGCAAGGCTCTGAGGAAGAAGAAAATCAACAAAATAATCACAGGAACGAGCATGCCTGTGGAAATCCAAAACAATACGTCTGAGATGTAATTCATTATACTCTATATTTTTTAATTTGATAATTGTAAACTGCCCATCCTATTGCCATTCCTACGATGACGATGGCGATGACGCCGAAAAGCGAGAGGGCATCGAAACTGTTGAATCCTGCCACGGCTGTCCTGCCATTCACCGTACCGATGATGCCCATCAATCCGAGCAGCACCTCTACCAGGAAGAGCAGTTCCAAGCGGATTGGTCGCTCCGGCAAGAGCCATCTCAAACCGTAGGTGAATACCGGAGTCAAGACCAGCAGCAATACGGCAAGCACCCAGGCCACTACCTGGAACGATACGCCGGGAAGCAGGAAGATGGTCATCACCAGAACGCTGAACAGCACTGGGAAAACCAGCAAACCCGGGAAGAACTTCAGGAAGATGAAGAACATCCATTTGCGGCGGCTCACATGTTCCGAAGTCTTCAGATCTACGTGGTGCACACAGAAAAGCATCGTGAGTGCCACGTCGATACTCAGCAGCACCGCCATATCGAGCATCAGCTTCTGGTCGGCTATCCAGGCCGCAATCTGCGTCTTCGACTGCTCGATGGCGAATGGCCAGGTCATTCCCACGAAGAAGGCTACGAGCACCGAGATGATCATAATCTCCTTCACTCCGTGGAAGGTCTGCTTCAGCACAAAACTGAAGCAAACCAATATCATCATTACTAAAACTAATGTCTCCATTTCTATTCAACCATATTCTTTCTTCTTCTGCGAATCAGGATAGCCAACAGCACGAAAGCTACGATGACGATGACACCTACAACGATTCCGCTCACCACAGTGGTGGTTTTCTGAGCTTCCTCATTCAGCGTCTCCTTCTTCATCACCATACCCTTGTCGCTGCTGTTCTTCGCAGCCTCAGCATCGCGGATCTGCTCTACATTCTGCTGATATTCCTTGGCAGAAGCAGCATCGGTCTTGCTGGCGATATAGTTGCGGAGCTTGGCATTGTTGCAGACGAAACCGGAGCATGAAGGCTTATACTTGTTCACCGTCTCGGTATGAAGCTTGGCGATGTCCCTGAGCTGCTGAGGAGTAGCCTTCCACATTCCCTTGCGGGCACTCTCCATCATCACGGCGGTCATCTCCATCAGCGCTGCCGGATTCTGCTTGTCGAAGAACTCCTTGGTGCCGAGATGGTACTTGTCCTTGACATATACATTATAGATCTCGTCCCACATCTCCTTGTCGATAGCCTTTGGCTTCATCACATTCCAGCCGTAGGTATTGGTTACGATTTCTGCGAATGTGCTGGCACTGCTGGCTCCACCCTTCATCTTCTCCTTGATATAGGCAGGGTTGAAGATGGTGGTTCTGCCCTCGATGCCGATAGCCTCCTTCACCTCCTGCATTCTCATATTGCTATGGTTGCGATAGTCGGCGAGATAAGCATCCGGATCCTTTCCGGTCACGTTGCGCACAGCAAGGTTCATACCTCCCATAAACTCATATACATGGTCGAGACTCAAGGCACCCCAGGTGTTGCTCTGCCGTGGCTGAACCACCACATCGGTACGGGTCAGCGCTGCCTCGAAAGCAGCCTTGCGCACGGTCTCCCAGTTCTTCTCATCACCATAGAAGGCACCCATATTGTTCATATAGACCTCGGCAATCTGACTCTCCTTATCCCAGCGGTCGCCTGCGGTTACCATCTCCTGAATACCGGTACCATAGTTGCCGTTTACGCCACCAAACACTCGATACATACTCACCTCGCGTGCCTCCTTTGGCGACATGCCCTTCTCTACGAGCAGTCTTTCGGATTCGGTAACACCGGCTTTCACCAGGTTGTCGTACTTATCACCCTTGGCATTTGCCGCCATCTCTATCGCCTTGTTGATGAGGAAGAGACGGGATGCTGCCAGGTCGCGGAGCTGACCGGAAGTCTGAACCACGACATCGATGCGAGGACGGCCCAACTGCTTGGATGGGATGAGACGCAGATCGGTAACACGACCGAAGGCATCTCTTACCGGTTCTACACCGAGCATATAGAGAATCTGGGCGATGGTAGCACCCTCTGTTTCGATAAACTCGCTACTCCAGAGCGTGTAGCTCACCTTACGAGGATATTCACCCTTATGTCGCTCGCAATACATCTTGATGGTATTGTCGCAAAGTTCCTTCGCCTTCTCCCAGGCATCCTCCGAAGGTGTATTCTCCACATTGATGGAGAAGAGGTTTCTACCGGTAGGCAGGGTGTTTGGATTCACAATCAGATCACCACCAGGAGATGGAGCTGTAAAGCCGCCATTCAGGGCATTCATCAGAGAAGACATCTCGTTGATCGGACTCTGACGGAGCGCCTCCGAATACTTGCCCACATTCTGCAAGGCATGCTCTACGGTAGTAATCGCCTGAGCCAGACGAATCTGCTGACGGGTATATTTTGGTGCCTTCGACATCATCATACCCTTATCTTTAGAAGATCTTCCGGTCTGAGATGACTTGCCCTTGCCGGCTTTCGCCATCTTCGCCCTTTTCAAATCTTCCTGATACCATTTCTGTCCCTTCTTGATGGCTTCCATCATCTTGTCAGGGAAGTGACCGGTCTGCTCCATCTTCTCAAAAGCCTCACGACTCATCTGCGGAACCCTCTTCTTATGAGAAACCTTGGCAGCACGGAGTTCGCTTACCGTACGGTGGTCCACCTTCTTTGGCTTCGTCTCCTTCGCTCCACCTATCTGGTCTGCCATCTGCATCATCATCTGGATAGGATCCGGAGCTGCCTGCATCGCCTCAACCTTGCGAGCCATCTGGAGTTCGGCAGGAGTGATTCCTACATAACGGCAGATGTATTCATCTGAAACCGAGGCGGAACCCAGAAGCTGGGTCACAGTGTTGCGTGCCTTGCTCAGATAAAGACGGTCGAAAAGCTGCTTGTGCTTCTCCACACCCTCCTGGGCACGGCCTTTCAGCTTATCTACTGCCAACATGCCGTAGGCAATAGGATCTGTAGCCATCGCATAGACACTGGTGCGGATATCATCGTTATCGTATGGCACACCCAGAGTATAGAGTTTACCGGTAATTTTCTCATTAGCCAACTCTTCTGCATAGTTCTCTACTCGTGCGATTTCATCTGCAGAATAAGGCTTGTTCATCTGCTTGGCATCGAGCCCCAGTTCACGGGCGATTCCCATCTTCACGGTCAGCGCCTTCACCTTGAGCGACTGTTCGACAGTTGCCTTCTTCTCGTAAGACTGGATGGCATCGCTCAACTGCTTATAGGTCTGGCGCAACTCGCTCTCCTTGAAAGGAGGGGTGAGATAGCTCTGAGTCTGGGCATAGGTGCGGCGCTTGGCAATCATCGCCTCGCCTACATTGCCGATGGTATATATATAAAAATGTGGAACCACACCAATCAATCGGTCACTCCAGTCGTTGCTGTCTAGTGCCACCTGCTTTCTCGGGGTATATTCCAGCGAGCCGTGGGTTCCGAAATGGATGAGCGCATCGGCACTGAAACCATAACGAGCCCAGAGATAAGAGGCAACATAGGTGTAAGGTGGTGCCTGGTCGGTGCCATGCACAATCTTGAAGGAGTCGCCTCCCACGCCTGCCATCATCTGTGGAAGCAGGACCACATTGCCAAACTGCAGTCTTGCCACCGCCAACTTACCATCATCGGTAGCCATATATTTGCCAGGGAAGGAACCATAGAGCTGGTTCATCTCCTTGATCATCTTCTTAGACAAAGCCTTCTGGGTCCATCCGGCAAACTGATGGGCGGTAACCAGGGCAGGATGTCCAGACTGGAGGAACTTGGTATAGGCTCCCTCGGCATAGGTTCCGAAGACGGCACCCTGAGCCTGGATCATCTTTGCCAGTTCCTGAGGATTGGCTGGCAACTTGCCGACATTGTACCCTTCATTCTTCAAGCGAACCAGGAGATTGTAGAGCGATGGAACCACTTCCATTCCCGAAGCGGTAAGTGCATTTTGACCAGGACCCTTGAAGTAGAAGATGGCGATACGCTTGCTGCTGTTCTTCTTGTTCTTCAGATTCACATAGCCCAGCACGCTCTCCACGAAACTCTCCATTCTGTCAGGGATGCCGTAAACCTCCTGCAAGCCCTCCTTGTTGATGCGCTGTCCGAAAACCACGTATGGACGGATGGCACCATCAATCTCCGGAGTCACGATGCTCTGCGACATGAAGCCGCCGTTCATTCCCTGCTTGTCGCTCTCCCACTCGGTGGTCAAACGGTTGATATTAAGAGGTGAGAATAGTGGAATATTCTTCTGCTTCATAAACTCTACGAAGTAATCGCCCAGCCTGCCGTGCGCCATATTCACAACGGCATTCGCCTGAATACTGTCGGCATGATGACCGGCGATAAAGCTCTGAAGCTTATTGATGCGATACACCATGAATCCCTTCTTCTCGAAAGCTTTTTCCATATCAGGAGCCGCACCCATAAAACCAGTAAGCATAATGGTAGGAGCACCTTCTTTATATAAACCGTTCTTTGCCAGGAAGGCATTGTACTCGCGGATGCTGTTGAAGCCCAGTTCATCGCCCTTTTCATCCTTCGGGTCGATATGAGTCAGGAGATAGTCTGGTCGCTCATTTACACGTTCCGGCTCTGGAGCCATGAACTTCTTACCGTCGATAAACTTACGGATGTAAGCGAGCATACTGTGATAATTCTTCTTACCGCCGTTCTCGATGTACTGCATCAGATAATCGGCATCGAAGTTATCCACTGATACGATATTGTTGGCCGGGTTGGTAGCAGCATGAGTCAGGGTTGGCACCTTGTAGGAAGCCTCTTCCAACTGCTTGCGCTGGTTCTCGTCGATTCGGAGACCCATACCATTCACGATAATCATATCGTAATCATCCAGATGATCGAAATCATCGGTTGTGATTTCACTCAGTTTAATCATCGCATTGTCGTTGGCATGCGAAATCTGTCCCAGCGCAATAGCCTGATAGTTGAGGAAAGCGATGCGGGTAGTACCCACCCAGGCAGAGTAAGCCTTCGCCAAACCTCCCAGAACAATCACGGCCAATAAGGCCAGAAAGATGTGTTTCTTTTTAATCTTTCTAATTATTCCTAATTTTTTTTTCATATCTATTCCTTTTTATCGGGGTGCAAAGGTAGGGGGTATTTAGAAATTGCACAATACCGAGAAATTGTGATTTTTCACATTTTTTATACTTAGAAATTGGTATCAGTAACTATTCAGCAATAGTGTAGGCACGCACCTCCTACCATCCTATAACGACA
>ENA-ORRW01003715-ORRW01003715.1-human-gut-metagenome-genome-assembly--contig:-NODE-3715-length-10598-cov-3.323248_pt1 | contig 10598 bp, 3 predicted proteins | sample MGYA00242183_ERZ509150 | MGnify/ENA primary metagenome ERZ509150 (study PRJEB26280, sample SAMEA2338639) | human gut metagenome | biome: human gut; feature: human-associated habitat; material: faeces... | reverse complement strand
ATCCATGTATTTCCCGTTAAAATAAAAATTGTCTTCGTTCGTGTCCCGGAACTCGCCGGTCATGCTGGTACATACCGCTTCCACTTTCACCAACTTTTCCTTATTCTTCGTCATATGACTTCTCCCATACTCCTGCAAATGTATCTAACAGATCTTCTGATACGACACACATCATGACAAATGCCTCATACGGGTTGACCGGATATAACTCGATCATTCCCGCTTCTATTAACAAATCATTGGTCTCATCTACAAATTCATTAAAACGTGCCGGTGCACTTTTCGTCAGTTTTTCTTCTTCGTTGATCTTCTCCATCGTCTCTTTGCCATATCCTGTCGGCTCGTTGATCCCTGTATTAAACAAACTTGCCGAGAAGCAATACGGAAATCCATAATCTTCATATGCAAACGCAATGTTTCCGAAGTAATTAGAAATGACACGTTTGTCAATCGCCAGATTTGTCAGCGCCATACAGCCGACAAAGGAAGCGACAACTCCGCCAAGCGCGATCCAGCGGTGCATCTTTCCTGTGTACTGTCCGCCCCGTTTCCACATCGAAACGACCCATACGATCAAAGCGGTCACACCGATAATGATCATAATAAGCTCAAACGTGTTAAAATAATTTCCCGTCAACTCCAATGCGTCTGAAAGGACTTTCAAATCTTGTGCATTAAAGGGGGTTACACGCTTCGTCAGCAGATATCCGTTGCAGATTCCCAAAAACAGCCAGAACACGCTGAGCAATATTCTTGTAAACACACGCCTTCGCACCAGATAAACGATCGTAAATGTAACGAATATCATGCATGAATTATACAAAAACACAAGCGGCGTTTTTGTAAGATACGCCCACGCCTCTCCAAACGAAAGTCTTGAGATGACTTCGATGAAAAAGTTAATGATACATGCAAGCAGAAACTGAAGCGGAACAGACAGCCGGTTCATCCACTTATAAACCGGCTGCATCTTCTTGGCGAACTTTCCATTGCGCCGTTTTTCCAAGATCATCTGCCTGCGTTCTTTCCTCTTTTTAAAGTGTTCCTTAATATCTTCTTTTTTCAGATTTCTGACTTTTGTAAAAAAACCTTTTATATTAGCCAAGACCTACCATTCTCTCCTTTACTTGTGCGAGCATCTGCTCGTATTTCTCGAGTTTGTCCCTCTCTTCCTGAACTTTTGCCTCCGGAGCTTTGCTTACGAACTTCTCGTTTGCAAGCATTCCTTTCGCACGTTTGATCTCTTTGTTCAGTCTCTCTTCTTCCTTTGTAAGTCTCTCTTTTTCCTGCTCGAAATCCACAAGATCCTCAAGCGGCAGATATACGACCGCATCAGGAACTACGATGGATACCGCATTGTCCTCTATTCCCTCTTTTGTGCTCTGCACGATGATGTCGGACGCCAACATAAGCGGCATTACCGACTGTTTAAATCCTTCAATCGCTTTTGTCAGTTCTTCTTTTTCGCTGACGATGAATACGTTTGTTTTACGGTTGTTCGGAACGTCCATCTCCGCACGGATGTTTCGGATGCCTCTTGTCACCGCTTTCACGCGTTCCATGACAAACTCATCCTGCGCAAAATTCCACTCTTCTTTGTATTTCGGCCACTCGGACATCATAAGCGACTCTTCCTCCGGAACGAGCGCCCCGTAAATCTCTTCTGTTATAAACGGCATAAACGGGTGAAGCAGTTTCAATCCCTGAGCCAACACAGTTTTCAATACCCAGAGAGCGCAGTTTGCGGCCTCCGGAGCTTCCTCTTTGTGGTAAATACGGAATTTTGCCATCTCTACATACCAGTCGCAGAACTCATCCCATATAAAGTCATATACTTTCTGAACCGCAATACCAAGCTCAAATTTGTCCATATTGTCCGTCACGTCTTTTGCAAGCGTATTCGCAGCCGATAAGATCCATCTGTCTGCCGGAGTAAACAGATCATGAGACGGTTCGTCAATAATATTTTCATCCATATTCATCATAATGAAACGGGATGCGTTCCATACTTTATTGGCAAAGTTACGGCTTGCCTCAACTCTCTCATTATAGAAACGCATGTCATTTCCCGGTGCATTTCCGGTAACAAGAGTCAGACGAAGTGCGTCCGCGCCGTACTTGTCGATGATCTCCAGCGGATCGATTCCGTTTCCTAAAGACTTACTCATCTTTCGGCCTTGTGAATCTCTTACAAGTCCGTGGATCAGTACTGTGTGGAACGGAGATTTTCCTGTATGCTCATATCCTGAGAATACCATACGGATCACCCAGAAAAAAATGATGTCGTATCCTGTCACAAGCACGTCTGTCGGATAGAAGTAATCAAGATCTTCCGTCTTATCAGGCCAGCCGAGTGTAGAGAACGGCCAGAGCGCTGATGAAAACCATGTATCAAGCGTATCTTCATCCTGTGTAAAATGCGTGCATCCGCAATGCGGGCATTTCTCCGGAGCGTGTCTGTCTACGACAAATTCTCCGCATTCGTCACAGTAATATGCCGGAATTCTGTGTCCCCACCAGATCTGTCTGGAAATACACCAGTCTTTGATATTTTCAAGCCAGTGAAGATAAATCTTATCGAAACGTTCAGGCACAAATTTTAATTCTCCGCTTTTGAGCGCCTCGATCGCCGGTTTTGCAAGCTCTTCCATCTTCACGAACCACTGCTGTTTGATGAGCGGCTCAACTGTCGTACCGCATCGGTCGTGTGTTCCGACTGCATGTGTATGCGGAACAACTTTCACGAGATATCCCTGCTCTTCAAGATCTTTTACGATTGCCTTTCTCGCCTCATAGCGTTCCATACCTGCGTATTTTCCGCCCTTTTCATTGATCGTAGCGTCATCGTTCATTACATTGATCTCTTCCAGATCATGACGTTTTCCTACTTCAAAGTCATTCGGGTCATGTGCCGGAGTGATCTTTACCGCTCCTGTTCCGAACTCTTTGTCTACATAGTAATCCGCCACGATCGGGATCTCTCTGTTTACAAGCGGAAGGATCACGTTTTTGCCGATAATATCCTGATATCTCTCGTCATCAGGATGTACCGCGATCGCCGTATCTCCAAGAAGCGTCTCCGGACGCGTTGTCGCGATCTCAAGGAAACGGTCTGTTCCTACGATCGGATATTTGATATGCCAGAAATGTCCTTCCTGCTCTTCATGCTCTACCTCTGCATCTGAAAGAGATGTCTTACATTTCGGACACCAGTTGATGATCCTTGATCCTTTGTAAATATATCCTTTTTCATATAATTTGATAAATACTTCTTCAACCGCTTTCGAGCATCCCTCATCCATCGTAAAACGCTCTCTGTCCCAGTCGCAGGAAATACCGAGCTTCTTAAGCTGATTCTCGATTGTTCCGGCATACTCTTCTTTCCACTGCCATGTACGCTCAAGGAATCCTTCCCGTCCAAGTTCTTTCTTATCAATACCTTCTTCTTTGAGCTGATTCGTAACTTTTACTTCTGTAGAGATAGCCGCATGGTCCGTTCCCGGAATCCATAACGCATTGTAGCCTTCCATTCTCTTATAACGGATCAGGATATCCTGCAATGTGTTGTCAAGCGCATGACCCATATGAAGTTTTCCGGTAATGTTCGGAGGCGGCATCACCGTTGTAAACGGTTTTCTGCTCCTGTCAACCTCAGCGTGAAAATATTTGTTTTCACACCACTTCTCATATAATTTTTCTTCGATCGCTTTCGGATCATATGTCTTTGCCAGTTCTTTGCTCATTCTTTTTTCCTTTCTTTGCTTTCCCTCATTTTATTGAACAAAGTGAGCAAGCCCACTTCAACTCTCCGCCCCTCATAAGTGAGGGGCTTGGCACTTTGCACGCGCCAAAATTTCGGACAAACCCGACTTTGACCAGCCGCCGATACTCAAAACAGTCCACCGGACTGTTTTATCGCATGCTTGGCAACAAAAAACGCCCTTTACATCTGTAAAGGGCGAATTCTCCGCGGTACCACCTTATTTCATATATGCTGTCACACATATATCTCTCACATTCTATAACGGGAACTACTCCGGGATAACCTACTTCAATCGTTCAATCATCCGGTTCAGAAGCTACCTTCCATCATCCTTTTTCCGAAACTGCCTTTCAGCCGGATCTTCTTCATCTTTTGCTCAATCTCCTGCAAAGCTTCCTTAAATTCTCCGGGCAGTTCTCTCTGGCGGTTGGAATAATGTACTCCTCTTCATCAATACCTTTACCTTAAAATAACTACCACATACTATAGACATAAGCGCCGTATTTGTCAAGATTTTTAGAGAATCTTAAGACTTTAACGCAACAGTTCAGCCATATAGTGTTCGGGAAGCACAAAACATGCTTGCATGTTTTTGCGAGCGGACATCTGTATGTGCCGAGCGCCAGTCGCCCCCCCACCCGTAAAACGGGCAATGTCGTTAACTTAAGAGTATTTGTTAAAAAAAGCTGTATGCTAATAAAGTGATTGGATTTATTGTTACAAATAATCGCATCACAAATAGGACTGCTGATTTTTTTAACAGTCCGATAGCCTTTTGGTTATGTTTTTATTTAAATACAGCTTTTCATATGGCTGTAATATCTCCGACGTGTATGTTTTCGGTATCTACCAAACTTTCTATCAGGGCGGATAATGGGACATGTTTTGGAAGCTTCTTCCACTATCCGGCATATCATCTCGTAACATATGGACAAGGGCGACCGCAAAAGGTGTACGATACAGTTTTTTATACGGTTTAATATATAACTACGGTTAGCCTGGTAAGCATGCCTATTATTGATAGACACAATGATTTTTGAATCTGATTCCGACTTTATAACCGCAACTAGATTGGATAAATACATTGCTGCAAAGAACTCCTGTTGGATACTGGCAGGCTTAATGCTGTTAAAGGCTTCTATTTCAAGCCTGTTCTTAAGTTCTCTATATTTGCTTTCAACTCCCCAACGAAACTGGTATAAATCTGGAAAGTTCTCCTTAGCTATCTGCTCGGGCATCAGATTTGTCACTAGATATTCTGTGCTGCCGTCTTCCAATAAAAAGTGAATGCTCCTTAAAGTAAGGGATTCTTTATTACAAGAAGCAGGATATGTAAACAAAGCATCTTCCTGTTCCGATATAGCTTTCTTAAACGTCTTTGGCACACGCATAAGAAACAGAATTCCTTTGGAGTTTAGATAGTGAAACATGTCTTCGGAAGGATATCCTCTGTCAAAAAGTATGATACTGTTTGGAAACCTAGGTAAAAAATCTACATGAGCTTTAGCCGATTCCCGTTCATTGTAACGATAGGGATGAAGAGAAACGTCAATCAGAATATCGTTTATTACATCATAAAGAACGGATGCGGAAGCAAGAGGCGATATGATTTTTGTCTTGTTTGGGTTACCTCCAAACACTTCATAATTCTCTTTTGATTCCGGAATCTGTATCGTACTTCCGTCAACGGCATAAATATGGAAACCATTCCAAGTGCGTAAATTTACTGGTTGAAAATAGAATTGTTTCACAGAAAGACGGAATAATTCAAGAAATGCTTTATGAGAAATACCCTGTCTTGCCTTTGAAATTGCCTGTTTTGATACAAATATTGGAAGATCAGATGGAAAATTTTCTAAAAATCGGGCATAGTTTATAGGAATGGATTTATGAACCGACTGGAGCACAAAATAAATCAAGTTAGAAAAAGAAAGCTTTCCAGAACGTGTAAAAGCATTACCTATACGATGCCTTGTCAAGAAATCTTCTGATGTAATAAGGTCATTGGAAGATTGTAAAATGGATGTTAAAAGTTTTGTATTCATAAAATCACCTCGCATTGAAAAAGTAATCAACGCAAGGCAACATTTTTCTCGCATTTTGTCAAGTGCTTTTAGACATTTTTATTTTATATTTTTGATATATCTTAAGTTGATGACATTGCCCGCATAGCAGGTGGATTTTAGTCTCAAATAACTGCACACCACGCACTTATTTGAGACAGGCTAAAGCCTAATATGTAAAAACGACGCTGATCCGTAAAATAGATCAGCGCCGTCTCACTGTTTTAAATCTTTATTTTTTCATTCTGATTTCAAATTATTCTCATCAGTTTGAATATCCGGCGATTAGTCTTCTTTTTTCCGAAGAACTGTAACTGCCGCTCCTGCCGCTAATGCTAATCCTGCAAGCGGAATGATCGGTGATACGCCGTTGTCTCCTGTCTGAATTGCTTTATCCTCATCTTTCGGATCCTCCGGTTTTGGAGTTTCAGGTTTCGGATCTGCCGCTACTTTTTCAAAGTTTGCTTTCAATGTTACATCTCTGTCCACTTTAAATGCATACTCTGCTTTATCGGAAACTTCCTTACCGTCTACTGTCCAGTTCACGAACTTGTATCCGTCTTTTGCCGTTGCAGTTGCCGTTACGACATCTCCTGCTTTATAGCTTTCTTTTGCAGGATCAAGTTTTACTGTTCCCATCTTGTCGTCGTTTACAGTTACGTTCAGCTTGAATGTATCTTCTGTTACCGGCGGTTTCGGCTCTTCTTTCGCTTTGAAGTTCGCTGTCAGTTCCATATCCTTTTCTACAGCAAACTCGTACGCTGCAGAATCGGAGAATACTTTACCTTCCGATGTCCAGTTTACAAACTCATATCCTTCTTTTGCTTCTGCGATCACGATTACTGTATCGCCTTTTGCATAGTTTTCTTTCACCGGATCGACCGCTACAGTTCCCATCTTGTCGTCATTTGCTTTTACTTTTACTGTAAATGTTTCTTCTACAGGATCTTTTGCTTTGAAGTTCGCCTTAAGCTCCATGTCTTTGTCAACTGTAAACTTGTACTCTGCTTTCTTAGAAACTTCTTCATTGCCTACTGTCCAGTTTACGAACTCATACTTGCTTTCGTCTTTTACTTTCGCAGTTGCCGTTACTTCTGTTCCTTCTTTGTACTTATCAACTTCCGGGCTAAGCTTTGCCGTACCCATCGCTTCATCATTTACTGTTGCCGTTACTGTGTACTCTTTTACTTCAGGAACGTCTTTTACCACCGTGATCTTATAGTTTATTCCTTCTGATGCCGCTACAGTTACTGTTCCTTCTTTCACACCTGTTACTACGTTTCCGGCAGATGCTTTGTAGAAGCTCCATCCGTTATCATCACTCGGATAAGCTGCAACTTTATTATTATTTCCTGCCCAGTTGTTCAGATAATAATTATTTGCCGAAACAGAGAATCCTCCGTTTGCTCTTGCTCTGATCGTCAATACCTGCTCTGCATCCTTCAGTTCCACATTATTTCCAGAAATATTAATGTATTTGCCTGACGCGGCATCTTTCATCGTATAGCCTTCGCCTGATTTGGTAAGCGTCCACATAAAGTCTTTCGCAGTCTCATCATTATTAAAGTTGACCGCTTTCATTCCAAGACCTTTTTCAGAACCTGCTGCTGTACTTACCGTATTCAGCATGATATGACTATTATTTCCGAATAAATATGTTCCTTCTGTGATTTCTGAAATTGCTTTGTAAGGCGGCATGTTCTCACGTTTTTCCAAACTTACGATACCGTCTTTTGTCACTTCGGATTCATTTAAAATCTTGCCCGGTACGTTATATGTCTCGCCGATCTTGATTGTTACTTCTTCCACATCATTTTTCACGAAGATGAAGTATGTCTTGTTACCGATCTTCACAGATGTTTTGCCTTCTGCTTTTCCGGTAATTGTGATATCTGTCTTAGCACCGATTGTCTCATCTTCATACATTTTGCCTGTTACCTTCGCAACATAGCTATATTTTTCATTTCCCGTTGCCGGATTCAACAAATAGTAATTATTGCCTTCTACAGTTGCCTTCATAGCGATCAAGTATTGACCACCGTTCTCAATTTCTGAGAGTTCACTGATTTTTGTATATCCTGGGATCTCACTATCAACTACATTGTCATCTTTTCGATAAAGTTCAAAATCACATTTGCCTTTACTATCTACAGAACCATTTCTATCGAAATGGAATTTACTTGCATCATCTTTCCAAAAATACAAATATTTGCTGTTTGAAGCGTCTTCTGCCTGCTGTAACGTAAATGCTTCTCCATTTTTAGCAACCGTAATAACCGCCTCTGTCTCGACAAGTGGTCTGTTAGCTCCTGATGATGATTTTGGTCCGAGATAAACCTTTTTCCCATCCTCTGTTACTGCTGTGATCTTATACTGGTTTTCTGTTCCCTCCTGTTTATCAAACGTAAACAGGCATTTACTGATCTTCTTCTCACCGCCATTATCAAACTGTGCATTAGTTCCAAGCGCTACCGAAGCCTCTTCTTTTATCGGGATATTTTCTTCAACTACTTTTGCAACATGATTAAAATTACTGCTTGCAGCAGATGGATTTACCGCATAATAAGTTCCATCATCCGCCTTTGCCGTAATTAAATATTTCGTACCGCTTGTAAGTTGAGAAATATCTGTCACTTTCTCATACCCCGGCATTCCCAGATCATTTTTTGCACCTGGCGCCGCTTTCCATAATTCCATGTGACACTGTGCCACATCACTGCTGTATCTGTCAAAGTGCAGCTTAGAAGTATCGCCCTTCCAGAAATAAAGATATGCACCGCCTGTTCCTTCTGTCATATCTTTTAAAGATACCGTTCCATCCTCATGTGACTCTAATAAAATTTCTGTCTCTGTCTCTGCGCTTACACACTGTGACGGTGCTTTTTTATGGTTCACATATACTTTCTTATCTCCAGCCTGTGCGGAAATTTTATATGTATTTTCTTTATTTGCCACACTCTCAAATGTAAACATGCAGTTATCCAAGGAGACTTTCTCTCCATTAAAATTCGCCTGTGCAGTTGCAAGCTGTGCTTTTACCTGTTTCTCAACTGCCTGTGCATCCTCTCCTACCAATGTCACATCTGCAATATTTTTATCAAGACCGTCTAATGTGCTGTCACTGTAATTTCCTGTCTTGTCTGTATATGTTTTCGTATCTCCTACACGAAGATCTACGATCTCATAATCTTTTTCATCTGTTACGATTACATCGACTGTCGTCTTTTCACCTTCAGACTCAACTGTTACAGTCGCTTTTTCCATTCCTGTTACTGTTTTAGATGTCAATGTCACTTCGCCGTCAGCATATGCTGCTGTTACTGCGTTTTCATTGTCAGAAGAAACTTCCACTTTTGCGCCATCTTTTAAGCCGTTTACTGTCAGTTTTTTCGACATATCAGATGTCATTGTAACATCTGCCACAGTACCGTTTTCGTCTGTGCACCAGATATTTCCGATTGCTGCGCCTTTTGCAACGTCTTCAATATCAAAATCTTCATACGTAATCACAGTTCCGTCACTCTCATAAAGAAGACCGATCGTTCCGTCAGGAAGAATTGTCAGACAAGAGTATGCGTAATATGCAGATCCGTTAATGCTGTAGTTATATTTCCAGTCAAGTGTTCCGTCATCCTGCACTAAGCCTACGAAAATCTTTCCCGCCGCACGTCCCGATGAAGACGATGGAGTTGCAAACAAGATTGCTGTTTTACCATCAATTTTCTTCGGATATGTAATTGCTGTCAACTGACAATTCAGCCAGTAACTAATCCCCATATTTTTTTGCGTTGACCATGTTTCTCCAAAATCATCCGATGTATAATATCCGCCATGGCGAGTAAACATATACAATTTTCCATCTGCCTCAGTTACAACTGCTTCTGAACTCCATCCAGATACAGACTTTCCTCTTTCCCACGTCTTACCGCCATCATCCGAATAAATAGCCACGCTATTTTTATCTGAACCTGTAAATTCATATGCCGTAAATAAGATCCTGCCTTTAGAAGTAACCATACCTCGTCCCGGTCCTACTAAAAGAGACTGCTCATGATCTTTTCTCATATTGACAATCGTAGGTACAGACCACGTTGCTCCTGCATCTTCCGATGTTGTCAGGTACAAATAATCTGTCGGCCATACCTGAAACGGCGAATCAGCTTCAAACAGATTCGCATCTACATCTTTCCCTTTAATATTAAAATAAGCGTCAACTGTATAACCTTCTACGATTGCGTCATTCGCATCTTTAATCACATATGCAGAATCAGATTCTTTCTTATCATTCTTTTCCAAATGATATGTATAGTTAGCTTCATTCTGACGATCATTTACCCAACAATTCTGCCATTTCCTTGCGTCTGCCAGAAGAATATTTCCGTTCTCATCATGACTTTTACCTGCGACCAGTGCATGACTCGCGCCATTCAGCGCATATCCTGCCGGAAAAAGGTCTGCAATCATGTACACCTTTTCTCCGTCCGTTGCCATGGCAGGATCGATAAACGTTGTAGAATTGTTATTATGCGTGTTCCCGTTATCACCAAGGTAATTAGCAAACGTATAGTGCCATGTCTTTCCTTTGTCTGTCGAACGGGATACGATCGTATCCAGTCCACCACCGTCTAAACTCGTATTCCATCTGGCATCGCAGCCGGCTACCAATGTGCCGTCATCAAGAGATACAAGACACGGAATTCTAAACCTTGTACTTCCTCCCGTTCCACTCCAGAATGGCTGTTCTTTCGTTGTTCCGTCTTGGGGCTTCACGC
>ENA-ORRW01003714-ORRW01003714.1-human-gut-metagenome-genome-assembly--contig:-NODE-3714-length-10603-cov-4.480660_pt1 | contig 10603 bp, 10 predicted proteins | sample MGYA00242183_ERZ509150 | MGnify/ENA primary metagenome ERZ509150 (study PRJEB26280, sample SAMEA2338639) | human gut metagenome | biome: human gut; feature: human-associated habitat; material: faeces... | reverse complement strand
GAACTCCTTTGTTTTTCCTTCCTATTATACAACATTTTTTCAAGAAAAGGAATTGAGAAGTAATATTTATTTGGGAATGGTTTCCATGCTATATCAAAAAGTGTTGGAAAAGAGGGGAATTACGCATTGCAAAGCGGAAATGCCTTTGTTATAATAAAAAAAGTAACTTAACGATAGAAGAAGGAGAAATTTGCAAATGAAAAAACCTTTTGTTACATTAGAACAAGCGAAGAAAATCATCGAAACATACCCTACACCCTTCCATATTTACGATGAAAAGGGTATCCGCGAAAATGCGAGGAAGGTAAATGCTGCATTTTCCTGGAATAAAGGGTTCAGAGAATATTTTGCGGTAAAGGCAACTCCCACACCCGCTATCCTGCAGATTTTGAAGGAGGAGGGATGTGGTGCGGACTGCTCCTCTTACACAGAGCTGCTGTTGGCGGATGCCGTTGGGCAAAAGGGAGAGGATATTATGTTTTCCTCCAACGTAACCCCGGCGGAGGATTTCATCAAGGCGGCAGAGCTGGGCGCAATCATCAACTTTGATGATATTACACATATTCCGTTTTTTGAAAAGCTTGCAAAAATTCCTGAAACGGTTTCTTGCCGTTATAACCCCGGCGGTGTATTTCAGGTAAGCAACAGCATTATGGACAACCCCGGTGATGCGAAATACGGCATGACAAAGGAACAGATGAAGGAAGCCTTCAAGCTGTTGAAGGAAAAGGGTGCAAAGCACTTTGGAATTCACGCCTTTCTGGCAAGCAATACAAAATCCAATGATTATTACCCTATTCTGGCGAAGATTATTTTTGAACTGGCTGTGGAGCTGAAAAACGAGCTGGATATTCATATTGCATTTATCAATCTTTCCGGTGGGGTCGGCGTTCCTTACGAACCCGATGAATTTGAATGTGACATCATGGCAATCGGCGAAGGGGTAAGAAGGGTATACGAAGAAGTTCTGACACCGGCAGGCATGGGCGATGTTGCCATCTTTACCGAAATGGGACGCTTTATGCTGGCTCCCTACGGCGCACTGATTGCAACTGCCATCCATGAAAAGCATACCTATAAGGAATACATCGGGCTGGATGCCTGCGCGGCAAACCTGATGCGTCCTGCTATGTATGGCTCCTATCACCATATCACTGTTCTGGGGAAGGAAAACGCACCCTGCGACCATAAATATGATGTAACAGGCGGTCTGTGCGAAAATAACGATAAATTTGCAATCGACCGTATGCTGCCGAAAATTGATATGGGCGATATTCTCTATATCCACGATACCGGCGCACATGGTCATGCAATGGGCTATAACTATAACGGTAAGCTGCGCTCCGCAGAACTGCTTCTGAAGGAGGACGGCAGTGTGGAAATGATTCGCAGAGCCGAAACACCTGCCGATTATTTCGCAACATTGGATTTTACAGGCTTATTGAAATAAACTAAATTTGAAATAAACTAAAAAAACACAACAAAAGAAAAGGCAAGTGAGAAACAATTTATTTCTTACTCGCCTTTTTTGCTATGCTTTATATGATTTTATTTCAAATGTGTATGCATATATTCTTCGCGGATATCCTGCGGAACAAGGCTGCCGCCTGTTGCCCAAGGGATATGTGTTGCGTTCGCCATCTTATCCTCCAGACCCATTTTCTTGATATAAGCCTGTACCTTTTCATCCTTCAGCATGATAGGACCCCAGAAGGATGCACAAGCAGAGGGTTCAATAAAGATATCCTCTGTTGCAACCAGATCACGCATCAGGTCATAGATATGATAGTCTTCCAGAGACATTTCGCCGGAAAGCAGATGCTCCATCACGCCGCCGACAAAGCCGGAAGGACGACCAACCGCCAGACCGTCTGCATGGGTCAGACCGGAAAGGCCGAAATCTTTTACGCAGACTTTGTTTTGCAGACCGGATGCCATGCCGACCAGCATACAGGGTGCCTGTGTAGGTTCGGTAAAGAATACATGCACATTGTCTCCGAAAAGCTTTTTCAAGCCGAAAGCAACGCCACCGGGTGCGCCGCCAACGCCACAAGGAATATAAACGAACAGAGGATGCTCTGCATCCACAACGATATTCTTTTCTGCAAACTGCTTTACGATACGCTTTGCCGCTACCGCATAGCCAAGGAACAGCGTTACGGAGTTTTCATCATCAACGAAGTAGCTATTGGGATCGGCATCGGAATTCTTACGCCCAACCTCAACTGCCTTGCTGTAGTCATCCGCATATTCCACAACCTCTGCACCTCTCTGGCGAAGCAGGTCTTTCTTCCACTGCTTTGCATCTGCAGACATATGTACGATTACATGGAAGCCAAGAGCCGCACTCATGATGCCGATAGACATACCCAGATTGCCTGTGGAACCAACCTGAATTTTGAATTTGCTGAAAAATTCTTTGAATTCATCGGAAGCGAATACGCTGTAGTCATCGTCCTTCTTGAGCATACCATGTTCCAGAGCCAAATCCTCTGCATGCTTCAGCACCTCATAGATACCGCCGCGTGCTTTTACGGAGCCGGAGATTGCCAAATGGCTGTCCTGCTTTAAGAACATTTTGCCGGGGATTTTTGTGTCATAATGCTCCTCCAGTTTTTTCTGCATGTTGGGAATATAGGTCAGAGGAGATTCAATCAACCCATTTGTGGGAATGGTTTCAGGAAATTTTTTCATTAAGAAAGGTGCAAAACGCGCCAGTCTTGCCTCTGCATCATCAATATCCGCCATTGTGATATTGATTTTTGCCATTGCATCCTCAGTTTTTTCCAGATTTTCGTTAATCCATACAACTTCCTTGCCTTCTGCAACTTCCTTCAGCAGATCAGCATTTTTGCATTTTTCTAAAAGTTCTTGATTCATACAAAAACCTCCTTAAAATATAGAGATATCTATTTATTTTGCTCCTTTATTTTAGCACAGCAGAGGACACGCCGCAAGGGGAATGTATCTATCATAGAACAAGAGAAGAGAAACAAAAAGGATTGACAGAAAAAGTCATAGCTTGTAGAATAAAAGGACAGATGAAAAGTTTTTATACAACTGAATAAGGAGGGTTTTTATGGAAAGAGTAAGGCAATTTTTTTCTGCAATCCTGGCAGGTATGCTGATTGGCATGGGGGGAACCGTGTTCCTTTCGCAGTCAAATCCGGTAGTCGGCAGCTTTTTATTCGCCATCGGTTTATTTACCATTGTGGTGTTTCAGCTGCATCTGTTTACCGGGAAGGTTGGCTACACGCCCTTCAACAAGCCTGTGTATCTCATTGAGCTAGTGGTCACTTGGTTGGGGAACCTTGTTGGCACATGGATTACAGCAACAATGGTACGAAACAGCCGTATTTATGAGGGAATGGCTGAACGGGTTGCGGGCATGGCTGAAGTGAAGCTGTCGGATGATTTCACAAGTATTTTTCTGCTTGCGGTCTTCTGTGGCATGCTGATGTTTATTGCGGTGGATTGCTTTCGCAATGTGCAGGGCTCAACCCTGCGGTTTATTGGTGTTTTCGTTCCCGTTATGGTATTTATCCTGAGCGGCTTCGAGCACGTTATCGCGAATATGTTCTATTTCAGCTTATCCGGAACATGGAGCGCACATTGCTTTGCTGCCATTCTGGTGATGACATTGGGGAATGCCGTCGGCGGAATGCTGATTCCGATTTATTTAAAGGTATTTAAACAAAGATGATGAAAAATGAGGGAGGTATCACACCTTCCTCATTTTTTTGGAGATAAAAAAAGAGGTGGAACTATGAAGGATTTGAAAGAAATTGTTGAGCCGCTGATTCAGTGGTTTCGGGAAAATAAAAGAGATTTGCCATGGCGACAAACAAAAGACCCATACGCTGTATGGGTTTCGGAAATTATGCTCCAGCAGACGAGAGTTGAGGCGGTCAAGCCGTATTATATACGCTTTTTGCAGACCCTGCCGACTGTAAAGGATTTAGCGAATGCGGATGAGGAAGTGATTCTCAAGCTTTGGGAAGGTCTGGGGTATTACAGCCGTGTCCGCAATATGCAGAAGGCGGCGATGCAGATTATGGAAGATTTCGGCGGTGTGTTTCCTGCAAATCAAAAGGATTTGCTTTCGCTCAAGGGCATTGGACCTTATACGGCAGGAGCGGTCGGCTCGATTGCGTTTGGTCTGCCGATTCCTGCGGTAGATGGGAATGTTCTGCGTGTAATGTCGCGCATTACAGCGGATGCATCGGATATTTCCTTACAAATAACAAAAAAGGAATGGGAAAGCCGTCTTGCAGAAATCATGCCGCAGGAGTGTGCCGGGGATTTGAATCAGGCATTGATGGAGCTTGGCGCGACGGTTTGTCTGCCGAACGGCGCGCCGAAGTGCGGCGTATGTCCTGTTCGGGCGAGCTGCATGGCATATTGCAAAAATCAGACAGCAGTGTATCCTGTAAAGGCGGAGAAAAAGCCGCGCACATTAGAATATCTGAACGTATTTTTCTGCGTAGACGGGGAGAAAATTGCGATTGGCAAACGTCCGAAAAATGGCTTGCTTTCGGGACTTTGGGAGCTGCCGAACGGACAGAGAGATATCGCACCGCCTGTTACATTGCAGGAAATGGGCATTTTAGAGGCTGAGCTGCTTCCTATGAAGGGGCAAAAACATATTTTTACGCATGTGGAATGGCACATGGACTGCTATTTCGTAAGGGTAACAAAAAAAACAGAATCTGATTTGCTTTGGCTGACAAGAGAAGAAGCTGAAGCACAGTATGCACTGCCTTCTGCCTTCAAAAAAATATGGGCGGAAGGGTTGAAACAGATGGAATAGGTCGATATTTTCGTCACAGTGTACAAAAAAATTATAAAATTTACTGTTAAATTTTATATCTAATTTTCAATTATCCGCATAAACACTATACATTCAAGCATTTTGAAGTATAGAAAAACACTCATCTTACCACGAATTTACCACGATTGAATGAGCCTTGATATGACCGTAAAACTACTAAGGGAGATAGCACGAAACTGTGTATCTCCCGATTTTTTTATACAGTTGATTACTTCACTCCGATTTCAAATTTCAATATTGCTTTCATCATGTCTGTATGAATTTCTCCTTTTAGTTCTTCATCAACCTGCATAATGATTTTACCACTTTCAGAGTGGTAAAAAGGACGCAAGCATAATTTAGAAATATAACCGTCATAAAACTTCAAAATCTCTTTAACTGCCATTTCATCTCCGCTTGACGCTTTGCAAATCAATTCAAAAGAGGGATAGCCATAATCTTTACTCATTTCTTTACTTCCTTTCGCTCAAAAGCATTTTTAACTTCCTTAGTCCTCTAGTTCTTCTACTGCAAATAGCAGAACGTGATACATGGTACAGTTCTGAAATTTCTCTGTCGTTCATTCCTTGAAAATAACGTAATAAAATCGCACTACGCTGTTTTTCTGACAGTCTATGTAAAACTGTACCAAGTGTTTCATCAGATACATAAATTGTAAAGTGCAAGACTTTAAATGATACACAATCATAAAAACAGGTATCAATCGTTCCACGTTCAACTTGTTTCGTTTCGGCTATTTCACAAAACAATACTTCACGTTTAGAATGTCTTGCAAGCTGTCTGTTTCGACTTTTCACTTTGTTCTTAATGACAATCAGCATTAAAGAATTGAACTGTAATCTGACGATATGCTCGAAAGAAGATGTCCTCATAATCTCACCCCCTTTCTGCTAATGCTGAAATATATAAACGGAATACCGTTTATACCCTTTAGAAATACAGAAAAATGGTAAGAAAAAAGCCCACACAAAACATATATTTGTGCGAGCCTTAAATACTGCAATATTACTCTTTCTTTTATAACACTATCCTTTTAGCAGATTTCAAATTTTCTTTTATATATTGTTTTTAGCCTAACATACTATTTAACCCCTTGTATTATATCTCTAACTTTTGAAAAATTCTTTTTGAATATATTGAAATCATGATTGAAGCAATAGAAGCTACAAACATAACAACCCATGTTTCTTGTATAAATACATCGAATAAAATACCGTAAACCATTTGTCCAATAGGTTGACCGCACATAGCAACTGCTACCAGCGTAGCCATTATCTTTCCTACTAATTGCGGTGGTGTTTGTGTCTGAACAAGAGTGTAAATTTGAACAACAAACATAGTAGATACACCCATAGCCACAAAGCACATCACTGTAACTACCCAGTAGGAAACTATTGCAGGCAATTCTAAAAATAGCGAAATTCCCATAAGTAAAACAGAAACAGAACAAATAAGTAACAAGGTATAAAGGTTTTTTAGTTTTAACTTTGAAGCAACAAGAGCTGTTAAAATACCACCACATAAACCACCTAATGATAATGCTGATTGTGAAAAACCATATAGTGTATCTGGCATTTTTAAAACTTCAGAAATTAAGATAGGCAGACCAACAATTAAAACAGCACTTAAAACCAAATTGAAAATGCAAACCAAAAAGATTACGGATATAAAAATGGGTTTCTCCTTTTTCAAAAAGGTATAACTATCTTTTAAATCGTTTTTAGCAACTGCAATTACACCTACTTCACGAGGTCTTTTTTGGTGTGGAATATGGATAAAAATTTCCATAATGGCTGAAAAAGTAAAACATATAATACTAACAATTAAAATGGGATTGATACCATAAAATTGAAAAACTACTCCGCTTATAGCTGGTCCGATAAAGTTTGCTAAAGTATTTACTTGATTTATTATAGCATTACCGACGGTAAGTTTATCCGATGATACCAATAGAGGAATACTTGCTTGTACCGCTGGTTGATATGCACCAGAAATACCATAAAGTAACATCAAAGCAACAATAAACAAAGGTATGATAGGAATTTTTCCCAATGACAAATAAAATACTAAAATTATGATTGCTGTTACAAAATCTAGTATGACCATAATGTTTCTTTTATTTGTCCTGTCAGCAATAATACCACCTACCAGCGACAAAATAACCATAGGTAAAAAAGAGCAGGCTGTAACAATACCAAACAAAGCTGATGAACCAGTTTCTTTTAACAAATAGTACGGTAATGCAAATCGTAGGATAGCGTTTCCAAATAAAGAAATTATCTGTCCTATAACAACAAGTATAAAATCACGATTAAAAAGTTTTTTTTCTGCTTGCATAAAATCTCTCCTTTTTATTTAATCAAACAGACCGTCGGTTTATATAATGGTTTAAATAAACTGCTCTTTTATAGAGCAGTCTATCGTATAGGGATAACAAATACAGTTATTTACAAAACTGTATAAATGCAGAAATTGTTTCTTCGTCTAATAATGTGTCTATGCCTATTCCATTTAAAAGGGCATTGAATGTATTGCAACGTTTTTCCATACCCTCTTTATCCGTCATTTCAACTAATGGGTTGAGCCATACATTACTTAATACCATGATAACTTCTGCAATTTCATGTGAATTTTCAATCTCCAAAGACTTATCCTTGATACCTTGTTCTAAAACGGGTTCAACAAATTCAGGTACTACAATTTCATACATTTGTTCTATTTGCATAGCAAGAAAACGAGGATTGTTTAATAGTTGAGGAGAAACTGTCAATAAAACGCTTTGGTTAGAATTGAATACCGCTGTCTTAAATATTTCTCTTAACTTTTCTAAACCGTTTAAACTATCGTTATCTCTAATTTTAGCAAATATTACTGCATTTTCATTTCCAATTCTTTGAAAAATTGCTTTTAAAATATCTTCCTTTGAATCGAAATGATGATAAATAGCACCTTTAGAAAGTTTTGTTTCATTGATAATATCTTGCAATGATGTGTTATCATATCCTTTTTCACAAAACATTTTTGTAGAAACATCTAAAATGAGTTTTACTGTTTCTTCTGGATATTTATTTCGTGCCATAACTTACCTCCAATACAAACCGTTGGTCTGATTAAAGTATATCTTAGTATTTTATGCTTGTCAATATAAAGACTTGCAATTTTATAAAAATGCAGAATGCAAGCCTTTTTCATTTATTCTACAATCTTCCAGTTGCTTTCCTTATGCGGTGTCAATTCATACTGTGATACCTGCGTTGCCTTTGCCTGATTTACCACAAATCAGATTTTATCCCTTTCTTCCTCTTGATTGCCCACAACAGAAAAGAAAAAGCCCTGTCAAGAGCTTTGCCACCATTGGTGGTGCTTTGCACTCTTGATCGGGCTTTTTGTTTGCTGTATCTTCTCGCAAGAGGAAAAAAGTTACTCGTCCTCATCATCAAAATTGTTATTCCTTAATACTTCTCGTAACAGTTCCATATCTTCTTTTGAGTTCGGGTTTATCATTTTCACGACTTGATAAGGTGTCTTATACTTATGTCCCTCTATGCTTTCCCCAAACATATCCATACTGTATAAATCATCATAGCGGTCTAATAATTTTTGAAACTTCAAATGCTGGATAAATTCTTTGATTGGGTAAAGGTCGGACGCTTCAATGCTTTTCCCGTTGATATAGTCTGTAATATATTCCCGTAACTTTTCTAACTCATATTCCAGCCATTCTTCCTCGCTGTCAAAGAAGTTATCATAGTGTCCATGTTTCAGTTCTGCATTTAGACGTTCTTCGGCTCTTAAAAACTGACAGACTTCCTTTTCAGATTGATTGACATACTTCCATTCTCCCGACAACAATTCATTGGGCGTAACGTCCAGCACTTCCATTATCTTTTCCAGCGTTTCATAGGCAGGATAGTTCAACCCTCTTTCAATCTTGGAAAGGCTCTGCATATTGATACCGATTTTGTCCGCAAGTTCCTGTTGTTTCATTCCCCTAAATTTTCTTATGGTCTGTATATTATTTCCTAAATGGCTTATTTTCATTGCATAACCCTCCATATCTCGTTATATCTTCGCTGTTATAAGTCTATCATGCTTAATATGATTTGTAAAGGCAAAAAAAGATATTGACAAATAAGCATATAAGAATTACTATGTTCTTGTGAATGAATAAGCACAATAGAATGAAATGCAAAAACATTCAAAAAGAAATACCTATCTGATTAAATCCGTAGATATGAATATCGGTTGAAATGGAACTTGTTAGAAAAGGCAAAACAGAACTTGCTGACAAAGTATTTCTGACACGGTGGCGGAAGCCTCTCAGGCTTACCGCCATGACACCTTGTGTCAAGGGGAAGAAATGCTTTGTCGGCTGGCGAGCCTGCGAGCCTTGACTGTGCCCCCGTTATCTAACAGGGGGGCACTATTTCACAAAAGACAAGTCAAAAACCATACAACCCCAAACCTGTGAGTAGTAATGAGAAGTTTTAAGAAGATAGTAACTTCACATTCTTTTGAATAGTGGTTTACAGGTATTTCAAGGCTATTGTGGGATTGGAGGAATACAATGAACAATTTAGAATTTGCACTTGAAATGAAAAACAAACGTCTTGCAAGTGGTCTTTCACAAGGAGAACTTGCAAGTCTTACCCATGTATCAAGATATAGTATCAACCGCTTTGAGAACGGAAAAGCTAACGCCAGCAAGGAAACACAGAACATTATCCAGCGTTGTCTGAATTACTATATCTGCGATAAGCCTTTTTATCTGCTTGTTGATTATCTGTCTGTCCGTTTTCCAACGACTGACGCATTGGAAGTTATCCGAAAGGTGCTTGGCATGAAAGCAGATTATTTTATCCATTATGACTATGGGTATTATGGCTATAAGGAGCATTATGCCTACGGAGAAATCAAGGTCATGGCTTCTGATGACGAACACATGGGCGTATTCTTGGAATTAAAAGGAGCAGGCTCACGCAACATGGAATATGTCTTACAGGCACAGAACAGGGATTGGTATTCATTTTTAAACCGCTGTCTTGACTGTGGCGGTGTTATCCGACGTTTTGACTTGGCAATCAATGATATGTGTGGTCTGCTGGATATTCCCACCTTATCTGAAAAATACAAAAATGGCGGTGCGGAATGTCGCTGTAAAAACTATGAAAATGTGCAAGGTGGAAAACTAAGCGGAAAAAACTGTAATTTAGCAAGTACCCTTTATATCGGCTCAAAGGCAAGCACAAAATATTTTTGCCTGTATGAAAAACAAAAGGAACAGGCAACGAAAAAGAAACATACCGATATTATCAACCGTTTTGAAATTCGTCTGCGTGACAAAAAGGCGGTACAGGCAGTTGAAGAACTGTTATTGACGTATAACCCTCATGGGCTGGTGTTTTATCTCATTACCGATTTTGTGGAATTTCCTGACTATCCATTGTGGGAGATATTCATTTCCCATGACAGTTTACCTTTTGAAATGAACCCTGTACCTGTCAATATGGAACGCACTCTGCAATGGCTGGAAAGACAGGTCATGCCGTCAATCGTGATGATAGAGGAAATCGACAGGCTGACAGGTTCAAACTACATGAAAATGATTGATGAATGTACCCACCTTTCTGAAAAACAGGAAATGCTTGTGGAACAGATGTGTACGGATATAGCAGATGTAATCGAAAGTGAGGGGGTGTTTTATGAGTAATGCACAGGATATTCCCGTATGGGAAAAATACACCCTTACCATTGAAGAAGCGTCAAAGTATT
>ENA-ORRW01003704-ORRW01003704.1-human-gut-metagenome-genome-assembly--contig:-NODE-3704-length-10645-cov-2.053824_pt1 | contig 10645 bp, 11 predicted proteins | sample MGYA00242183_ERZ509150 | MGnify/ENA primary metagenome ERZ509150 (study PRJEB26280, sample SAMEA2338639) | human gut metagenome | biome: human gut; feature: human-associated habitat; material: faeces... | reverse complement strand
TTCAATTTTCAGTCAGCACTTTGCAAAGATATTTACAAATATCATGAAATAAATATTGTTTTTTTAGAATGGTATTTACAAAATTCAAATGTTAAAATAAGAAAAAGGAGGTTTTCATATGTTAATTCAAGATCGGTTTGAAAAATGTACTTTTTCTAACAGCGAAAGAGTTGTTATCGATTTTATTCTCAATCAAAAAATGGATATTCAAAATATGACAACGAAAGAAATAGGCGAAGCCACATATACAGCACCATCCACCCTCATAAGAATCGCTCATAAAATGGGCTTTCAAGGATGGAATGAATTAAAATCTGCATATTTACAAGAACTTAAATATCTAGAAACACATTTTTGTCATGTAGATGCTAATATTCCTTTTCTAGAAAATGATACTATCATGTCAATTGCTTCTAAGATTGCTATACTCAAAAAAGAATCTATCGATGATACCCTTTCTTTAATTACACATGATGACTTGCAAAAAGCCATTCAAATTATTCGTAAAGCCTCTTCTATTCATCTCTTTGCAGTCAGTAATAATTTATTAATTACTCAAGAATTTAAGCACAATATGTCAAGGATTCAAAAACATGTTGAGATATGTTCCTTACAAAGTGAAATTCTTTTCCAAGCTACACTTGCTGCTTCATCAACATGTGCAATTATTGTTTCTTATTCTGGTGAAACGGATATTCTAAACAGATGTATCCTTGCCCTTAAACAAAATCAAATTCCTATCATAGCAATTACCAATATTGGAGATAATACAACTGCCCGATTATCTGATTGTGTACTCAAAATCTGTACTCGAGAAAAACTCTATTCTAAAATTGCAACTTATTCTACAGATAGTGCTATCGAATATCTTCTTGATGTCATTTATTCATGTGTTTTTGCATTAGACTATCAGTACAATCTTGATTTAAGAATGAAAACTTCACAAGTTATTGAATCTGATCGATATTCTACTGTTGAACTTATTAAAGAAGAACACTATAAATAAAGAGGAGATTCATAATTATGAATATTATACAACAATTGATTAACCATCAGAACTTCACACCAACAGAACAAAGTATTAATACATATATCTTAGAAAACATTCATTCTATTGCCAAAATGAGTATTCAACAACTTGCTCTAGCCACTCATTCATCAAATGCTGCAATCATAAGAATTTGCAAAAAAATTGGTTATAAGGGTTATAAAGATTTTAAGTTGGCTCTCGCTATAGAACTTGAATCACAGAAATTCATTAATCATTCTGTTGATTTTAGTACGCCTTTCTATCAATCCGAAAATTATTATGAGATTATTAATGATATTTCATCTTTGTATAAAGAAACAATAAATATTGTACAAGCACAATTAAATATAAATCACTTAGAAAGAATCAGTCAATTAATCATCAATAGTCAACGCATATTTATTTTTGCAATTGGAGATTCTCGTATCACTGCTATGACTTTTATTAATAAATTAATGAAGATTAATATCTATCCTATTTTAGCAACAGAGAATTATGAAGAAATAGCAATGGCTTATAATATGACCCCTCATGATTGTGCTTTCTTTATGACTTATAATGGTACCAATAATCAATTTAAAACTTGTGCTCAGATCTTAAAAAGAAAAAATATACCCATGATAACTATAACAGCTAACAAAAATAGTCGATTAGTGGATTATAGTGATATATGTATTGTTATTCCTGATATGGAAAACGACTATAAGATAGGAACTTTTTATTCACAAATCTCATTCCAGTTCATCTTAACTGTTCTTTACTCTTTCATTTATAAATATGATTACATGCATCATCATCAACATAAAAAGAATCTTGATTTTTATATAAAAAAATAGTTCTCATTTTTTTAAAGAAAAAGAAGAAAAATGGAAAAAAATAGTGAATATATATAGTAAGAGGTATGATTTTCTTTTCTATATATATTTTCTTTTAGCAATCTTTGTGTTATGATATATCTGTAATATACCTCTTCTATTTTATCAAGGAGGTCTATATGTATACTGTGACTCATCATGATGTTCTATTGAACACTACACCAGATCCAACTCTCAAGGACTTCTTTAAACAAAAGGAGCGATTTGCTGACCTTATCAACTGTCTTCTTTTTCACGGACATACTGTACTGTGTGATGAAAATCTATCTCTCTATGACTCTAACAGTTCTACTGTTTTTGATCATAAGGCTATAGAAATGAGCGTTAACAAGGGAAGAGATATTATGATGAGAGTCAATCATAATGATTTGGCTCTACTGATTGGCCTTGAAAACCAACAGACAATTGATTATACTATGCCCTTTCGGATATTGGTTTATGATACGATTACATACAATCAGCAGTTGAACATACTCAATGATGCTGCTAGGAAGTCATTTCATCCACTACCAGTTACAACCTGTGTGCTTTACTATGGCGATAAAAAATGGATTCAGCCGCATACCCTCACAGAAATAATGAAGATACCCCATACATATAGGGATTTGATTAATGATTGGAATGGTCATATCTATGATATCAAGGATATTGACCTCAGCAAGTTAAGACAGCCAGATAATTATATGATGGTAAAAGCAGTACAGATATTTTATAGCTGGGATAAGAATATAGAGAGTCTAAGAGATATGATATTAACTAAGGAAGTTGCAGTTGTTGTAGCTACAATTACCAGATCAATATCATCCGGATTTGTATGGGTGCGTTTTATCAGTTGTTTGAGAAAGAAGAAAGCGAGGAGATAAATATGTGCACTGTATTTGATGAATATGTCAGAGAAAGAGAAATGAAAGGTGAAATTAAGGGAAAAGTTTCACTACTATTAACACAATTAAAAAGCAAGTTTGGAGTTTTATCTGATGAATTAATCATGAAATTAGAGACAAGTACAGCTGATGAACTTAATCAAGTGACACTGACTATACTCAATGCAAAAACTGAAGAAGATATATTAAAAACTTGGAGTTAAAAAAGTCTATTGTATTCAAACTCAATTGAATATCCAAATGTATTAAAAGTTCAGCATTTTTCATACAATTAAAATAAAAGCTGTACTTTTTTCCCAGAGTTCTTATGAACTCTTTTTTTTATTTCTTTTCTAAGTAAAATAGAAAGTACAAGGAGGAGAAATGAATGAATAAAAAAGATATTTTACAACAAGAACATGAACTTGTATTTGAATCATTTCAACATGCTTTTGGATTAAAATTTGGTTTAGAGTTAATCGATTATATTCAATCACATCAACTTAAAAGTGTAGGAGTTCGTATTGTTTATAAAGGGTTAGTTATATTTCAATATCTTATGGATGGAAAAAGTGAAGATATATGGCTCAAAAGAAAAGAACGAACAGTAATCGAGAGCGGTCATTCTTCATACTATACTTTTCTACATCAAGATCAGTATTCTACATGGATTGATAATGACAATTATACTCTTGGTGGAGGAGGGTTTCCAATTACTGAAAATCAACAAGTTGTTGGTGCTATTTGCATATCTGGCTTAAAACATGATGAAGATCATCAATTAATTGTAGAAATTTTAAGAAAATTATTAAAGGAGGATCATTTATGAAACTAGGAATACTTGGCACTGGAATGATTGTAAAGGACTTATTAACAACCATTCATGAATTGAAAATTGAGTCTATCTATATTCTAGGGACTCAGCAAACAGAAGAAGAAACAAAATCGCTTTGTGAACAATATCATCTAGATGGATATGATTTAAATTATGATGATTTGTTAAAACGTAATATTGATACTATTTATGTCGCTTTACCTAATCACTTACATTATACATTTGCTAAAAAAGCATTAGAAAATGGAAAACATGTGATTATTGAAAAACCTATTACTGCAAATACTTTTGAACTCAAAGAATTAATCAAGATTGCAAAAACAAAACACCTTTTCATGATGGAAGCTATGAATATACATTACCTTCCCGCCTACCAAACCTTAAAAGAAAATATTCATAGAATTGGTCAACCTAAAATTGTGAGTTTTAATTACAGTCAATATTCATCACGTTATGATGATTTTAAACAAAACAAGATTCATCCTGCTTTCGATTATCATAAAGCTGGTGGTGCATTAATGGACTTAAATGTCTATAACATACATGGAATTGTTGGATTATTTGGTAAACCAAAAAGAATTCAATACCTTGCAAACATTGAAAAACAGATTGATACAAGTGGTATATTAACATTAGATTATGGAAATTTTAAAGCAGTCAGTATTGGTGCTAAAGATTGTAAAGCGCCAGTTATGTTAACACTGCAAGGTGATCAAGGTGTTTTACGTATAGATACACCGATTAACCAACTCACAAAATTTGAATATATCAATAACCAAAATGAGAGTATAATTATCAATAAAGATGAAAACAAACATCGTCTTTTCTATGAATTCAAACAATTTATTAACATGATAGATTATCATGATGAAATGAAAGTCAATTATATGTTAGAAATTAGTTTCATAGTAAGTGAAATTATGCAGGAAGCAAGATTACAAGAAGGGATTGTATTTGATAATGATAAATAAACAAATGACAGTTGGATATATAGGCAATGGGAAAAGTGCAAATCGCTATCACATTCCGTTCGTTTTACAAAGACAGTATAAAATCAAAATCAAGATGATTTATACTCTTGATCATTCACGTGATATCTGGGATGAGATTCCTGGTGTTTTCTATACTGAAAATCTTGATGAATTATTAAATGATAAAGATATTCAAGTTATTGTTATTTCTACTCCATCAGCTTTTCATTATGATTATGCAAAAATGGTCCTTCATGCTGGCAATCATTGCGTTGTTGAAAAGCCTTTTGCTGATACCTATCAGCAGGCACAGGAAATCTTTGAACTCGCTAAACAAAAAAATCTGACTGTAGAATGTTATCAAAACCGTAGGTTCGATAGTGATTTTCTAACTGTCCAAAAAGTGATTGAATCTGGTAAATTAGGTGATTTATTAGAATTAGAGATGCATTTTGATTACTATCGACCACACATTCCAGAATCTGTTTATGAATTCAGCGCTATTAATTCCTATCTTTATGGACACGCCTGCCATACCCTTGATCAAGTGATTTCTTATTTTGGTAAACCAGACCATATTCATTATGATGTCCGTCAATTACTTGGTATTGGCAGAATGAATGATTACTTTGATTTGGATTTATACTATGGAACTTTGAAAGTTTCTGTAAAGTCTAGTTACTATCGCATTAAGGAAAGACCAAGTTTTGTTATTTATGGTAAGAAAGGTATGTTTATTAAAGAGAAAAAAGATAAACAAGAAGAACATTTAAAGTTGTTCTATATGCCTCATCACAATGATTTTGGTGTAGATTTACCCCATGAGTATGGAACTTTAACTTACTATGATGAAAACAACATTTATCATGAGGAGAAAGTCATCTCAGTAAATGGAGATTATGGTCGTTATTATGATGACTTGTATGAAACAATTATAAATAATGCAAAACCACTTGTCACACCTGAACAAACACTCTTACAAATTGAAATATTAGAAAAAGGCATCGTAGGTTTAAAATAAAATGTTATCAATATAGCCAGAGGTCGATTTGACTTCTGGCTATATTGATAGATATAATTATTGCACACACTTAATAATTCCCATTTTATAGGCATATAATAATAACTTTAATTGATTGATTCGCTGAATTAAATCTATTCCAATATCACTATCTTTCACTAATATTCTATGAATATATGTTTCAATATCATGAGATTGTGAATGAATATCACTATTGATATTTAAAACTCTATCCATTCCCTTAAATGGAGTATGGGATTTTAAACGTAAACCATGAGAATTAGAAATAAGAGTATATCCTGCAATGCCTGTTTCTTTTTGATATGCTTTACAAAATCCTCCATCTATAATAATGACTTTTCCATTTGCTCTTAAAGGTGTTTCATGACATTTAACAGGAGTGTGTCCATTAATAATATGAGATAATTTTATATTCATATGAAATTCCTCTAAAATAGATAAACAACATTCTTCCCTATTATAGAATTGATAATAGGGATTTCTTTTTTCCAACCACATTGACTGATCCTTGATAAAAAATCTTTCAAATGTTTTGAGTTGTCTTCCAGATAATGGTGAATCTATACTACTCCATAAATAAAACATAAAATCTATAGCTTCACTATCTTCATGAAAATATGCATTTCTTGCTTGTTGATCACAATAATCAAAAAAACTTTTTCCTTTATAAATTGTTCCATTTATTTTGATTTCTTTGAGATATCCTTGTTCGTTTAAAGGTACACACCCATGAAATAACAAAGTATTATTACTACACAAATACATACTTCCTTTCTGATAAAGAAACGAAACATGCTGTTGAAGTTTTTCGCTACTCATAAATTCTTTTTTTAGTTTTTGAATAATTGTATTTTCATATTCATTTAATTCATAGCGACAGTCTTCTTCAAAAATATCTTCTAAAATGTAATTCTTTGTTCCTAATTGTATTTGATTATTTTTAACAAGATGAAGCTTCAACTGTTCATTCATCTGATATTCTGGATGTTTTAGTATAAGAGCTGCTTCGGTTTTTAAAACCATAATTGATATCCACTGCATCATTGCCTGAAGACGCTTTAATTTTGGATATCTGCGTTTTGCATATCGTTCTAAAGATCGTAAGGAAATGGCATAAATGTTCTCTAGAATTTCTTCATTATGATAAACAAGACAGTTTCTTATCACTCTTGTTATACATGCTTCATTTCCACAAGCTGCTCCCATCCATAAAATATCATGATTTCCCCATTGAATATCTACATTATGATGTTTTATCAAAAGTTCAATAATTTTATCTGGTCTTGACCCTCGATCAAAAATATCTCCAACAATATGCAGTTTATCAACTGCCAATCTTTTAATTAATTGAGTCATCATTATTATAAAATCATGAGCCATGTCAACCGTTATAATACTCTCTATAATGTGATGTTGATATTCTTTTTGATAATGGCTATCATGATCTCTTTCATTAATCAATTCCTCTATAATATAATTCCAGCCTTCAGGAATTGCCTTTCTTACTTTAGAACGCGTATATTTTAAAGATAGTTTCTTGATTAAGATAATTAAATAACAAATATTTTGATGATACCAACTTTGATCCAATTTGCCATCTTTTTCAACTTTTTCCATCTTTTCATTTGGGTAATAAATGAGAGTTGCTAATTCTTCCATTTCATCTTTTGACAATTCACTGCTAAAATAATCTTTAATCTTTTCTTTAATTACTCCTGAGCAATTATTGATAATATGATGAAATGCCTCATATTCTCCATGCAAGTCAGACATGAAATGTTCAGTTCCTTTAGGTAAGTTTAAAATAGACTGTAAATTAATAATTTCACGACATACATCTTTGATTGTTGGAAACTGTTTAGATAAGAGTTCATAGTATTCTAAATCTTTTGCATCGAACTCAACATTCTTTAATTTTTTATCATTTATATACATATCTTCACCCCTTTCTTTTAAATAATAAAGGAAGACGTAACATCTTCCTTTATTATTTAATCAATTTGAATTGAATATGAGTATATGTTTGTACGTAACGATTGAACAATTTGAACATTTTTCTTTTCTTCAAAGATATCACTTTCATTTAAACATGTTGATAATCCCAGCCATGGTTCCAGTGCAATGAAAGAACCATGATTTTGAGAAGACCAAAGGATAAAATAAGGGAAATCTTTGAATTGAATTGTCACTTTATGAGATGATTTATGTGATGCTAGAGTGACTTGACGAGATTGAAGTTCATCAAATATAATCGCATCTTTTTCAAAGAGAGAATGTACTAAGGGAAGAACTTTTTCATGATGTAATAAGGGAGTTCGCTGCTGAATATCTATAAGTCCTGTTTCTGTTATTGGTAAAGGTATAGAACAATTCTCTTCTTTTTCAAATTCAATATAATAATCAGTATAATTCTCATTTTCTTGTAAAGGACAATTAAAACCAGGATGACCGCCAATAAAGAATGGCATATCATCATCACCCAAATTTTCAATAATATAACTCACTTGAATCAATTTCCCCATCAATTTATATTCAATCAATAGTCTAAATTTATAGGGGAAGGCTTTAAATAATTCATCATCTGTCATAATAGAAAATACAATACGATTCCATTCTTGACCCTCATAGTGAAAATCTCGTTTTCTCACCAAACCATGTCGTGGAATGTGTAATTCCTTACCATCTTTGGTGATAGCTTCATCATTTCTTAAACTACCACAAATAGGAAAGAGGACCGGTGCTTGTCCACTCCAATACTCTGGATTTCCTTGCCATAAATATTCAATTCCTAAAGGACTTTTAATAGATGAAAGTGTTCCACCTACTGAATTAAAAGTTAATGAGAGAAATTCATTTTCTAAATAATATTCCATAATATCACCTAGAAGGCCTTTCCAGCACTACCACAAACTTTAATCTTATCCATAACATATTTTTTGACTTCATCACGACCCTTAGAATTATATTTTTTAGGATCAATTGTATCTGGTGCATCATGTAAAACTTCATTTACACCTTTAGAAAATGCAATTCTTAGATCAGTGGCATAATTGACTTTACATATGCCACGACGAATACACTCTTTGACAACTTCATCAGGAACCCCTGATGTTCCATGTAAAACAAGTGGAATAGACACAACTTTTTGAATCTCACTTAATCTTTCTACATCAACTTTGTAAACCCCATGTGCAGTTCCTATAGCAACTGCTAAAGAGTCAACTCCTGTCTTTTCAACAAATTCAATTGCTTCTCGTGGATCAGTGTAAGGATTATCGTCACCACCATCTAAATCATCTTCTTTACCCCCAACTTTTCCTAACTCTGCTTCAACACAAACTCCAGATGGATGACAAGCATCTACTACTGCTTTACTAACTTTGATATTATCTTCAAATGATTCATGTGAACCATCAATCATAATTGATGTATATCCTGTTCTTAATGCTTGCATAGCTAATTCAAAACTATTTCCATGATCTAAATGCATAACAATAGGAACACTCGCTTTTTCAGCAGCTGTTTTTACATTGGCATAGAAATAAGCCAAATCTGCATACTTAACAGTTGATGGTGTTGTCTGTAAAATAACAGGAGATTGAAGTTCTTCAGCAGCTGCAACAACAGCTTGAACCATTTCCATATTTTCTACATTAAAAGCACCAATTGCATAACCACCCTTTTGTGCATCTAATAATAATTGTTTTGTTGTAACTAATGACATACATATTCCCCCTTTTCACATTCTTTTACTTTGACTTGCTGTAATATTTCTAGACATTGTGTTTCTTCAAAACTACCTGTCTCTGGTGAAAGTGCATTTGCTGTTGCAATAGCAATAGCAAATGCAAGTGCTTCTTTTGGTGTGTATTTTCTTTGCAAAGCAACTGCAAAGGCTGCAACCATAGAATCACCACACCCCACTGTGTTCACTGGTTTAATAACAGGTGGACGCGCACGCAAAACCTGATCTTTCATTACAAGTACTGCTCCGTCTGCCCCCAAAGAAACAACAACATATTGAATACCCATTTTAGCAATTTCTTGTGCATATTGAATGACTTCTTCAACTGTATTAATTTCAATACCAAACAAATTTTCCATCTCATTTTTATTAGGCTTAACCATAGTTGGTTTTGCTAATAACCCTTCTTTTAAAGACTCTCCACTACTATCAAGAATCACTTTTTTATGTTCATTTTTTATCATTTGAATTAATCTTTGATAAATATTGCATGGCAATCCCTTTGGCACGCTTCCAGAAATTGTCACGATATCACTTTTCTTGATAATATCCTGAAACAACTCTATAAAACACTTCTCCTCTTCAGGTGTAATCACACATCCTGGTTCTAGATATTCAGTTGAGCCATACTGGGGATCAAGAATATTAATACAACTTCTTGTCTCTCCAGATACATGTCCAAACTGATAAGCAATTCCATCGGTCGATAATAATGACTCTAGATATTGACCATTATATCCACCAACAAGTCCTGTAGCCAAAACATCTTCATGACATAATTTTATCACTCGAGCGACATTCAAACCTTTACCCCCTGCTGAATTTCGACAACGAGAAACTCTCATCACTTCACCATTACATATGGCTTCATCCATATAATAAGCCTTATCAATGGATGCATTAAGTGTTACTGTAGTAATCATAACCTTCTCCTATTTTTCACTATCAATTAAAATTTTTCCTTTGACAGTTCCTGGGGTTTTGAACTTCTCAAAAGCTTGAGCAATTTCACTCAAAGGTAATTTTTCATAATGAATCATCAAATTTTAAATCGCCTGTTTTAAAATAATGGGCAACTGCTTTCCATTCCTCTCCAGGAAATGGTGCACTATAAGACATCCATGATCCTGTTAAAATAAATTCCTTACGATTCATATTTTCCCATTCTTTTACTGTGAAAGACAGTTCTTTTGTTGGTGTTCCAACAAAACAAACTTCTGCTTTATTTGCTGCTAATTCAAAAGCCATTTTCATTGTTATTGTATTCCCAGCAGTTTCAAAGAC
>ENA-ORRW01003700-ORRW01003700.1-human-gut-metagenome-genome-assembly--contig:-NODE-3700-length-10656-cov-3.396378_pt1 | contig 10656 bp, 11 predicted proteins | sample MGYA00242183_ERZ509150 | MGnify/ENA primary metagenome ERZ509150 (study PRJEB26280, sample SAMEA2338639) | human gut metagenome | biome: human gut; feature: human-associated habitat; material: faeces... | reverse complement strand
GGTGCGCCTGCAACTCTTTATAGGCGCTCGTTTCCATAAGGACGCAATCCATAATTGTTGGGTTTAGGTGATTTCTGCGGTAAGGATGTGCAAGATAATCCAAGCCTTCAGAAAACGATTTCCATGTCCGCTCCAGACCGTTCCAGTCCGCTCAAATGAAAAAATGATCCGCGATGACGCTGATGTCCGTCATAAATCGGCAAATAGAGAGATAAAAATTCTATTTGCTTTTTTATCAGATATTTCGTATATTTATATAGAGTTGTTTGACAGGATGAACCTCGATGTAAGTTTATTCGAGACTTACGTTTCTAAATCATTACCTCATAAAAAAACAACGCTGTAACTTATTAGGTTACAGCATTGTTTTGTAAATCCCCGGAAACCCGGAGGAGGGGCCGGCTTTTACTTTCCGGACTCCGGGCCGTTTTCGTGGGCGCCATTCGTCCGGCGTTATTCATCCGACGCTTATTGCCCGGCGCCATCCGTCCGGCGCCATTCATCCGACATTATCCGCCCGGCATTCCCTTCAAGCCTCATTTCTTTAGCGTCGCAAACGAAAGAATATGCCAAGTAACGCCCACGGCGACGGCGAGCAGCGCGGCCTGCGCCCACCACCATCCGGAGAGCGGCGCAAAAACGCAGTAGAGCATCGTTCCCCACATCAGCGTGAGCGAAACGATCTTGGCGCGAAGCGGTATGGCGCGATTTTCGCGGAAGTTGCGGACATACCCGCCCAGACAGGGGTGCGCCAACAGCCAATCGTAAAGCCGGGGCGAAGAGCGGACCCACAATGCGGCGGAGAGCAGCAGAAACGGCGTGGTCGGGAGCAGCGGCACGAAAATACCGACGACACCCAGCACGAACGACAGACACCCCAAGGCGGCGAGGAAAAATTTCATGGAGCAAAAATAGCATAAATTCGGAACCCGGAAGAGCGGCGACCGTTATTTTTGCCTATCTTTGTATGACAGAACCTAAAAACAACACAAAAACAAAAATACGATGACTAAAATAGGTATCGCCAGCGATCACGCCGGCTACGAAATGAAAGAATTTCTGGTGGGCTACCTCTCGGCCATGGGTTACGACGTCCACGACTTCGGCCCCGGCTCCCCCGAAAGCGTCGATTATGCCGACTACGCACACCCGCTGGCCGAAGCGGTCGAGAAAGGCGAATTCGAATGCGGCATCGCCCTCTGCGGTTCGGGCGAAGGGATGACCATGACCCTCAACAAGCATCAGGGCATCCGCGCCGGACTGGCGTGGGAACCGGAGATCGCATCGCTCATCCGCCGTCACAACAACGCCAACATCATCGTCTTCCCGGCCCGCTTCATCACCAACGACGAGGCCGTGGCGATGCTCGACGCCTACTTCGGGGCGCAGTTCGAAGGCGGACGCCACCAGCACCGTATCGAGAAGATGGCCGTACCCTGCGGCGTTGCGGCTGAAAAATAGCCGATCGGGAGACGCCTGCGACCAGAAACGAATGCGGGCAGAACAGATGCGATGCAGGCACGGCCAGCCGGACATCGAACCGGCAAACGCCGTAATCACATCCGCCCAAGACCGGGCAACGCCTACAACGAAAAGATGAAGGGAGTCTGCGACCGCAGGCTCTCTGCTTTTTCGGGACGGTCGAACAGCCCGAAAACCGCAGAGCCGCTGCCCGACATCGAAGCGTAAAGGGCACCAGCATCGAGTAAGTTCCGCTTGGATGCGCGGATGGCGGGATGCGCGGCGAAGATATGCGGTTCGAAATCGTTGGTCACAATCTCCTGCCACTCCGCGACGGGACGCCGCAGACGCTCGGCAAGCGGCACGGAGGGCACCCGCGGACGTACGCCCGCATAGGCTTCGCGCGTAGAGACCCCCTCGTCCGGCTTCACGATCACGAGGGTCAGCCCCGCAAGGTCGAGCGGGAAAGGCGACATGATCTCACCCCGTCCGGTGCAGAACTGCGGGGTGTTGCGCACGAAGAACGGCGTATCGCTGCCCAGCTCGGCGGCGCGGGCGATCAGCTCCGCTTCGGGCAGATGCAGGTCGAAAAGCCGGTCGAGAGCCAGCAGAACCGCCGTGCCGTCGGACGAACCGCCACCCAGCCCGGCGCCGAACGGCCCCCGCTTGTCGAGCCGGATAGCGACGCCGTCCACGCCGTAACGGTCGTGCATCAGCCGGAAAGCCCTGATACAGATATTCTGTTCGGGTTCGCAGTCCACCGCGAGCCCTTCGGCGCGGAAATCCACGCCCGCCCCGGCCGTGCGCACGACCTCGACTTCGTCGTAAAGTCCGCGCACGGGAAACATCACCGTTTCGAGGTCGTGATAACCGTCCGCACGGCGGCGCAGGATATCCAGCCCCAGATTTATTTTGCAGTTTGCCCGTAAGATCATACGGCAAAGATATAAAATTTGTACTTTTGCAGTATGAAATTCCGCACCGAAATCGAAATTGCGCCCCTTGGAACGAAGATCGGCTACGAGAACCGCATACTGGCCCTCGGCTCCTGTTTCGCGGAACACATCGCCGGGCGGCTGGCACAGGCAAAATTCCGCGTCACGGCCAATCCTTCGGGCATTCTGTTCAACCCGCTCTCCATCGCCGCCGCGCTGCGCAGCTACGCAGGGGAGAAGCCCGTACGACATTCGGAATTGGGATTCGACGGCGAATTGTGGTTCCATTACGGGTTCCACGGCTCTTTTTCCGCCCCGGAAGCGGACCAAGCCCTCGCGGCGATGAACGCCGCCCGGAAGAGCGGAGCCGAAGCGCTGCGCGCGGCCGACCGGATCGTGCTGACCTTCGGCACGGCGTGGGTCTACGAACACGACGGCGCGGTGGTCGCCAACTGCCACCGCCGGCCCGCCGCGGAGTTCACGCGGCGCAGGCTGGGCGTGGACGAGATCGTCACCGCTTTCGCAGACCTCATGGCAGGTCCGCTCGGCGGCAGGGAGGTGATCCTTACGGTCAGCCCCGTGCGGCATCTCGGCGACTCACTGGCGGGCAACGCCGTGAGCAAAGCCGCACTCCGTCTGGCCGCCGAAGAGCTGGCGGAGCGTTTTCCCGACGTTCACTATTTCCCCGCATACGAAATCCTCAACGACGACCTGCGCGACTACCGGTTCTACGCCGACGATCTGGTGCATCCGTCTCCGCAGGCCGTGGAATACGTCTGGGAGAAGTTCTCGGCGACGGTTCTCTCGGAGCAGGCCCGGCGTCTGCTGCCCGACGTCCGCCATATCGTCGTGGCCGCGGCGCACCGGCCCCGCAACCCGCAGAGCGCAACCTACCGCGAGTTCTGCCGCCGCAGGCTCGAAGAGATCGCGGCGCTGCCGCAGATCGATTTTCGGACCGAAGCGGAATATTTCCGCCGATGTATCGAAATAAATTCGTAAATTTGCGGTCTATCATTCGCACACCATGAAGCACAAAATCATTTTACTCGCCATAGCTGCCTTCGCGGCCCTCGAAGTCTCGGCCGCACGGCCCCGGCTGGTCGTTAATATCGTCGTCGGCTCGATGCGCGCCGAGGATCTCTCGCGTTACGCCGACAATTACGGCGAAGGAGGACTCCGGCGCCTGATCGACGGCGGCACGGTCTTCGCCGACAGCCGTTACGACTACCAGCAGACCACCACGCCCGTGTCGCTGGCCACGTTATCGACGGGCGCGATGCCCTCGACGCACGGGGTCATCGGCTCGCGCTGGCGCGACTACGTCGCCAACGAGGCCGTGGAACTGATCGCCGGACGCAACGGCGCAGGCCCCTACAACCTGATCGCCCCGACGCTCTCCGAAGCGCTCCTGCAGCACGAACCCGGCAGCAAGGCCGTCACCGTGGCGGCCGAAGCCACGTCGGCGATCGTCCTGGGCGGACGCGGCGGCGAGGTCTTCTGGCTCGACTCGGCGCGCTGCGGCTGGACCACCTCGCCCTACTACGCCGCCGACGTTCCCGAATGGGTGGCGCGCAGCAACCGCGAACGCTACAACCTCTCGTACATCGCCCCCGAATGGCGGACGCTCTACGAAAAGGGCCGCTACGTCAACTCCCGCAACTGGGACGTAATCCTCACGGGCAAGAACAAAAAGGAGAAGGACGAGACGGGCAGCGGCCGCCTGAAGCTCACCACCGATTTCGACCGGATGCTCTACACCCCGGCGGGCAACACCGCCGTATTCGGCTTCGCCAAGCAGGCCATCGCCCAGCTCAAGCTCGGCACCGACGGCACGCCCGACCTGCTGAACATCTGTCTCGATTCGTCGCGCCGCATCAGCGAAGCCTACGGTCCCGAATCGGTCGAGGCGGAGGACATGTATTACCGGCTCGACCGCGATCTGGCCGACTTTTTGACGTTCGTATTCGCGCAGGTCAAGAACGGCGAAGTGCTCGTCGTATTCACGTCGGACCACGGAACCAGCCCCTCGTACGACGCGGGCCGCGAAGAGGCCGACCGGTTCAACGCCCGGCAGTTCGAGGTGATCGTAAACGGGTTCCTGAACGTCCGCTACGGCATGGGCAACTGGGTGCTGGAGTACGAAGACAAATGCCTCTACCTGAACCACAACCTCATCTACGAGCGGGGACTCAATCTGGCCGACGTGCAGAACGAGGTGGCGATCTTCGCCATGCAGTTCCGCGGCGTCTCGCACGCCCTCTCGGCCACGGCCATGCGCACGAGCTACTTCGGCAGCGGCTACGCCCGCAAGATGCAGAACAGCTTCTATCCCCGGCGTTCGGGCGACGTGATCATGAACCTGATGCCCGGCTGGATCGAGGAGAACGACCGCTGCGCATCGTCGTCGGGTTCGATGTACGGCTACGACACGCAGGTGCCGCTGGTATTTTACGGCTTCGGAGCCGGTCCCCTGCGCGTGAAGCGCCGCGTGGACATGACGGCCGTGGCGCCGACCGTGGCGCGGGTGCTGGAGATCACCGAACCTGCGGCGTCGGAGGGCGAAGTGCTCCCGGAAATCATCGATTTTTAAGGATTAAAAAATATACGGACATGGATAAGATACAGGAGGAGATCATCGAGGAGTTCTCGGTATTCGACGACTGGCTCGACAAATACGACTACCTCATCGGTCTGAGCGATTCGTTGCCGGCCATCCCCGCCGAGCACCGCACCGTGCAGTACCTGATCGAGGGATGCCAGTCGCGCGTGTGGGTGGACGCCCGCATGGAGCAGGGCCGGGTCTATTACGCCGCAGACAGCGACGCCATAATCACCAAGGGCATCATCGCCCTGCTGATCCGCGTGCTGAACGGTCGCACGCCGCAGGAGATTCTCGACACGGAGCTCTATTTCATCGACGCCATCGGCCTGAGCGCAAACCTCTCGCCCACGCGGTCGAACGGCTTGTTGTCGATGGGCAAGCAGATGCGGCTCTATGCGCTGGCCTTCGCGAGCAAGGACGGTGCGAACGAAAAATAAAAAATCGGAAACCAACGTTTCTTTCGGCAGAAGAGGCGTCCGGCCCTGCGAATCGGCCGGAACCGGAAAGCCGGAAGGGAGAGTTTCCGGCGGTTTTTAGTTTTCAACGCTTAATTTCAATGTCACGATGACACCCAAAGAGATACTGAAGGTCGAGAAGGAGATCGTCCTTACGCTCAAGAACATATACGATCCCGAAATCCCGGTAAACATCTACGATCTGGGACTGATCTACGAGATCGACTACACGCCCGACGGCGTCGCCAACATCCGCATGACGCTCACCGCGCCCAACTGCCCGATGGCCGACATGCTCGTCGAAGACGTAAACCAGCAGGTAGCCAAGGTCAAAGGCGTGAAGTCGGTGAACGTGATTCTCACGTTCGATCCCGTATGGGACAAAAGCATGATGTCGGAAGAGGCACTGCTGGAGCTCAATCTGTTTTAGCATGACGGCGGAGCGGGAACAGCGCGCGATGAACCGGCTTCGGGCCGGAGCCGGGGCTTACGCCTGCGGCGGATTCCTCGCGGGACAGTCAGCCTTGCAGCGCAGCGAGATATGCACGTCGCTGCTCTTCGACCGGCTCGAACGCAAAATGCGCATGGTGGAGGCGCTGCGGCACGAAGCGGCGGAGAACTGGAACCAGACCTTCTACCTGCTCTACTTCCGCACGCTGGGCGACCGTCAGAATCAGGAAGCCTACCTCACGCTGGCGCGGCGCGTATCCTACAAAACCGTTCTGCGCGAACGGCTGGCGCCGCATGCCGTCGAATCGCTGCTTTTCGGAGCGTCGGGACTGCTGGCGCTCTATCCGCACGACACCTACACGCTCAACCTCGCCCGCAATTTCGAATATCTGGCGGCCAAATACGACATCGAACCGATGCAGGCCGGAGCTTGGCAGCTGGGCGACATACGCCCGGCCAACCACCCCGTACTGCGGCTGGCGCAAGCCGCGGAATTCTTCGCTCAGGACGAGTTCGTCATGGAGCGCGCCATGGCCTGCCGCACGGAAGAGGAGATCCGGCGGCTCTTCTGCGTCGAGGCCTCGGATTACTGGCGGACGCACCATATTCCGGGAATCGCAGGCGACGACAGGCCCAAGCGTCTGGGGACTTTCAAGGCCAACATCATCGGCATCAACCTCGTCTCGGTGCTGCAATTCGCCTACGGCAGCTACACCGGACGCGAAGCCCTGCGCGACAGCGCCCTGACGCTGCTCGAACGCCTGCCCGCGGAGGACAACCGTTACATGCGCGGCTGGCACGACGCGGGGCTGACGCCCCGCAGCGCCTTCGAGTCGCAGGCCCTGTTGCAGCTGGCGACGGAATACTGCGCCGCCAAACGGTGCGCGGAGTGCCCCGTCGGGCGGCGCATCCTGAACAATCTGAAAATCGGAAACAACTAACTCTACCACCATGCAAAAACAAACACCACTGATCAGCGTCATCATGCCGCTCTACAATGCGGAGCGATTCGTCGGCGAAAGCATCGAGAACGTCCTCCGGCAAACGGTCGGCGACTTCGAACTGATCGTCATCGACGACGCATCGACCGACGCTTCGGCCGAGATCGCACGCGCCTACGCCGCAAAGGACAACCGCATCGTACTGATGCACAACGAACTCAATTCGGGAGCCGCACGCACCCGCAATCGGGCGCTGGACGCCGCCCGCGGAAAATTCATCACCTTCATGGATGCGGACGACCTCTGCTCTCCGGAACGCTTCGCCAAACAGCTCGCCTTCTTCGAACGACACCCGCAAACCGACATCTGCGGCAGTTACTACACGATGTTCGGCACAAGGGGGGGGGAAAATGACGAACTGAAAATCCAAGTGCCGCTCACCCACGAGGAAATCCAGTACCAACTGTTTTTCGGGTGCCCGTTCGGCATGTCGTCCGTCATGCTGCGCAGCGAACCTTTCAAACGGACCGGCATACGCTTCCGGGAGTGTATGGCCGAAGACTATCAGCTATGGGTCGATCTTTCGGAACACCTCCGCATGGCCAACATTCCGGAGTACCTGACCTTCTACCGCCGATGGGAAGACCAAATCTCGACACGCCAACTGGACCGCCAGACCCTCAGCGCCCAGCTTACCCAGCAGGAACAACTCGCGCGCAAACTGGGCGTCCGGCTCTCGGATGACGAAGCCCGCATCTTCACCCGTTTCTCCCTGCGGACCGGGGAGGTAAAGAAAAGGGAACTCGCCTCGTACCGCCGCATTCTCACACGTCTCTACAAGGCCGGCATCCGGCATTCACACGATCCCAAGCTGCTCAAACGGCAGCTTATGCGCCGGTACAAAATGGCCTGCGGACTCTTCTATCCGTCGTGGAGAGTCTGGATTCACAAGCGTCTGTTCCTCGTCCGACTTCTCGCGTCATGAAAAAAATCAGCATCATAATTCCGCTGTACAACCTCGAAGGGCTGATCGGCAAGTGTATCGCTTCGGCCCTCGATCAGGACCTGCCGCCCGAAGAGTACGAAGTGATCGTGGTGGACGACGGATCGACCGACGGTTCGTTGGCCGCAGCGCAGCGGGCGGCCTGCGGGCATGCGAACGTCCAAGTGCACGCCAAACCCAACGAAGGCGTAAGCATGGCCCGGAATTACGGCACGGAGCGCGCCGCGGGCAGATATGTCATGTACGTGGATGCAGACGACTACCTTTCGCCCGGCGTTCTCGGACGGCTGACGCAGATCATGGACCGGGAGCGGCTCGACATGCTCTGTTTCGACATGGCGGGCGTCGACGAACACGGCGGCCCCCTTCCGCTCTGGAGCGACGGGCTTTTCGCACGCGGCGGCGGGGAGGTGCAGAGCGGACGCGATTTCCTGCGTCGGGACTGCTTCCTGCCCATGGCCTGCGCCTACGTCTACGACCGGACGATGCTCGAACGGCATGGACTCGGCATGCTCCCGATGCGGCACGAGGACGAAGAGTTCACCCCGCGCGCCATTTACTTCGCAAAACGGATCCGATATGTCCCGATCCGGGTGTACAACTACCTGCAGCACAACGGATCGTTCATGGGAAGCTACGATCCGAAGCGCCGCTCGGACTTTGTCCGGGCGATGAAAAGCCTGACCGACTTCGCGGCCCGTATCGAAGAAAGCGATCCGGAAGGCGCACGCCTGATGCGGCTGCACGTGGGCAAAACGATGTTTTTCGCCTGCAAACAGACGATACTCGGCAGACAGGGCAACGCCCGCGAAATGCTGCGCGACGCCCGGCAGCGGGGAGTCATGCCGCTCGCATTCCGCAAATACAACTTCCGCCATTTCCTGATAAACCGCGCCCCCGCGCTTTTCGTCCTCTATTACCGGCTCCACAAAAGACGGTGACCCGTCGGCCGGAATGCGGCTCCGAATCGCGGAAACCCCGCATTGGGTCCCTTTATAGGGACCTATTTTTTTGTGCATTCGGGAAAAATAAGTATCTTTGTAGGATTTACAACCACAACCCCGAAATATCAGAAAACGAATATGGATATAGCTGCCAGTTTAATCAAACTCATCTTCGGCTCCAAAGCCGACAAGGACCGCAAGCAGATCGAGCCTTATCTCGAAAAGATCAAAGCCGTCTACCCTGCCATAGAAGCCCTTTCCAACGACGAACTGCGCGCCCGAAGCGAAGCGCTGAAGAAGCAGATCGCCGATTTCATCGCAGCCGACGAAGCCCGCATCGTGGAGCTGAAAGCCAAGCTGGAGTTGGCCGAGACATCGCTCGAAGAGAAGGAGAAGGTCTCGAAGGAGATCGACGAGACGACCAAACGCATCGACGAAAAGATCGAGGAGAAACTCGACGAAATACTGCCCGAAGCGTTCGCCATCATGAAGGACACCGCGCGCCGCTTCGCCCAGAACGAGACGGTAGTGGTCACGGCCAACGATTTCGACCGCGATCTGGCCGCCGTCAAGGATTTCGTAACCATCGAGGGCGACAAGGCCGTATACGCCAATCACTGGATGGCCGGCGGCAACGACCTCAAGTGGGACATGATCCACTACGACGTACAGCTGTTCGGCGGCGTAGTGCTCCACAAAGGCAAGATCGCCGAGAAGGCGACGGGCGAAGGAAAGACCCTCGTGGCGACGCTCCCCGTATTCCTCAACGCCCTCGCAAAAAAGGGCGTGCACCTCGTGACGGTCAATAACTATCTGGCCAAGCGCGACTCGGAGTGGATGGGGCCGATGTACCAGTTCCACGGGCTGTCGGTGGCCTGCATCGACGACACGCAGCCCAACTCCGACGCCCGGCGCAAGGCATACATGGCCGACATCACTTTCGGCACGAACAACGAATACGGCTTCGACTACCTGCGCGACAACATGGCTTCCCGCCGACCTCGTACAGCGCAAGCACCACTTCGCCATCGTCGACGAGGTGGACTCCGTATTGATCGACGACGCACGTACGCCGCTTATCATTTCGGGTCCCGTGCCCAAAGGCGACGACCAGATGTTCGAGCAGTACCGCCCGGCCATCGACCACCTCTACAACCTGCAGAAGAACCTCGTGACGGGGCTGCTGGCGGAAGCCCGCCAGCTCATCGCCGAGGGCAAGAACGACGAAGGCGGCGTGAAACTCTACCGTGCGCACAAAGGTCTGCCCAAATACAAGCCGCTGATCAAATACCTCTCGGAAACGGGCGTCAAGGCGCTGATGCAGAAGACCGAGAACACCTACATGCAGGACAACAACCGCCGCATGCCCGAGATCACCGACGACCTCTACTTCGTCATCGACGAGAAACTCAACTCGGTGGAACTGACGGACAAAGGCCATGAAGTGCTGTCGAAATACTTCAACGAGGACGGATTTTTCGTGATGCCCGACATCGGTGCGGAAGTGGCCGAGCTGGAAAAGAGCGATCTCTCGGCCGAGGAACGCGCCCGCAAACGCGACGAGGTGATCAACGACTACTCGATCAAGTCGGAGCGCGTGCACACGGTGCATCAGCTGCTCAAGGCCTACGCCATGTTCGAGAAGGATGTCGAATACGTGGTGATGGACAACAAGGTGAAGATCGTCGACGAGCAGACGGGCCGTATTCTCGACGGACGCCGCTATTCGGACGGACTGCATCAGGCGATCGAAGCCAAGGAGCACGTCAAGGTCGAAGCCGCGACGCAGACATTCGCGACGATCACCCTTCAGAACTACTTCCGCATGTACCACAAGCTGGCCGGTATGACCGGTACGGCCGAAA
>ENA-ORRW01003699-ORRW01003699.1-human-gut-metagenome-genome-assembly--contig:-NODE-3699-length-10656-cov-8.520140_pt1 | contig 10656 bp, 14 predicted proteins | sample MGYA00242183_ERZ509150 | MGnify/ENA primary metagenome ERZ509150 (study PRJEB26280, sample SAMEA2338639) | human gut metagenome | biome: human gut; feature: human-associated habitat; material: faeces... | reverse complement strand
CCTTCGATACCTTTTTGCTGCGATACTTGTGCAGGTCTTCAGAATCCTTTTTGTGGTTGCGGCTGATTCTGCCGTTAAAAAGTTTCTTGCCTTTTGCCTTGTTACCAGTGCGAGCGTCAATATAAGTGGCATCGTAGAATTTTTCCAGCACACGATTGTTACGCCTTATCTTTTCGTAATGTACGAATGTGCAGCGACGGCTTGGATGAAGTTTACCCATTGCGTATGCATCATTATTATGACTCTTTTCAAGCTGAAGCGCGATGCGCTTTTCTTTTGTCATTGCGCCATAAGTGATGGTCACAAATTCTTTACCGTATGTGGCGTACAGTGCATTTACTATCTGCCAGCGAATAGCGTTCATAAACGCTGCACCTGTAAGGTTGGCAAACTTTTTGTCTTTACCAAAACCGAAGAGTTTACCTCCCTTTTGATGATTAGCTGGCGTATGGCATTTTTCACACGCTGTAACCAATTCATCAAGCTGATAGCCATGTCTGCCTTTCCAGTAGAACATGTGGTGCATATGTAAAATGGCACCATCCGCGATTTTGCGTCCACAAACTTGGCATGTGTAATTATCACGGTAGAACACCGCTTCACGCAAGGTTGCCAAGTTGTAGCGCGGGCCTTTCTGGTAGTCTGCGCCTTCTGGCTTTGCTTCACCTTTCTGGATAGATTGCAGCAGCATCGTGTCAAAAGAACCAACCTCAACAGTTGCATGAGTAATCGGAATCACAGATACATACCGTTCGATAAGGCTGATGTTCAACTGCTTCTTATGCTCCAGAGAGGGTGCAAGCCAGCCTTCATCACGCTTGCGGTTATCGAAACGCGATTTACGGTAACGCAGTCTGTTTCTTCGGGAGCGACGCATCTTGCGACAATCATCGTGATGTTCCTTCTCATCCTGCAATGTATCATATTGAGCAGATACATATTCGCGAGATTTGCTTTTCACGCTGATGCCGATGTAGTTGTAACCTACATCCTCGCAGATTTCGATTGGTTGCGTGTTTGTTTTGCTGTCATACAGCAGCTGGATGGTAAAAGGATGATGCTTAACGATTTTTGCTTTTCCGTCTTTCAAGAGTCGGCGTACCTTGCCAAGACGGAAGGTAGGCATTAAGCGTTCACCACTGTTGCTGAGAACACAAACGCAAGTGTTCATGCAAGATACTCCTTTCGTAAAATAGTAATGAAACTATAAGTCAGGGCTTGCGCCCCGTGGTCCACATCGCCAATGTTATGCACTGTTTTAGCCTTTCGGCATGGCAGCCGCACATCTCCTACCTTTAGAGATTTTTAACGTAATACATATCAACGACTTGCGTCATTGACACATACACTGCCCGCAGAGCCCGACACTTGTGGAGCATAATCGGGGTGCCTATATTATGAAGATGATTGCTCATCAAATGCATAACGGAGTTCGCAGCAACCGAAGTTGCCGTTCACCATGGCTAACCAACCGGGCTTACGGGTTTCCCCGCAAGCCCCGTCTATAACCGGCGAACCGGTTTAGGCGGGGTTGTTGACTGTACAGCGTTTCTGCAACCTCTGACCCGTACCACTTATCCGGTTCGTAGCCATGATTCCGGTACACTTCCGCCACCCATAAAGGGAATGCTTCGCTGTAGGTCATGATGTTCCCTCCTTCTCAGAAGTCCCCGAACGAGAGCTGACGGCTCTGCGAGACCGGGATATTGGTTTTGGGCTTTGCCGAGTGCTTAACTTCCCCGTACTTGGCGAGATTCCGGCATTTATATCCGTAGCCCTTCTGTGCGGCAGAAATCGACTTGTATCCGTATCCGCTTGCATCGTCCAGCACCTGGTCCTTGTCGTTCAGATTGACGACAATATACCGCACATCGTTGGGCTTAGAGAGCCGGGACGAACGAATAACGGTATAGGGGATGCGCTTATCGAATTGAGGCTTTTCTTCTTCCGGGTCCGGTTCGGGTTTCGCTACCTTCTCCTCTTCCGGCATTTCAAGCTGGACATCGACCCCTGCCTTAACGAGGGATTCGAGCGTAGAGGCAAGGGTCTCGTACCGCGTATTCTCCACGGTATTTGTATCCTTCTTCTTACGCTCCTTCCAGACCTTCAACAGCTGACGTTCGCTGAAATTGATGATAAGACCACGGTCTTTGAGCATCTTACGAACAACATAGGTGGAAAGAGAAGCGTAGTTCGCATATTCGCCGATATGGTGCTTGATATCCACCTCTGTCTTGGACATAGCTGCTTCGAAATCCCTGTGATTGTCGAGCCAATCCTCAATAACGCTGAGCAGTTCCTTCTTGGACATGGATTCTTCTGCCAGCTGCTTGTTTTTCCTGACATAATCCTCACAGGCAGCGAGAATCGAATCGTAGCCGTTCATGGCGCTGTTATCGATGATTTGACGGTTTGCAGCATCCACAATGATGTACTGCTCACCACGGCGGATGATAGAGATACCTTCATCAGCCGTTTTCTTTTCTTCCTTGACATTGCCGCCGACATCGAATTCCGGCAGCGAATCATCGGTCATGATTTGCTCGATGATGGTATCGAGGTCCTGCGTATAGTCCTTGGAAATCGTATAGCTTTCTGCTTTGGCAAAGACCTGCTTCGTGATACAGGTGATGACAGCATCCAGAAACTTGTCAGGGTCCGGAATCTCGATTTCATACATCATGTTATCGCGGATATTCCAGACAACACCCTGCTTTAACCCGGTAGCCAGCATATAGCAGGCACATTGCAGGAAATGCTTGTGCGCGAGCGAAGATACGAATTTCAGCAGATAGACCTTGTTGTCCTTCACGACATCCGCCATGCCGCTGATAACAAGTTTCTTCTTCGCCTTGGTATCTACCATGGCAGTCAACTCACAGCGTTCCTGTACGGACTCGTCGGGAGTGAACACCATTGACAGACGCTTGTTCAGGTCTGTTTCCTGCGCTCTCGTAATGAAGGGGAGCTCGACCTGTTTTACATACCGGTCCTGACTCGTCATCAGCATCGTCAGGAACAGGACCTTCTCCTCCACGGATTTCCAGCTGGCAGGCAGTGCTACCTTCTTGTCGTTATGCAGGTACATGTAGAAGGCAATCGCGCTGTCGATATCGTAGTAGTCGAAGAAGTTCGCCTGCTGGTAGATGCCGATGCAGGGAGCCAAGTCAATCATCGCGTCCGAATGCTTGATTTCGATTTCATGTACATCTTTATGGAAGACCGGCGTCGTATTGATAAGCTGGTAGCAGTGCTCTACATCCTCATCGAACTTGAAATCGAACATCTCAGAGATATCGAACTTTGTATTGAACTCCTGATTCATCTTAACGGGAGTCATCAGGGTCTTATCGCTGACCAGCCCAAATCTGTCCTCTTTTTTCGGAGGCTCTACAAAGATGACCTCATCCTTACCGCGACTCGCCGCAACGCAGAAAAGGTTTCTCAGAATCTCATACCGAGCCATAGGCTGAAATACACGGGAGCACCAGTAGGATTCCGTGAAATCAAAGACAACGCAGATAGGGCGTTCCATGCCTTTACTGCCGTCAAAGGTCGTAAAGATACCAACATCTGCGCCGGGTGCTACATGCTTTTCGCCGTCCGGTTCCTTGATGCTGGCATATACATGGTTCTTGTCATAGAGGTTGCCGGGTCTTGCTTCCAGTTCATTCAGAACCTTTACCATAGACCCCGTTCTGGCTCCGAGACACAGGACATCCTTCGGGTTCTTGGTATTCAGATAGTCTACCACCTGCTCGCGGGACATGGTCGATACCTTACAGTTCTTGTTCACACCGTTGATATCCTTGCCCCAGATATTTCCGAGCCGCTGTGCGAGGTCATGGGACAGGCGGAAACATTGCGTGAAGTTGACCTGTGTGTGCTTGCCTAAGAACTTATGGATGAACGACCAGATATCCAGCGATGTCTGGTCATAGATTTTCTGCTTCATGTCCCCGACCGCGATGATTTGAAGACCGGGGTTCGATTCCTTGATGTATTCGAGCATCTTCGAGATTTCCTCGTTGATGTCCTGATACTCATCGATGATAAGCACGTCAAAGTGCCCAACAGGAACGCGCTTCGTCAAGACCATCCCAATCTGCTCGCCCTGTCCGACATTCTTGATGCCGCGCCGGTACAGGATTTTCGAGGCAAATCCATGATAGTTCTGGACCGTAACATTATCGTTCAGAATCTTTTCCTGTGCATCGAGTTTCAAGAGCCGGTTATAGGTCAGGTACAGAATCTCCTTAGAGGAATCAAACTCGTTGCACAAAACATTGATGGTGGATGTCTTACCGCTTCCGATACAGGCATCGCACAACACATTTTTCCCGTCAAGCGCCAGCCGTACAAGGTCCTGCTGTTCGCTGGACAAGTCTTTGAGCGTCATTGTAATCCCTCCGAATAGTAGATTGGCAGGCAATAAAAAGACCCTGACAGCCGTTAAACAGCCGCCAGGGTACAGTTTTTAGTCTATAATTTAGATTGTATGCAGTTCGCACAAATGTGCAAGGGGCTGTGGATAAAAATCGCTGTTTGTATATTTTATTTCATCGCTGACCGCCAGCAGAAAGGGGTTAGAGGAGCATGGTTAATGTAGTGTCCCTATACCAACTCGATACATTCCGCCTCAACACGATGCCACTTGTCTGTGTTCGCATCGTATTCCAGTACATCTTTTCCGACCATTTCCCCGTTTTCGATGTACTCTAAAATCTGCCGAACCCGCATTTGCGGATTATCGTTCCTCGCGTGCCACAACGCGATATCCTTGTTGTCGATGACGAACGCAGTTTTATAGCTGACAAAGGGGCTACCGAGAGGTTGTGTTTGCCGACTTGCCTCGTAGTACGATTTTACATAGCCGTCACGGGAAGTATTGCGAATAGCACGAGCGCTTTCTTTGTCGCTTTGCTCGTCCAAGGTTTGTGCAATTTCGTCCACACACCGACAAAAATGCGTGGGGTCTTGACTGTATTTGGCAAAAATCAGTTTTCTGATTAACCGCACTGCGTCTTGCTGCGTCACAAACCGCTCCTCTCACTTCTCAGTCGAAACCAAGAAGATTTTCTTGGAGAAAGTCCCCTTCTCTACTGCCTTCTGGCTTCTGACCTGTTCCACTTCCCTCTTGGAAACAGCGCAGGTCTTGCCCATAGCGTACAGGACCTCCATCACATCCGCCATCTCTTCCGCGCAGTCCAGAGCGCTCCGCTCCTTGGCAGTGTAGGCTTCCAGCAGTTCGGCGACCTCTTCCTGCAGTTTGTTCATCAGAGCGTCCTCGTACTCTTTGTCGGACAGCGTGCGCGTCACACAGGTTTCCCCGTTCTTCTCAATGATAGCCGGAATATTATCCCGAACCAGCTTTTGGTACATCATAGTTTTACGCTCCTTCCAATCTACAGTGCCGCAGCGGTATGTGCAGCTCACGACAGGTGTTTTCGATTTCTCGTTCGTTTTCGGCTCCATCAAACATTACACATCCTTTTTGCTGCTGTTTGGCGAGGTATGTGGGCAAATCATCATTTGCAACAGATATGAAAGAGTATCCCCGCTCGCTGGCGTACATAGCCGCCAAAGCAGTCATCTTCTTACCAGATTCTGCTGCAATGGCGACCTTTTCCCGTTTTGCCAGCATCTTATCGAGGTACTCTGACATTTGCATGCGGGACTTCGTCATCGATAACGGCGTTCCGCCTACCCCGCAGAAGAACCAACCCTTTTCACAGATTCTGTCCTCACACTCTTGACATTTCAGGTAGACGACATTTCCGTTCGTATATGGGCAATAGTTACCCATACTTACACCTTTTTGAAATGTTGTTCAATATATTCATCCGGCAGTTTGACACCTCCCACGATTTCAATCGTGGGAGGTGTCAATCTGAAAAGAGCCGTTCCCAGCGCCGCGTAGTTCGTCTGACGCTTATCTCTGCCAAAGCTTGATTGCCCGAACAGGTTGGCGACATACAGCTGCGGGGCGACCCGAACCACCTGAAAGTCACCGAGTTTCTTTGGACTGCAAACTTTCACATATCCGTCAAACACGACGGGCCACTTATCCCGAATCTGTCTGGCAAGACCAGCACCCATCGCGGCACGACAGTTCACCTGATGGCAGATGATAGTATTCTCGTTACGAGTCGGCGGTGTTAAGATATTGCCTTCAATAAGGTTGACACTCATAGTCATTCACCAATGTCTAAGATTTCGTATTTTCTTGCTGCAAACCCCAGCAACTCATTGTAAATGCGGGTTGCGATTTCCAAAAACTCGGTATCGCAGATTTCTTTTCTGCGCAGGAAACGGTTGTCCTTCTGCATTTCCGCAGCGGTATTTGTTACGATAGCCCAGATGCAGCTGTTGATGACAACGGGCGGCACAATGTCGTCTGCCCAATTCTCAACCGCATATTCGCTGACCGCATATTGCGTGTCATAAACCCCATCGTTAAGTTTCGCGCTATAAAACTTTGCCTGTCTCTCACCCATGATGGAGTTTATGATGCTCCGGGCAGTCGCGATATCTTTGCCCTCCACATTGCAGATTTCAGGACCAAAGAAGCCTTTCGTTTTGTTGCTGAGAAGGACAAGCTGCATCGCCAATGCCGTAGCGCACTTGGAGAATTTTTTGGCATAAGTATCCGGTATCTCAACAGGAATATATTCAGCTGCAGGACCCTGCAGATAGTATTTCTGTGTAGCTTTTTTGTCGTGTGAACTCTCGAACAAAATCGAGGGCAACGCAACCATAATCGCTTCATTTACATTTGCTTTAACAGTTCGTAAAACTGCGATATTTGCCAGCATTCTTTTACCCTCCTCGCTTTTTACTGAGCCTGATATTTTGCGATAATTCGCCTTGCTTCTCTTTTCGGTACGCCGAACAGAGATACAGCAATCCGACTCAGTTTATCCTTCTGTGTGGGGTCTGTCAGGAGCACGATTCGATGCATATCATGGATGTCAGTAGCGACAACCACCTGAGCATATCCGATTTTATCTTCATCGAACAGCCGCTTTAATTCTTTTACAAACTCTTCCCTGTTGAGTTTAAGCATATAATCGCTGTTAATGAACATGTCGAGTGGGAAAATATGCTTGTTATCGAACTCCTTCGGATGCGCATTTGCAAGGTCAAGTTCCGGGCGGAACATGGCTTTATCATGCACCAAGCCATAAATAATGCCGGCCGCTTCTCCGCTTTTACAATCAATTACAAATTGCCCTCGCTGTGCATCAGCCATAAGTTGTCCCCTTCGCCAGTTTTTCGTATATATTCTGTGTGCGTGTGTTGTCTTCGTCTTTGTGCATGAGCACGACATTTGCCATGCTGGTATAATAGCTGGCTTCACTGTTACCTTCTACGGTAAATTTTATGTTCTTTCCGTCATCGACTACCTCGTAGCTGATGAGTTTACCCGTGACCCACTGATTATTGTACCGGAAGTATATGTAGTTGTATTCCGTGGCGGCTGTCTCGGGCGTCATGTTTTTCTCCGAGCCCACCGTTTCGGCAATCTCAGGAGTTGCCATCCGAATGATTTGCGCAGGCAGGTCCTTAATGCCGTCAATCGTCTTGTCCGCCACTTCACTGCATCCCTCGAACGCTACAGAAATGGTTGCGACAGCAAGAAGGAAGAGCGTTTTGTGGATGAACGAGAGAAATCGCTTCATAGACATGCCCCTGAAATATCTTCGATGATACGGAATGTTTTGCTTGTTTTGATACTTGCATTATACCATGAAGTTGTATTGAATACAACGATGAACGCTATATGTTCACGGATTAGATACATTTTTGGCAAAGCAAAAACGCCCGCAAAAAGAAAAGACCCGCCTGTTAGCCGCAGGTAGGTCTTTCTTCGCAGTGAGCATTTTAGGTCGGCTCAGGACCCTATTCGTCTCTACCGAAGCAGCGTCATCAACGCTGTTCAGTATGTTTTATTGTATGCCAGTCGCACATGTCGTCAACTATGTTTTGCAGCTTCACAGCAAAAAGGAGTCTCACCCGCTGATGTAGGCAAGACTACTAATTGGCTCAGCTTAATCTTCGAGGTCGAAGCTATACCCTTTCTTATCCATCGTCACGAAGCCATTGCGGGTCTGACATTTGCTGTCACCGAAATAAGCTTCGAGGGTCATGCCGGTGTCCTCGCCATCCAGCCACTGCGGGCGCATATAGGTCGCAAGGTCATACAATACACCGACAGCGTAGGCAATCAGTTCATCGCTGTTCATCGCTTCGTTGACCGCATCGTCATCGGCCTCGACAGGGATACCGATGGAGGCGGTAATGGTGTCTGGTGTGTTGTCGTCTACGTGACGAGTAGCGGTTAGTTCAAATTTCAGGATGTTAGTTTCCATGATATATTCTCCTTTGTGTTAATGGGTATTTGCTTATTACATTTATAATTTTAGGGCGTTCGCATAGCTGGTCAACTACCCCAATACCCTGAAATCCGGCTCGGTCGGATTTTCCGAAAATTTCTTTTGAGAGCAAAAAAATAGCCCGCACAGAACTGAATCTGTACGGGCTGGTATTAGTCATGAGGATGTTCGTGGCAGGGCTCAGGCGGCATACCATGCGGGTCAGGCTCGGGGAAGCGGCCATGGTCCCCGATGATTTCCGAAGTACGGATACCGTTCGCTTTCCGGCAAGCCTCGATGGTCTTAGAAAGCACTTCCTTGACATCACGCGGGTTCTTGATGCGACGAATATCGATTTCCGGTGTCATGGCATCCGTGGAACAGAGATGAATGCTACCGACACGGCAAAGGCGCTCATAGAAGTTCTGCTTGAACGCGATGTCCCGGACACGGTACAGCTGAATCTCGTCCTCGCGCAAATTGAAGCAGCCACGCTGGATGATAAGTTTGGTTTCGGTCAGGGTGTACTTCGTAAAGGACAGCGGCAGAGAAAAGATGGTGTGGCGTTTTCGGTCGGTCCAGAGAATTTTCTCCTTGTCCAAGTCGATACCGAACTCGCCGTTTTTGAGGGTGGACATGGTATGGCTCCTTTCGTGATGGGATTTGTTTGGGTTGTTGGTATTCTACCATTTTGGTATCAGTTTAGTCCGTTTTCGTCGTATTTGTCGCTTTTCCCAAGATTACAAATACTACACAGCGTTCTAAGGTTTTCAGGTTCCGTCTTCCCGCCTTTAGATACCGGAATTATATGGTCCACATGGAGCGTAATTCCGTCCCTTTTTGGCGTTCGCCCGCAAATCACGCATTTGAAGTTGTCTCTTTTTAAAATATCATATCGTAAAGACGGCGTCAAGATTTTGCGCTGGTACTCTTTGGTTTCGCGTTCTTTTTCCAATGCGTAAGATTGATTTACAAAGCTCTCAACATCTTCAGTTGAATATGTTTGATGGTTTGCATAACGGTTACGACCGGCAGGCGATGTATATCGGATTGAGCAGGTTATCGTAATTTTTGTCGCCGGAGATTTGCGGTGCTTTTCCTCGTTTCGCATTACCGTGCGCTCCAACACAGAGTACAACCATGACGGAGGATTTTCTGTGAAGTCAGGCAGTAGCTTATACTCTTCCTCAAACTCAGTGAGTAGCTTTCTGTTGATTTCTACAGCATCCAGCATTTCTTCGAATTTATCGCGTTCTTTGCAAACTTGACCAAATACATATTTATCGAAATTGAAATGGTCGAATTTATATTTGCTTTCTAAGCGTTCGTAGTATTCGACATCGCCTTCAACGCTGAGATATTGATACTTTTCGCTCAAGGCTTTGTACGCCAGATACCTAGTGCTGGTTTCTTTGATTTTGCTTATGACTTTTCTTCTCGTTGCTATGGCAGAAAGTATCACGAGCGCTAGTGCGAGCAATACAATTCCTGCAGTAAGCATTACCTCGATAGGTAAAGAGGTCATGATTCCATATCCTTTCATCTGTGTCCGCAGACTGTTCAGTCAATATCCAAGTTGCCAAAATCCTCAGCGGGAGGCTCGTTGTACCAGTCGTACTCCTCTGTATCCTCGTTGTCATCATCAAGCAAAAGAAGGTCGTCATCGGTGACGGGAATGTCTTCCTTGATGTCCTGCTGTGGCACGAACGTGGCAGCGGTGGCAGCATAGTCGCCGTCTTCAAGCACTACTTGCACAGTAGCAATATCCCCTACTTCGGTGACAGAACCGTTCTGGATGGATGCATCAGGGTTACGCTGGACATCCACCTCGACATCGAGTGCCGGGATGAAGACCACGATGGTCATGTGGGTGACGGCAGTCACAGTACCGGAGTAAGCTACTTCGTTTTCGTGAATGTCCTGGCGGACGGTTTTCTTAGTATTAAACATTAACTTCTACCTCGCTGATTTTGTATGCTTCATCGTGGACCTCCCCACCTAAACCTTTCGGCTATGGTATTCCAATCATTTTGTTCTACAAATTTGGTCAAAAAAGCGAGTCCGTTATAGTCTTGTCCCGCAAAAAGTTTTTCCCACTGTCCTTTGTAGTTTTTTCTAAATCTAATCTGTTTTGTAAAACAATCAAGCAATAACTTGAGTAATTCAGCAATACCAGCAGTCATAATATGATTCCTTTTCGGTATTATAGGATTAGGCTTTCACCAGCGCAGCCTGCAGCAGGGTCAAAGACTCGGCGACTTTGGCTTCAAGGTTCGCCATG
>ENA-ORRW01003696-ORRW01003696.1-human-gut-metagenome-genome-assembly--contig:-NODE-3696-length-10664-cov-3.228485_pt1 | contig 10664 bp, 8 predicted proteins | sample MGYA00242183_ERZ509150 | MGnify/ENA primary metagenome ERZ509150 (study PRJEB26280, sample SAMEA2338639) | human gut metagenome | biome: human gut; feature: human-associated habitat; material: faeces... | reverse complement strand
CCTACGGCGGTTGCACTCCGACACGCGCCTGCGGGCGCAGCCCCGCGGGGGAAGCATTTTACAGCCCCAGCACCGCTTCGATCACGCGGTCACAGTCCTCAAAGGACAGGTTCGTGGAGCAGGGCAGGTTGACAATGTACTTGCGGTAGTCCAGCGCCTTGTCCAGACCGTAAGCCTCGTTGCGGGGGTAGTCGGCCTGCTCATGGATGAGCGCCCACACCGGGCGGGTCTGGATGTGCTGCGCCTGCAGCTTCTCGATCACAGTGTCGCGGTCCAGCCCGGAATCCTTCAGATACAGGCTGAAGAACCAGTGGTTGGAGCGGCACTCCGCCTCGCGGAAGGGCAGGATGCGCAGCCCCTTCACGCCGTCCAGCGCGGCCACATAGCGGTCATACAGCGCTTTTTTGTGGGCGATGAAGCCCTCGAGCCGCTCGAGCTGGGCAAGCCCTAAGGATGCCTGCACGTTCGTCATGCGGTAGTTGTAGCCGACCTCATCGTGCAAAAATTGCAGCAGATCGGTCTTGGCCTGGGTGGACAGATGCTTGGCGTGCTCGGCCCAGTCAGCGTGGTTGGACACGACCATGCCGCCTGCGCCGGTGGTGATGATCTTGTTGCCGTTAAAGCTGTAGCAGCCGATGTCGCCGATGGTGCCCGCAAACTTACCGGCAAACGGGCCGTCGGTGCAGCGGGTGCCGAGCGCCTCGGTGGCATCCTCAATGACGATGAGGCCGTAGCGCTTGGCTATCGCCATCAGGCGGGGCATATCGGCTATGTTGCCGAACACATGCACGACCTCCAGTGCCTTGATGTGTGCGCCGGTGGCTTTGTTGTACAGCCTGCCGTCCCGCAGCTCGCAGCGGTTCGCACAGAAATCCTCGACGGCGTCGGGGTCAATGCACAGGGAGTCGTCGCAGCCGATGAAGATCGGCTCCGCGCCGACATAGCGGGTCAGCGGGTTGACGGCGGCGATGAAGGTCAGCGTCGGGACGATGACCTCATCCCCGCGGGTGATGCCGGCGGCCATAGCGGCCAGATGCAGCGCGCTGGTACCGGCGTTGCAGGCCACGGCGCGGGGCATGCCCACGTAAGCGGCCAGCGCTTCCTCGAACTCCGTGACCTTGCCGCCGCTGGTGGACACCCACCCCGACGTGATGGCCTGCCCGGCCAGCTCGGCCTCGCGCGCGCCGAAATTCGGAACCGAAAGAGGAATAAATTCAGACATGGTACTGCCTCCAAACTCTATCCTGGTGCCCGCCGTGCAGCGGCGGACGGAATTTTACAAATATTCTATTTTATTATACCGCGTTTGCAGGATAAGGGCAAGAAAAAGATGTGATGGACTTTCTGCACCTTCCCCCCGGGGAAAGCCCGTTTTCCCGTTGACAAACCTTCTCCCTTGCACTACTATAAATACTGAATATAAAGAATAAAATAGGGGGTTTACCATGAAATACGGTTTTATCGGCTGCGGCAACATGGGCGGAGCTGTGGCGCGCGCGGTCTGCAAGGGCGCCGGGTCCGGCGATGTGCTGCTGGCCAACCGCACGCCTGCCAAGGCACAGGCGCTGGCGGACGAGCTCGGCTGCGCCTGCGGCACGAATGAGGAGGTTGCCGGCATCTGCGACTTCATCTTTCTGGGCGTAAAGCCCCAGATGATGGCCGATATGCTCGACGAGCTGACCCCAACGCTGGAGGCCCGCGCCGAGAGCCGCCCCTTTGTGCTGGTCACGATGGCGGCGGGCCTGTCGATGCAGCAGATCCGCCAGATGGCGGGCAGCGGCTATCCCATCATCCGTATGATGCCCAACACCCCCGTGGCGCTGGGCGACGGCATGATCCAGTACTGCTCTGACGATGTGGAGCCGGAAAAAATGGCCGAGTGGCTCACCGCCATGGCCCCTGCAGGCCGTCTGGACGCCGTGCCGGAGAGCCTGATCGACGCCGCAAGCGCGGTGTCCGGCTGCGGACCGGCCTGGGCGTACCAGTTCATCGAGGCACTGGCCGACGGCGGTGTCGCCGCAGGTCTGCCCCGCGCCAAGGCGCAGGAGTACGCCGCCCAGATGCTTTTGGGCAGCGCGCGGATGGTGCTGGAGACCGGCAAGCACCCGGGCGAATTGAAGGATGCCGTCTGCAGCCCCGGCGGCTCGACCATTCAGGGCGTGCGCCTGCTGGAGGAGCGCGCTTTCCGCGGTGCCGTGACCGACGCCGTGCTGGCCGCGTTTGAAAAGACAAAGGATTTGGGGAAGAAGTAAACCCTTCCGAGAATGTAGGGGCGAGCATTGCTCGCCCGCAGACCTGACGGAAAAAAGTGCTTTTCCAGGAAAATACCCCGCGCGGCAGACGCCTGACGGGCGAGCAATGCTCGCCCCTACAAAGCGGTTGCCAAACAGGAATAGAAAGAGAAATTTTATGCGTATCGTCGTTAAAGTAGGCACCAGCACGCTGGCACATCCCGGCGGGCTGCTCAACATCCGCCACACCGAGGATCTGGTCAGGGTGTGGAGCGATATTCAGAATGCCGGACATCAGCTCATCGTCGTATCGTCGGCGGCCACGGGCCTCGGCGCAGGCAAGCTGCAAATTGAAAAGCCCGGCGACCTTGTCACCAAGCAGGCTGCCGCCGCGGTGGGCCAGTGCGAGCTGATGTATACCTATGACCGGCTGTTCGGCCAATACAACCATACCGTGGCCCAGATGCTGCTGACGTGGGAGGATTTTGACCACGAAAACCGTCTGCACAACCTGCAAAACACGCTGGAGCGTCTTTTGCAGCTGCACGCCATCCCCATCATCAATGAGAATGACCCCGTCGCCTGCGAGGAATACTCTTTGGGCGACAACGACACGCTGGCCGCGCTGGTGGCCAAGTGCATCCACGCCGATCTGGTCGTGCTGATGTCCGACATCGACGGCCTGTACACTGCCGACCCGCACACCCACCCGGACGCAAAGCTCATCCCGGTGGTCGAGGAGATCACGCCGGAAATTGAGCTGCTGGCGGGCGGCGCGGGCTCGGCCCTGGGCACCGGCGGTATGCTGACGAAGGTCACCGCCGCCAAGCGTGCCACCGAGGCCGGTGTGGACATGATCATTACCAACGGTGCCCACGCCGAGGTGTTGTACGACATTGTCGAGGGCAAGCCCGTCGGCACCCGGTTCGTGGGCCGCAAGGCATAAGGGAGGTCTGACCCCATGACTACGCAGGAAATTTTGCAGGCCGCGCAGGGCGCAAAGCTGCCGCTGGCGCTGGCCGACGCCGACACGAAGAACGCCGCGCTGGAGGCGATGGCCGGTGCGCTCATCGCCGCGCAGGATAAAATTCTGGACGCCAATAAGCAGGACGTCGAGAACGCCCGCGGGCGGGTCAGCGATGTGATGCTGGACCGTCTGGCGCTGACGCCGGGCCGCCTGACCGACATGGCCAAGGGTATGCGCGAGGTCGCGGCCCTGCCCGACCCGGTGGGCGCAGTGCTGCGCAAAATTGTGCGCCCGAACGGCCTTTTGATCGAAAAAACCGCCGTGCCGATGGGTGTCATCGCCATCATCTATGAGAGCCGCCCCAACGTCACAAGCGACGCCGCCGCGCTGGCCATCAAGGCGGGCAGTGCGTGCATCCTGCGCTGCGGGCGCGACGCCTGGGCCAGCTGCCACGCCATCGTGGAGGCCCTGCGCGCCGGTCTGCGCAGGGTGCGCCTGCCGGAGTGCGCAGTGAGCCTCATCGAGGACACCTCCCACGCCAGCGCCAACGAGTTGATGACCGCGGACGGGCTGGTAGATCTGCTGATCCCCCGCGGCGGGGCCGGGCTGATCCGCGCCTGCGTCGAGAACGCAACCGTGCCCTGCATCCAGACCGGCACCGGCATCTGCCATGTCTACGTGGACAAGGCCGCCGATCTGGAGATGGCCGTGGATATTGTGGAAAACGCCAAGACGAGCCGCCCCAGCGTCTGCAACGCCGAGGAGGCGCTGCTGGTCCACAGGGACGTGGCAGCGCAGTTTTTGCCGATGCTGAAGGCCCGCCTTGTCGATGCCCGCGCCGCTGCCGGCATCACCCCGGTGGAGCTGCATCTGGATGCGCGCGCCGCGGCCATCATCGACGGTGTGCCCGCCGCGCCGCAGGACTTTGACACCGAGTATCTGGATTATAAGCTGAGCGTGGCCGTTGTGGATGACGTCGATGCGGCCATCGCCCACATTGCGAAGCATTCGACCCACCACAGCGAGGCCATCGTCACGGCGGACGCCGCGGCGGCACAGCGGTTCACGACCTGCGTGGACAGCGCGGCGGTCTACGTGAACGCCAGCACCCGCTTTACCGACGGCGGCGAGTTCGGCCTTGGCTGCGAGATGGGCATCAGCACCCAGAAGCTCCACGCCCGCGGCCCCATGGGGCTGGCCGAGCTGTGTACGTATAAATATATTGTGCACGGCAATGGGCAGGTCAGGGGCGGAAGCAGCGCGAAGATGAGCTGTTACACAAACAAATAAGGCTTCCCCCATTGGGGGAAGCTGTCAGCGGCCCCGTCCGCTGACTGATGAGGGTAGACCTTGCCGCTGTAGCCCGTTCACTGGCTGCTATGGCGGGCTTTGCCCTCATCCGGCCTCGGGCGGAGCCTCGGCCACCTTCTCCCGAGGGGGAAGGCTTCCATAACGCAAAAACACCTGCGTCCGAAAACGCAGGTGCTTTTATTTTACCCAATATTCATATCCACCGGCTTCGAGATCCCCTTGACGCTGCCGGAGCCTGTGTACTGCCATATATTGTGCTTGTAGCTGAAGCTCAGCGTATCGCGGTACTGGGCGATCCAGATGTTGTACTTGCTGATGTTCGCAAAGTTCAGCGCGTTATAGAACCAGCTGGCATAGGAGTAAACGCCCGCGCTGTACCCCGCGCTGCGGATCGTCTCGCAGAAGGCGACGGCGCAGGCCGTGCGCTCGGCGGCGCTCAGGGCATTGGCGCGCCCGCCGCCGACACTCTCGGTGTCGTAGTAAACGCCCAGCGGCAGGCTGTAGCCGCTGACCAGGCTCAGCACCATGCTGGCCTCCTCGACGGCCTCGGCCTCGTTGATGGCCTGGCTGTAGAAGTAAACGCCGACGCGCAGGCCCGCGTTGATCGCGCCCTGAATGTTCCGGCGATAGGTAGAATCCTCGACCAGCGCACCGCTGCCGTAGCCGCGGTAGCCGCAGCGGATGATGGCAAACGTGATGCCGTCCGCCTTGACGGCGTTCCAGTCAATGCTGCCCTGGAACTTCGAGACATCAATGCCGCGGGCCGTGCGGTTCAGTGCGCCGTCCGCCGCAAAGGTGTAGACATTGCCCTGAATGACCTGCTGGCCCGTGACGGGCTGGTGGGTGGACGGGTCGTAATAATACGTTGCGCCGTCAATATCCTGCCAGCCGGTGTACTCGTATATCGTGGTGGTCGCGCTGGTCACGGCAAAGCCGTAGTTGGCCAGCTCCTGCACCGCAATGTTATCCGGCCAGCCCGCCGTCGGGTCGGGCACCTGGGTGGGTGCTTGCGTCGGAGCCGCTGTCGGGGCTTCCGTAGGGGCTGCTGTCGGGGCAGGCGTTTGCGTTTCGGCGGGTGTCTCCGTCGGGGCCTCGGTGGGGGCAGGCGTCGCCTCCGGGGTCGGCTCGGGCGTGCTCTCGGGGGTCGGTTCCGGCGTGGGGTCCGCCGGGACAGGGGTCTCCTCGGCAGCCGGGGCGGCCCCGCCGGTGTCCTCCTGTACGGTCACCGGTTCGTCCGCGCGGTGTACCCACGCCATGCGGGTGTTGGCCGCACCCAGCAGCGTGACGGAATCCGCCGCGCCGGGCAGCCAGGCCGCCGTGGCCGTGTTGGCAGCGTAGCTTGTATCGCGCACTGCGCCGATCAGGTCCTTCGTGCCGTCCTGATAAACGGGCAGGTAGGGTGTCTCGGTGCCGTCGGCCAGCAGCAGATGTCCGCTGCTGCTCAGCTTGGCTGTGTAGCTCGTCTTGCTGCCGGTCTCGGTCTTAGCGCTGTCGGCGTAGGTCACGGTGTCGGTGACCTCGTTGACGATGGGGGCCGAGCCCGCGTTGCTGACGCCGGAGTCCTCGGCACTCTCGTTGACCTGGCTTGCCTGGACGATCTTTTCTTTAACGGCCTTGACGTCCGCCTTGTAGACGACCTTTTCTTTGACCGTCACGGTCTGGGCCTCGGGCTGCGTGTAGCCCTCGATGGGCTGGACCGCCAGCGTGTAGTCGCCGGGGGTCACGTCCTCGGCCAGCGCGGTGCCGGTCTCGGTATCCAGCTCGTAATCCGTGGCATTGCCCTTGGCGTCGGTCAGTGTGATGGTTGCCGCCACGCCCAGCAGCGGGGTCTTTTCGTTCTCGGCGTCATCCTCCTTCGCACTTTTGGACGGCGTCGGGGACGGCGAGGCGGACGCATCGGGCGTGGGGCTGGGCTCGGGGGCGTTCTCGACGTAGAGCGTCACACCGACGTCCTGCTGGATGACGCTGGCCTCCATCGTCAGCGGCTTGTCCGGCTCCGGCGTGGGGCTCGGCGTCGGGGAAGGGGTCGGCGTGGCCGCCGTCTCGGGGGTGGCCGTCACGATGGGCGTGGGGCTGGGCTCGGGCGCGGAGAGCGGACCGACGCTGGCCGCAAACGCGCCCAGGCCGATGCTGGCGGTCAGCACCACCGCCGTGCCGCCCGCGGCCAGCTTATACAGCGGCAGCCGCGCAAAGGTGCTGCCGGAGAAATACCGCATGGGGTTCTTCTTATTAAACATTCCTGTTCCTCACAGTTAAAAAGCGATAAACTACTACAAAATGAATCATACCACGAAAAAAGCCCCCGCTGCAAGTGGGCAGGGGTGGAAAAGTGCACAGAAAAACGCCGAAATTTTCAACATCCATAGGGTCTGTTTGTGGATAATTGTGACACCGCGGACACAACTTTCCGGGCATCTAGTGGTCGCGGCTGCCATCAGGCGCCAGCAGTTGTGTTGGGCAAAAATTCCTCCACCAATAAATCGACACACGCACCGTAGCTGCGCTCCGGCCCCGCAAGAAACGGCCAGCGCCCGGTCAGCGGGTCGTACAGGTGGCTGTACCCCGCAAAAATTTCGTTTTTGTACTGTTTATTATAGAAGAATAGCACCATGCTTGCAAGTCGGCTGCCTTCCCACGCGGGGGAGGGCTTAGGGGGACTGGATTTTTACGTTGGATTTGCTATAATAAGCGTAAAGGATGCAGGCATCGACCCCTGCAGCAAACGGAGAGCAATATAAGAGGTAAACACCATGCAATACGTCAATTTCGGCACCACAGGCTTACAAATCTCCCGCCTTGGGTTTGGCGGCATTCCCATTCAGCGCATCGACCAGCCCGGCACGCGGGAGCTGCTGATCGCCGCGCATAAGGCGGGCATCAATTACATCGACACTGCCCGCGCCTACACGGTCAGCGAGGCATGGATCGGCCAGTCGCTGGAGGAGGCCGGGCTGCGGGATGACTTCATTCTGGCGACCAAATGCCGCGCGCTGACCAAAGCCGACATGGAGGCCGAAATCGCCACGAGCCTGAAAAACCTGCGCACCGACCACATCGAGCTGTTCCAGTTCCACAACCCGAGCCTCGACGGCCTGAAAACCATTCTGGCGCCCGGCGGCGCAATGGAGGCGCTGCTCGAGGCAAAGGCCAGGGGCATCGTCGGGCACATCGGCATCACGGCACATTTGGCCGCTGTGTTTGAGGCAGCGCTGGACATCCCCGAGATCGAGACGATCATGTTTCCGTACAACATCGTGGAGCAGCAGGGCAGGGAGCTGATCGACCGCTGCGCCGCGGCGGGCAAGGGCTTTATCGACATGAAGCCGCTGGCGGGCGGTGCCATTGAGGATGGCCGCCTGGCACTGCGGTATGTGCTGTCCAACCCGGCAGTCACGGTGTCCATCCCCGGCATGGCGACGGTGGAGGAGCTGAACGCCAACGTGGCGGGCGCGGCCAACACCGCCCCGCTCACGCCCGAGGAGGAGGCCGCCTGCCAGAAGGTGCGCGACGCGCTGGGCACCCAGTTCTGCCGCCGCTGCAACTACTGTGCGCCCTGCACGGTGGGCATTTCCATCCCCAGTGTGTTCCTGTTCCAGGGGTACCTGAACCGCTACGGCCTGCAGCAGTGGGGCCGCGAGCGCTATGCGACGCTGCAGACCAAAGCCGGTGCCTGCATCCGGTGCGGTGCCTGTGAGCCGCGCTGCCCGTACAACCTGCCGATCCGCCAGATGATGCAGAAGGCCGCGGAGGATTTTGGGGAGTGATTTCTCCAAGCCTTCCCCTGAGGGGGAAGGTGGCCCCGCAGGGCCGGATGAGGGGCAAGCCTGCCGGTATTGCGTATCAACGGGATACCACCCGGTAGGGGCCGCACATGTGCGGCCTGCGGCCTTCCCATTACAGCACATTTGGGTAAGCCGCGGGCCGGGCATGCCCGGCCCCTACCGGGTTACAGCCCGTAAATGGGCAATCAGGATGAACTCTGCCCTCATCAGTCCGCTTCGCGGCCAGCTTCCCCCACGGGGGAAGCCTTTTTTTGTTTCTGAATATTGTTTTTTGCTAGGCGAACGTGTATAATTTAATCTGTATAATTTTGTGCAATAATGTGAGGAATGAGTACTATGCTTTCCGACCCCCAGCTGCATTATCTTGATAACGCCGCCACGTCCCGGGTGGACCCGGCGGTGGCGCAGGCCGTCAGCGAGGCGCTGACTGAGCTTTGGGCCAACCCCAGCAGCCTGTATGACCCCGCCGTTGCCGCGCAGGATGCCATTGCCGCGGCCCGCGCCCGCGTGGCCAAAACGCTGCACTGCCGCAGCGATGAAATCTACTTCACGGCCTGCGGCAGTGAGGGCAACAACATGGCCGTGACCGGCGCGGCCCGCCCGCGTAAGCACTGGGGCAATAAGATCGTCGTCACGGGCTTTGAACACCCCAGCGTGCAGCGCCCCATCCGCGCGCTAAAGGACGAGGGCTTCACCGTCGTTGAGGTCATGCCCGGGGCGGACGGACGCATTGACACGCAGAAATTCCTGGCCGAGATCGACAAAAACACGGTGCTGGCCGCCTGCATGGCCGTCAACAACGAGACCGGCGCTGTGCAGGACATCGCGGCGCTGGGCAAGGGCATCAAGGCGCGCAACAGCCGCACCCACTTCCATGTGGACGCCGTGCAGGCGTGGCTGCGCATGCCCATCGACCTGCAAAAATGGCGCGAGGTCGATACGCTCTCCGTCTCCGGCCACAAGGTCCACGCGCCCAAGGGCGTCGGCGCACTGTTCATCCGGGACAGCCAGCGCCAGACGCTCAAACCGCCCTATCTCGGCGGCCATCAGGAGCGCGGCCTGCGCCCCGGCACCGAGAACACGCCCTACATTGTGGGTCTCGGCGTGGCCGCCGCGCAGGGCCAGCAGAAGCTGCGCCCCCGCATTGCACACATTGCCGCGCTGAATCGGCAGCTGCGCGCGGGGCTTGAAGAATTGGACGGCATCACGCTCAACTCGCCCGACGACGCGGTGGGGGAGATCGTGAATTTCTCCACCGGGTGCATCAACAGCCAGACCTTCATCAACTACCTGAACACCCGCGCGGTCTATGTCTCGGGCGGCTCTGCCTGCGACAAGGGTGAGCCGAGCCACACCCTGCTGGCCATGGGCTGCGCCGACCTGACCGTCCGCACCGCCCTGCGCGTGAGCTTCTGCGCCGATAACACCGCCGAGGACGTGGACGCGCTGCTGGCGGGGCTGCGGGACGGATTACAGGAATTGCAGCATATTTGAACGGCTGCCGACGGCGGCCTGAGGGCAGGCCGCCCTACGTACCCCTTTTCGAGCAAATCGTAGGGCGGGGTGCCCTCACCCCGCCGCAGGCAGTAGGGGGGGGACATGTCCCGCCCGCAGCCTTCCCGTTACAGCGTGTTTGCCGTAAAGCTGCGGGCCGGGCATGCCCGGCCCCTACTGCGGCACATCCATTTTGAAAGGAACCATTTTATGAAAGAACTCATCCTCGCCTATCAGGGCGAAATGACGCTGAAGGGCCTGAACCGCGGCAAGTTTGAGGCGCGGCTGGCCAAGACCATCCGCTGGCGGCTGGAGCCGCTGGGCAAGTTCAAGGTCTATCAGGCCCAGAGCACCGTTTTCATCGAGCCGAAGGAGGACGGCCTCGACATGGACGAGGCGTTCCGTCGCGTGTCCCATGTGTTCGGCATCGTGAAGCTGAGCCGCGCCGTCGAGTGCCCGAAGGACTTTGCCGCAATATGCGAGACCGCCGAGGCGTATCTCGGCGAGACGCTGCGCGGCATCCGCACCTTCAAGGTCGAGGCCAAGCGCGCCGACAAGACCTACCCGATGAAGAGCCCCGAGATCTGCCGCGAGCTGGGTGCCTATCTGCTGGACAAGCACCATCATCTGCGCGTCGACGTGCATAACCCGCAGCTGGAGATCATGGTGGAAATTCGCGACTACGCCGCCTATGTCCACGGCCCCAAGGTCGAGGCCGCGGGCGGTCTGCCCGTCGGCACGAGCGGGCGCGCGCTGAACCTGCTGTCCGGCGGCATCGACAGCCCCGTCGCCGCATGGTGCATGGCCCGCCGCGGTCTGGCGCTGCACCACATCCACTTTGCCAGCCCGCCGTACACGAGCCTGCGCGCCAAGCTGAAA
>ENA-ORRW01003686-ORRW01003686.1-human-gut-metagenome-genome-assembly--contig:-NODE-3686-length-10693-cov-7.048129_pt1 | contig 10693 bp, 9 predicted proteins | sample MGYA00242183_ERZ509150 | MGnify/ENA primary metagenome ERZ509150 (study PRJEB26280, sample SAMEA2338639) | human gut metagenome | biome: human gut; feature: human-associated habitat; material: faeces... | reverse complement strand
GTGGCGGCAATTACACGGTAGTTGAATTGGTAGAGAAATATACTTCTCTGAAAACGGGTGTCGGTCATAACACCAAGGCGGGATATAAGACCGTGATCAACATTCTGAATAAAGAAGCGTTTGGAAAGCAGCGAATTGACAAGATTCGCTTGTCTGATGCAAAGGCGTGGTTGATCAAACTTCAGCAGGTGGATGGCAGAGGGTACAGTTCCATCCACTCTATCCGAGGTGTTCTGAGACCGGCGTTTCAGATGGCGGTTGATGATGATCTGATCCGCAAGAATCCTTTTGGATTTGAGCTGGCATCCGTGATTGTCAACGATTCTGTTACCAGAGAAGCAATTACCCGTAAGCAGGAGCGTGAACTTCTGAAATTCATCAAGGATGATAAGCATTTCTGCCGATACTATGATGCAATCTATATACTTTTTAATACAGGATTGCGTATCTCAGAGTTCTGTGGGCTGACCTTTTCCGATCTTGAGTTCGACCAGAAGCGTATCAAGGTAGATCACCAGCTTCAGCGGACTTCCCAGATGAAGTATGTGATCGGTGCTCCCAAAACAGAAAGCGGTATCCGCTATGTGCCGATGAGTGAGGAAGTTGTGGCGTGTTTTCGCAGAATCATTGCCAACCGCAAGACACCAAAAGTTGAACCGATGGTGGAAGGATATGCAGGATTTTTGTTTCTGGATAAAAACGATATGCCGATGGTTGCCCTTCACTGGGAAAAGTATCTGGAGCATATTATTCAGAAATATAATAAAATTTATCGCATCCAGATGCCGAAAGTTACCCCTCATGTATGCAGGCACACCTTTTGCTCTAATATGGCAAAATCCGGGATGAATCCAAAAACCTTGCAGTATATCATGGGTCACGCAGACATCAGTGTAACCTTGAACACTTACACCCATGTAAATTTTGATGATGCAAAGGAAGAAGTATATCGGATAGCGAATAGTTAAAAAAGCCCGTTGGTAAGGACGCTTGCTTTACCAACGGATTTACCAAGATTGCAGGGAAAAACATAAGAAAATACGAGAAGATTTGAGAAGATACCTTGAAAAGAAAGGAAAACTCAAAAGTCGGAAAACCCTGAAATATCAAGCGTTTGAGAAGAAATACAAGACTTAAATGGAGATATGAAAAGATGATTAAAGTACTATTTATTTGCCACGGCAATATCTGCCGCAGCCCGATGGCGGAGTTTGTGATGAAAGACCTTGTGACGAAAGCGGGGAAAAGAGGCGCATTTGAGATTGCTTCGGCGGCGGTGAGCCGAGAGGAACTCGGCAACCCGGTGTATCCGCCCGCAAAGCGCAAGCTTTTGGAACACGGCATTCGCTGCGACGGCCATGCGGCGCGCCAGATGACGCGTGCGGATTATGATAAGTTCGACTACATCATCGGCATGGACAGCTCCAATCTGCGCGGCATGCAGCGTATTTGCGGAGGTGACCCGGAGCATAAATTCTCTTTGCTGATGGAGCACACCAATCGTCCCGGCGACGTGGCTGACCCGTGGTACACCGGCGATTTTGAAGAGACCTGGCGCGATGTTTATGAAGGCTGCACCGCGCTTTTGAAGGAGATTTCGGGATGAACGGAAAAACACGAGGAAGTGGAGTATTGAAGTAAACGGCAGAATTTTCACAGCTGACGCGATGTGACCTCCGTGAGGAAGAGCTGCTTTTTAGTTCGTATAATTCTATCTCGTCCAATATTTGCGGTCGAGCGTGCGGTAGCGCACGGCCTCGGCGGCATGGCGCGCTTCGATGTCGCGGCTGTTATCGAGGTCGGCGATGGTGCGCGAAACCTTTAGCACACGGTCGTAGGCGCGGGCGGAAAGCCCGAATTTTTCAAATGCGTTTTTCAGCAGGGCATCGGCAGCAGGCGCGGTGCGGCAGACTTCATGCAGCATTTCCGGCGGAATCTGTGCATTGCAGGTGATGCCGGTGTTCGCAAAACGCTTGTTTTGAATATCCCGTGCGGCATCCACACGCACTTTGATGGACGCGGAGCTTTCCTCCTTTGCGGTGTTCGAGAGGTCGCGAAAATCGACCGGCGGCACTTCAATGTGCAGGTCGATACGGTCAAGCAGTGGCCCGGAAACGCGGCCGAGGTATCGCGCCACGGCGGTCTCCGAGCAGGTGCACGGGCGTGTGGGGTGACCGTAATAGCCGCATGGGCAGGGGTTCATGGCGGCGACGAGCATAAATTTACACGGGAAAGAGACCGTGCCGTTCACGCGCGAGACGGTCACAACGCCGTCCTCAAGCGGCTGGCGCAGCGTCTCCATGGAGCTGCGCGAAAACTCCGGTAGCTCATCCAAAAACAGCACGCCGTTGTGTGCGAGGGAGATCTCGCCGGGGCGGGGGATAGACCCGCCGCCCGAAAGCCCCGGGCCGGAGATGGTATGGTGCGGCGAGCGGAAGGGGCGCGTTTCAATGAGCGCGGTGTTGCTCGGCAGAAGTCCCGCAACGGAGTGAATTTCGGTCGTTTCGATCATTTCCTCAAAGCACATTTGCGGCAGGATGGACGGCAGCCGCTTTGCAAGCATGCTTTTGCCGGAACCGGGCGAGCCGATGAGCAACACGTTGTGCCCGCCGCTTGCGGCAATCTCTAAAGCGCGCTTTGCCTGTGCCTGCCCTTTTACATCGGCGAAGTCCGGCAGCGGCGGCTGATTTTTCGGATCGCTGTGGTACGGCGCGGCGGGCAGGATCGGTTTTGTACCGCGCAGATGGTCGATGAGTGTGAACACGTCCGGCACAGGGTAGACCGAAAGCCCGGTCACAACGGCGGCTTCATAGGCGTTTTCCGCAGGCACAAACATGCGCGTGTAGCCGAGTTTTCCGGCTTCTATCGCCATGGAGAGCACACCGCGCACAGGATGCAGCGCACCGGAAAGCGAAAGCTCGCCCGCAAAAATGCAGTCATCCGTGTTGACATTCAGCTGGCCGGTGGCTTTTAATAAAGCGATGAGCAGCGGCAGGTCGTAAACGGGGCCCTCTTTGCGCACGTCGGCAGGGGCAAGGTTCATCGTGATGCGGCTGACGGGGAAATCGAACCCGCAGTTTTTCAGTGCGGCGCGCACGCGATTGCGCGATTCCTTTACGGCGGCGTCCGGCAGGCCGACAAGGTCAAAGGCAGGCAGACCGGCAGAAAGGTCACATTCCACTTCCACTTTGAACGCGTGCATGCCGAAAAGTCCCATGCTGAATGCTTTTGATACCATATTTTTACCGCCTTTCGCAGTTCTTGTCTGCATTATATACTTTTTATCGAATTTTGGCAATAGAAGTTTAAGTTTGCAGGATAGATATAAATGTAAAAATTCGGTCGAGCATTTTTGTACAGTATAGGAAGATTTGTCTTGACTTCTGTAAGGGTTTGGAGTATGATAAAGAAACAGTAGTCATTTGGAGCGTTCTCATGCAGGAAACCGGGCAGAAAAATAGTATACCGCTCAGCGATGAGGCGCTGGCACTTCGTTTTCAAAACGGAGATGACGCGGCGTTTTCGGAGCTTGCGGCGCGCTACCTGAAGGTCATCCGCATCAAGGCGTGCAGTTTTCGCGAGATTTTTTCCCTTGAGCGGGAAGACCTGTACCAGGAGGGGCTTTTGGGGCTTTTAGACGCGGCGAATTCCTATAAGCCGAGCGAAAGGACGTCGTTTGAAACGTATGCCGGGCGGTGTATCAGCAATCGAATCGTCAGCGCCGTGCGGCGTAGCTCCAGTCTGAAAAATTCTTTCCTCAATAACGCTGTGCCCATTGAGGAGATGGAAGACCTTGGGGCAGACCGCCTTTCCGACCCGCAAACGCTTTTGGAGAGCCGCGACGAGATGGACCGGCTGCTTTCTGTTATCCATATTTCACTTTCCGATTTTGAACTGCGTGTGCTTTCTTTGTATCTTGGCGGCTATAAGCGGCAGGAAGCAGAGAGAAAACTCGGCATTTCGGCGCGTGCGTTCGATAACGCGATGGCGCGTGTACGCAAAAAGCTGCGGCAGAAAAACAATGACGCCAAAGGATGACTTTCGCGCGGATACCTTTTCTATATATTTATATTTATATGTATATGCCCTTCCACAGTTGATGGCGTTGTTTTTCAATGAAGCGGTGCAAATCCGCCGGGGGCAAAACTCATTCTATTCTATTATGACCAAAGCGAGGTAAAAACACATGTACGAAGACAAGACCCTGATCTGCAAGGAATGCGGCAAAGAATTTGTATTCACAGCCGGCGAGCAGGAATTTTACGCATCCAAGGGCTTCGAGAACGAGCCGCAGAGATGCAAGGCATGCCGCCAGAACCGCAAGAATGCGGCAAAGCCGGAACGTGAGATGTACACGGCTGTCTGCGCCGCCTGCGGCAAGGAAGCAACCGTTCCCTTCAAGCCGCGTGAGGACCGTCCGGTCTATTGCAGCGAGTGCTTTGCACGCATGAAGGAAGAAAGATAAGCTTTAAAACGCATATCGGTGCCCGGCGGGAGACTGCCGGGCATTTTGCAGTTCAAAGACAAATATTGCTTTATAAATATTTACGATATTTACGCGGAAAGCCGTGATATACCTTGCAAAACAAACTTATGCATCGTATAATTAAATTGGTTAAATATCTTTAAAGGGGGATGTTTTATGCACATTACGGTTGATACCATCATCGGCGATATTCTGCGGCGGGAGACAGATGCCGCAGCGTTTTTCAGGGAAGCGGGCATGCATTGCATTGAATGTCCCGCCGCACGCGGCGAAACAATCGCAGAGGCCTGTGCAGTGCATGGTATGGATGCAGAGCAGTTCGCAGCAGCATTTAACGCGCGCTTCGCCACAAAATAAGCAAATTCGCCGATCCGGCAATTCGGAGGAACTCATGGAACAAAACAGAATAGAACGAGCACCCACCCTTGGCGCGCGTCTGCAAAAATGTGCAGATTTTGTGCGGGAAGGCAAAAAACTTGCCGATATCGGCACAGACCACGGCTATGTGCCGGTCTGTTTGCTGCAAAGCGGCAAGATACCGTTTGCCGTTGCGGTTGATGTTCACAAAGGGCCGCTGGAAAGCGCCATGAACAATGCTTCGCGCTGCGGTGTGGCGGACAAAATGCACTTTGTGTGTGGAGACGGCCTGCACGGGGTGCTGCCGGATGAGGCGGAGGACATTGTCATCGCCGGCATGGGCGGTGAACTTATTTTGCGTATCATCTCGGAAGCGCCATGGCTGTGTGCAATGGATAAGCACCTTGTTTTGCAGCCGATGACGACCGCCATGCAGCTTAGAGAGGGACTTGCCGCGCTGGGCTTTACGATTGACCGCGAAGAAGCGGTAGTAGATAGTGATAAAATTTACTCCGTGATGTCCGTGTACTATACCGATCAAAAGCGGGATAATTTAAAGCTGATTGATTTATATATGGGACAGATCAAACCCGGCAGTCCGTTCAGCGCACGTTATGCCAAAAGCGTGCGGCACAACATCGAAAATAAGATCAAGGGCATGCGGCACGGCGGCGCAGACAGCAGCGCGCTGGAAATTTTGCTGCAAATGCTTTTAGATCTGTACGGCGAGGAGGAGAACGCATGACCGTTCGAGAGATCTATGATGCCATAGACCGTATTGCGCCGTTTCAAACGGCAATGGATTTTGATAACGTCGGCATTCTGATCGGTGATGAAAATGCCGACGTCACAAAGACGTTGCTTTGCTTGGATGTCACGCCGCGCGTTTTGCGTGAGGCGAAAAGCATCGGCGTGGAGCTCATCATCAGCCACCATCCGGTGATCTTTAACCCGCTGCGTACCGTGCGGCCGCAGAACATCATCTATGCGCTTGTGCAGAGCGGCATTGCGGTCATCAGTGCGCACACGAATCTCGATATGGCATATCCCTACGGCGTGAACGATGCGCTTTGCCGCAAGTTGGGACTGCAAAACGTCCGCGGCATTTTAAAAGAGGGCGAAACGGACATTGCCTACATGGGCGAGCTGCCGGAAGAAATGACAACGGAGGACTTTGCTGCGCACATTAAGGAAGCGCTGGGGCTTTCGGCGGTGCGCTGCACGGCGGTCAGCAAAATGCTCCGCACAGTCGCGGTCGTCGGCGGTGCCGGGGGAGACTATGCCCTTGCAGCGCAGGCAAAGGGCGCGGACGCGTTCGTCACCGGCGAAGTGAAGCACCACGAGGTCATCGCGGCGCAGCAGGCGGGACTGGCTTTGTATGAAGCCGGGCACTACCACACGGAGCTGCCGTACCGCGAGCGGCTGAAAGCTTATCTTGACACAGCCTGCCCGGGTGTGGAATTTATCGTTTCCGAAAGCGAACGCCCGCCGATGGAAACGCTTTGAAACAGAACAGAAAGGCGCTTTTTAAAAGCGATGGTTTTATAAAATGGCACTGGATGGTGTATTTTTACGACATTTAAAAGAGGAAATCGGCACGTCCTTGCTCGGCACGCGCGTAGACCGTGTGTTTCAGCCGAACCGCGATGAGCTGATTCTCGCATTTCGCGGCTTCAGCGCCGCATATAAGCTGCTCATTTCCGCCCGTGCAAACAGTGCGCGCATCAATCTGACGACGATTCCGGTGGAAAACCCGCAGCAGCCGCCGATGCTGTGCATGCTTTTGCGCAAGAAATTGCAGGGTGCAAAGCTTTTGGAGATCACGCAGCCCGACTTGGAGCGTGCGCTCATGCTGAAATTTGACAGCGTGAACGAGCTCGGCGACCACGTGGAACTGACGCTTGCCGTGGAGATCATGGGCCGGTACAGCAATATCATTTTGGTTGACGAAAACGGCAAAATCATCGATGCACTAAAACGCGTGGATGCCGAGATGTCTTCGGAGCGTCTTGTGTTGCCTGGGCTTTTATACCGCTTGCCGCCCCCGCAGGATAAGCTTTCCATGCTTACCTGCACGGTGGAGGAGATCATGGCGCGTATCGATGCTTTACCGCGTGATATGGAGCTTTCCAAAGCGTTGATGTCTGTTTTGCAGGGCATTTCGCCGATCATCGCGCGCGAAGTCGAAAACAGCGCGGGGCTGGGGCATGAGGTGTATGTGAAAAGCATGACGCCCCCGCAGCGCCGCCGTACGGAGATGTACGTGACGACGCTGATGGAGACGGCGAAAAACGTTTCCGGCACACCGCATATTGTCATCGACCCGCAGAATAAACCGAAAGATTTCGCGTTTATGGACATTCGTCAGTACGGCAACGCGATGACGGTCAGTGAAAAAAAGAGCTTTTCCGAAATGCTCGACGCGTTCTACGCCGAGCGCGACCAGATTGAGCGTATGCGCGTGAAAAGTCAGGATCTTCTGCGTCTGCTTGCGAATCACGCCGACCGTTTGAGCCGCAAGATCGCGAACCAGCAGGCAGAGCTTTCCGCATGCGCCGAGCGCGACACACTGCGCATCAAGGGCGACCTGCTCAGTGCGAATATGTATGCGATTCAAAAGGGTGAAACATCCGTAAAGCTGCAAAATTTCTATGATGAGAATTTGGCGGAGCTTGAGATTGCGCTCGACCCGGCGCTCACGCCGCAGCAGAACGCGCAGAAATACTATAAAAACTACCGCAAGGCGAAAACAGCGGAGGAAAAGCTGACTGAGCAGATCGGCCTTGCGCAGACGGAGCTGACGTATATCGACAGTGTGTTCGAATCGCTTGCCCTCGCCGAAAACGAACGTGATTTAAATGAGATTCGCGCCGAGCTTGCCGAACAGGGCTACGTGCGCCGCAAGGCGGGCAAAAAGAACCAGAAGCAGCCTGCGCTTTCCGCACCGCTCAAGTTCAAGACGAGCGACGGCTTCACGGTGCTTGTCGGGCGCAATAACCGCCAGAACGACAAGCTGACAATGAAGGACGCAAACAACAACGATATTTGGTTTCACACGAAGAACATCCCCGGCTCGCACACGGTGCTCGTCACAGACGGCAAGGCACCGACGGAGACCGCCATGGAGGAAGCCGCCGTGCTTGCCGCGCAGCATAGCCGCGCGAAGGATTCCGCGCAAGTGCCGGTCGATTACACGCAGATCCGCTATGTTTCAAAGCCGCAGGGCGCAAAGCCCGGCATGGTCATCTATGTGCAGTATAAGACCGTCTACGTAGATCCCACAACCGAATCAAAAGCGAAACAGCAGTCATAAAAGAGGAATTCAGTCCTTTTTGGAGGAGTTAAAATGGAATTTCCGAAGTCTTTTATCCGCGCATCCGAAGCTTACAATACATTTGAACACCACGTGCCTGCGCCGTATCTGCGCCGCGCATTTCAAGCCGATCACGAAGCCAAAGCAAACGTTATCATCACGGCGCTCGGCTTTTATGAGCTGTATTTAAATGGCGAACGCATCACAAAGGGTCGTCTTGCGCCGTACATCAACAATCCCGATGACCTTGTGTATTACGATACGTATGAGGTCACGCTCCGCGCGGGCGAAAATGTGCTTGGCGTGTGGCTTGGCAACGGCTTTACGAATAACCCCGGCGGGCATATCTGGGATTTCGACATCGCTGCATTCCGTGCCGCACCGCAAATGGCGCTGTGCCTGACGTACACGGACAAAAGTGGGGAGGCGCACTGCATTGAAAGTGACGAAACATGGCGCACGGAATCGTCTCCGCTGCTGTTTGATGACTATCGCTTCGGTGAAATTTACGACGGCCGCTTGGAAATACCCGGCTGGAATACTATCGGATTTGACGACAGTGCATGGAAATTTGCCGAACGCGCCCCGCAGCCGCGCGGCGAAAAGCGCCTGTGTACCGCGGAGCCGATTGACATCGTAAATGAATTAAAGCCCATCTCCGTTACGAAAACGGAAAAGGGCTATCTGTACGATTTCGGTATCAACACCGCCGGTGTGTGCCGCTTGTGCGTGCGCGGCGAGCTTGACCAGCGCATAGAACTTCGACACGGCGAGCACTTGAAGGACGGCCTGCCGGACGTGGAAAATATCTGGTTTAAGCGTGAGCACTGGGCGCGCGACCTCGAATATGTCCACAAAGACGTGTATACCTGTCGCGGCGACGGGGAAGAGGTATATACACCGGCGTTTACGTATCACGGTTTCCGTTATGTGCTCGTCAGCGGCATCACCGAAGCGCAAGCGACGGAAGACCTGCTTACAGCGCTTGAGATGCACTCGCTGCTCGAAGAGCGCGGCGGTTTCTCCTGCTCGGATGAGACTGCAAACAAATTACAGCAAATGACGCGCCAATCGGACGTAACGAATTTCTATTATTTCCCGACGGACTGCCCGCAGCGCGAGAAAAACGGCTGGACGGCCGACGCGGCACTTTCTTCCGAACATATTTTGCTGAACCTCGGCGCAGAAAAGAGCTACCGCGAATGGCTGCGTGCCATTGTGAAAGCACAGGATAATAACGGCGCACTGCCCGGCATCGTGCCCACAAGCGGCTGGGGCTTTGCTTGGGGCAACGGCCCCGCATGGGATAGCGTGCTCATTGAGCTGCCGTACAGACTGTATCAGTACCGCGGCGATTTGGATTCCGCCAAACTGTGCGCCCCGGCGATCATCAAATACCTGCACTACCTCACAACGCGTATGGACGAGCACGACCTGCTCGCCATCGGCCTTGGCGACTGGTGCCCGCCGGGACGCGAAGCGCACGAATATAAATCGCCGCTCGCATTCACCGATACGGTGCTCTCAAAGGACATGGCGGATAAAGCCGCGTTTCTGTTCGATAAGCTCCATATGCCGGAGCAGGTGGCGTTTGCCCGCGCGCTCTCTAAGCGTTGGAAAGCTGTTGTGCGCAAGTATCTCATCGACGAGAACACTATGCTCGCTGCTGGCAACTGCCAGACTTCGCAGGCCATGGCCATCTACTATAACATCTTCGAGCCCGCAGAGCGCAAGGCAGCGTTTGAGCAGCTTATCAACCTCATTGAGGAGCAGGAGTATCACCTCGATGTCGGCGTGCTCGGCGGACGTGTGCTGTTCCATGTTTTGACGGAGTTCGGGTACAGTGACCTCGCGTTCTCCATGATTACCCGCCCGGATTATCCGTCCTACGGCAACTGGATCGCACGCGGCGCCACGACGCTGTGGGAGGTGTTTCAGCCCGAGGGCAGTGATCGCATCGGCTCACTGAATCACCATTTCTGGGGCGACATCAGCAGCTGGTTTACGCAGGCGCTCTCCGGTATCCGCATGGCGCCGCACGGTGAACCGAATGAGGTGGATTTCCGCCCGTCGTTCATTTCGCGCCTCACACATGCCGAAGCGTTCCACATTGCACCCGCAGGCCGCATCGCTTCCGCATGGGAGAGGGATGAGGACGACGTCATTGTGTTGACGGTCAAGCTGCCAAGCACCATGCACGGCGTTATTCGTCTTGAAAGCGGCTATGTCTTTGAAGATGACCTCGCTTACAAAGCTGCCGAAAGCGGAACATACCGCATTCACAGCATCGAATAAACGGCGATATTTTTCGCTTTGCGAAAAAAGATCAATAAAAAAACAAAAAAGGGCTTGAAATTTGTAACCACCTGTGTTATAATCTTCAAGTACCAAACGGGGGCGTAGCTCAGCTGGGAGCCCGGTTGAAGCGGTAAACAACCCCCGCACTAATTGAATAAGAAATTACTCAGCGCACCCCTTATACGGGGGTATAGCTCAGCTGGGAGAGCGCTTGACTGGCAGTCAAGAGGTCAGCGGTT
>ENA-ORRW01003676-ORRW01003676.1-human-gut-metagenome-genome-assembly--contig:-NODE-3676-length-10720-cov-3.145148_pt1 | contig 10720 bp, 10 predicted proteins | sample MGYA00242183_ERZ509150 | MGnify/ENA primary metagenome ERZ509150 (study PRJEB26280, sample SAMEA2338639) | human gut metagenome | biome: human gut; feature: human-associated habitat; material: faeces... | reverse complement strand
GAGGCGGCGGCGGCCGTCGTCGGCCATCCGGTGCATATGACCGGCTGCGGCCGCACGGACGCAGGCGTTCACGCACGCGTCTATGTCGCCAATTTCCGCACTTCCGCCCGCATTCCGTGTGACCGCATCCCGTATGCGCTCAACACGCACCTGCCGGAGGATATCGTCGTGACAAACGCGATGGAGGTGCACGAGGACTTCAACGCCATCGGCTCCTGCGTCAAAAAGGAATATACGTATCTGATCTATAATTCCGGCATCCGCGATCCGTTTTATGTCAACCGTGCATGGTTCTACCCCAAGCATCTGGACGAGACGGTCATGCAGCGCGCGGCGGACTGCTTCATCGGCACGCACGACTTCGCCGCCGTCCGCTCGGTCGGCACGGATGTCAAATCCACCGTGCGCACGGTTTATGATTACAAGGTCGAGCGCGACGGCGATCTCATTTCGCTGCGCGTCAGCGCCAACGGCTTTCTTTATAATATGGCCCGCGCCATGGCGGGCACCTGCGTCTATGCCGCCGAAGGAAAGTTCCCGCCGGAGGCCGTCGCGCAGATCCTCCTGAACGGCGACCGCACGGCGGCGGGGCCGACCGTCCCGCCCGGCGGGCTTTACATGACGCAGCTCTGGTATGATGACGGAAAGGCGGTTTTCCATGTCGGATAATATCTCGCAGCTGCATCCGCAGAAGCATCCGGGCCTAGGAAAGCGGATCGCCGTGTTTGCGGTCCTGCTCGTGTTTGTCACGGGCGGCGTGGCGGCCTATGTGTTCCGCGACCGGCTGAATCTGGACGCGCTGCAGCGCTACGTGCGCTATCTGAACGTCTCCGAGGACAGCAAAACGGGCCGATTCGTCTACGACGAAAGCAACTCCAACCGCTATGCCGGGCTGTCCGGCGGGCTGTCCGTCGCCTCCGCGACGGGCCTGAGTCTTTACGATAAGGACGGCGTGGAGACAGCCTCCATTCAGGCGTCCATGTCCGCGCCAGTTTTAAAGACCGGCGGTGACCTCGCGCTGGCCTACGACACCGGCGGCAATACGCTGGAAGCCGCCAGCCAGAAACGCGGCTCCGTCCTGCACGTTTCATCCCAGAAGCCGATTCTGGACGCGGATATTGCGTCTGACGGCAGCATCTGCTATTTATCCAGTGAGTCAGGCTATCGCGCCGTGCTCTATGTCTACAACAGCCAGCAGGCGCTGATCTACCGCTGGCTCTCGTCGAGCCAGTATTTCATGCGCTGCACCGTCTCCTCCGGCGCAAAATACGCCGCCGCTGCCGCACTCGGGCAGGAGGACGGGATGTTCCAGTCCTCTGTCGTCCTCTTCCGGACGGATTCGGAGGAAATTCTCCGCACCATCCCCATCGGAAATGCCCTGATCTACGATCTGCATTTCCTGCCCGGAAACACGCTCTGCGTCCTGTGTGAAGACGCGCTGTATTTCTATGAGCTGGACGGCCAGTGCCTCGGCAGCTACGCCTTTGAGGACGCCTATCTCAAAGACTACACGCTGGACGGAAACGGCTTCGTCACGCTCGTCATGAATCTCTATAAGGCCGGAAACGGCTATACCGCCCTGACCGTCGGGTATGACGGGACAGTGCTCGGCACGCTTCCAATCAGCGAGCAGATTCTGGACATTTCCGCTTCGGGCAAGTATCTCGCCCTCCTGACGAGCGGCGCGCTTTCCATTTACGATCAGAATCTCACGGAATACGACGTTTCCGACAACACGACCGGCGCGTCCAGCGCCGTCATGCGCGAGGACGGCTCTGCCATTCTCCTGGCCAACGGCCATGGGACGCTGTATGTCCCGTAAATAATTTTCCAAAAAACGTTTACAATTCTGCAAAGATACGACGGCCTGCCTGTGATATACTTTGCAGAAGGAAACACGATAAGGAGAAGCCTTTTATGAAACCGACCCTGTGCTCAAGATGCAAAAAGAATCTTGCAGTCGTTTTTATAACGAAAATCGACGGCGGAAAGACCGTCAACGAGGGCCTCTGCCTCAAATGCGCAAAGGAGATGGGCATCAAGCCCGTCGACGATATGATCGAACGCATGGGGCTTTCAGAGGACGACCTCGAAAATCTCAACGGCGAAATGACCGAGGCCATGAACGGCCTTGAGAGCCTGCTCAGTCAGGGCCATGACGCGGAGGACGGCAGCGAGGACGACGAGGCTGACAGCCAGACCGCCACGTTCCCCTTCCTCAACAAGCTCTTTGGCGCCGCCGGTCAGGGGCAGGACAACACGCCTGCCGTCCCGGAGCCGGAAAAAACCGAGAGCCGCCAGCGCTCCGGCGACAAGCCGAACCCCAAGAACAAAAAGCACAAATTCCTCGACAGCTACTGCCAGAACCTGACGCAGAAGGCGCGCGACGGCAGGCTCGACCGCATCATTGGCCGCGAGGAGGAGACGGAGCGCGTCATTCAGATCCTCAACCGCCGCCAGAAGAATAACCCCTGTCTCATCGGCGAGCCGGGCGTCGGCAAGACTGCCATCGCCGAGGGCCTTGCACAGAAAATTGCCGACAAGGACGTCCCGTATAAGCTTCAGAACAAAGAGGTCTATCTCATGGACCTCACGGCCCTCGTCGCGGGCACGCAGTTCCGGGGCCAGTTTGAAAGCCGCATGAAGGGCCTCATTGAGGAGGTCAAGAAGCTCGGCAACATCATTCTGGTCATTGACGAAGTGCATAATCTCGTCGGCGCAGGCGATGCAGAGGGATCCATGAACGCCGCCAATATCCTCAAGCCCGCGCTTTCGCGCGGCGAGATCCAGGTCATCGGTGCGACGACCTTCAACGAGTACCGCAAGCACATCGAAAAGGACGCCGCGCTTGAGCGCCGCTTCCAGCCCGTCACCGTCGCCGAGCCAACCATTGAACAATCCATTGCCATCATCCGCGGCATCAGCCACTATTATGAGACGTTCCACGGCGTTGTGATCTCCCCGGAGATCGCGCGGCAGGCCGTCCTGCTCTCCGAGCGCTATATCAATGACCGTTTCCTGCCGGATAAGGCCATCGACCTCATCGACGAGGCGTGCTCGGACGTGAACCTCAAGAATAAGAACATCGGCCGGCTCGAAGCGCTCAAAAAAGAGCACGCCGATTATGATCTGGAGCTTTCCATGCTCACGGAGAACGCCGAAAAGACGCAGGACGATTACGCCCGCATGGCGGAGCTGCGCAGCCGCAACCTGCAGCTCGATTCCGAGATCACGGAGCTGGAAAAGCTGCCAAAACCCGCGTTGACGATTGATAATCTGGCCCGCATCATTGAACTCTGGACAAAGATTCCCGCAAGCAAGATCCGTGCGCAGGAATACGAGCAGCTTTTGAACCTCGACGCAGAACTCAAAAAGCATATTGTTGGGCAGGACGAGGCGATTGCCTCCGTCGTGTCCGCCATCCGCCGCTCCCGCGTCGGCATTCAGGTCAAGAAGCACCCCGTTTCGTTCATCTTTGTCGGCTCGACCGGTGTCGGCAAGACGGAGCTGGTCAAGCGCCTTGCCAGCGAGATGTTTGAATCGGTCGAATCGCTCATCCGGCTCGATATGTCCGAATACATGGAAAAGCACAGCGTTTCGAAGATCATCGGCTCGCCCCCCGGCTATGTCGGCTATGACGAGGCCGGTCAGCTGACCGAAAAGATCCGCCGCCGCCCGTATTCCGTCATCCTGTTTGACGAGCTGGAAAAGGCCCATCCGGACGTGCTGAATATCCTGCTGCAAATTCTCGATGATGGCCGCATCACCGACGCGCAGGGCCGGGTCGTCAACTTTGAGAACACGATCATCATCATGACCTCCAACGCAGGCTCCAACCAGAAGGGCGGCAGCGTCGGCTTTGGCCGCAGTCTGACCGAGCAGTCGAAGGAGAAGGCCATGAAGGCGCTGGGCGAGTTCCTGCGCCCTGAATTCATCAACCGTGTCGACGAGATCGTCTGCTTCAACCAGCTGAGCGAGGACAATTTCCGCGGCATCGCGGACATCATGCTCGCGGAGCTGCAGCAGTCGCTGGAGGGCCGCGGCATTGCATTCACGTGGGACGAGAGCGTCAAGAATTATCTCGTCAAGAAGTCCTACTCCGTGGCCTACGGCGCGCGCAACCTCCGCCGCGCCATCCAGACCGACCTCGAAGACCCCATCGCCGAGCGTATCATCAAAAGCTACGTCGACCCGTTCCGTTCCATCAAAGCGACCTGCGAGGACGGAACGATCAAGCTGGAAACCATATAATCAAAAATGCGCCTGACGGAGCCGCCGGGCGCATTTTTTCGGCTGGCCAGGCAGTACGGATTTGCCCAGAGGCGCCTGTACAGACCGACGAAAAGCCGCCGGCATGGCTGCCGGCGGCTTTCCTTGAGAGAAAAAGAGAAAAGAGAGGAGAAATGGATGAATGTCTATTTAAAAGGCTGCTGTTGGCTCTCCACGAAGATTTCCGTGAAGCAGCTTCCTTATGCTCCAAGGATACCGGATTTTGGCCGGTTTGTGGTGAACAGTTTGTAAACGAAGTATAAAGAAATCCTGAAATTCCGCAGCTGCAACCGGCAGTTGACAGATTTTCAGGCGGACTTGCTGGCATGCAACTGCAAAATCCCGTAGAATAGCGGCATCAACCAGAGGAGGAAACACGCATGATCTTTGCAGACAAATTGATCGCCCTGCGGAAAAAGGCGGGCTGGTCGCAGGAGGAGCTTGCGCAGCAGCTGAATGTTTCGCGGCAGTCCGTATCCAAATGGGAGGGCGCGCAGTCCGTCCCCGACCTTGATAAGATCGTACAGCTGAGCCGCATCTTCGGCGTCAGCACAGATTACTTATTAAAGGACGAACTGGAGGAGCAGGAGCCTGCGCCCAGCCTTCCCGAGCAGCCGCAGCGCCGCCGCGTGAGCATGGAGGAGGCCTCGCGTTATCTGGAACTGCGCCGCGCTGCCGCGCCGAGGCTGGCGCTGGCCACGTTTTTGTGCGTGGTCTCACCCATTGCGCTGATCCTGCTCGGCGGACTGAGCGAATATACCGCCCACATCACGGAAAATGCAGCGGCTGGTATTGGCCTCAGCGTACTGATCGTTCTGGTCGCCGCCGCAGTCGGAATTTTCCTGACGTGCGGCGTAAAGGCAAAGGCATTCTCGTTTCTGGAAACCGAGCCGTTTGAAACGGAATACGGCGTGAGCGGCATGGTCAGGCAGCGGCAGCAGGACTTCCAGCCCACGGCGAACCGTCTGAACATGATCGGCACGATCCTGTGCATCATGTCCGTCCTGCCGCTGTTTCTGGCGATGTGCCTTTCCAGCTCGGATCTCATGTACATCGGCGCGGTGTGCCTGCTTCTGGGCTTTGTCGCGCTGGCCTGCCTCGCGTTCGTCTATGCCGGGACGCAGACTGCCGCGATGGAAAAGCTGCTGGAAGAGGGCGACTACACCCGCCAGAGAAAGTCCAAAAGCCGCCTGATCGGGACGGTCAGTGTCTGCTATTGGCTGATCGTGACTGCTATTTTCACGTTCTACACCTTCGGTCCGTATGGCAACGCGCAGGCAAAATACAGTTGGTTCATCTGGGCGATCGCAGGCATCCTGTTCGGCGCCGTAATGGCCGTTCTCCGTCTGGTCGGACAGGGCGAAAAAAAGAAATAAAAAGCACTTGACTCTGACACTGTGTCAGGCTGTATGCTGTCATTGAGCTCAAAAAAATCAGCATGGAGTACCGTAATGCTGAAAATCGGATTATTTTCAAAACTGTCCAGAGTCAGTATCCGTATGCTGCGCTACTACGACGAGATCGGCCTGCTGCACCCGGCGTATATCGATCCGGAATCGGATTACCGCTATTACCGCGAGGATCAGCTGCCGCAGATCGGCTGGATCACGGCCCTGCGGGACATGGGCTTTTCCCTCGCCGACGTGTGCCGCATGACCGAGATCGGCCATGACGCGGAAAAGCTCGCACCGTACTTTGAAGCAAGACGGCGCGAGCTGGAAGCCGACGCGGCAAAAACAGCGCGGCAGCTGCTGCTTCTGGAATCAGCCCGAAACCGGCTGGGAAAGGAAGACATCATGCAGTACAATGTGACCATCAAGACCATCCCCGAACGCTATGCGGCCTGCGTCCATACGATTATCCCGCGCTATTCGGAGGAAGGAAGCGTCTGGAAGACGCTCTGCGAGGAGACGGACGGGATGCGCCTCGTCCCGGACGAGCCGTGCTATTGCGCCGTGACGTTCCTTGACGGGTAATGTCATCAACTTAAGCCCATCATTTCAAAGTGTCAAAAAGCGGGCGTAAATATTAGTGAAAATGCCAATTGACAAATGCGGATTTATTTCAAAATCAAGATGATATTTTGATTTTGGAGTGATTTTCGTGAAAAGCTTGCCTTTATATCTTGAAATTGTTCGTCATATCCACAATACTATCTGCGATGAGCACTTTCTCCGCAGATCAATAAAGCGGCAGAGGGATTTTTCAAGGAGGCGTAAAATGAGCTTTACCGACTATATTTACGTAACGGTTCAGAACCTGAAAAGCAGTTTGCAGGCAGGGCTGAATGCGTTTTTTGACGCACAGAAGGATGGTCAGATCGAGTATTCCAAGCAAGCTTTCTCCAAGGGCAGGAAACGGATCAAGCCGGAAGCATTTCAGGAGCTTTTTCAAAGTGTTGTTGACAGTTTCTACGAAAAAGCCGAATTGGCTGACTGGAAAGGCTACCAATTGTTTGGGATCGATGGTACCCGGTTAAATCTTCCCTGCACAAATGAGCTGGCGGAACTGTATGGGATCCAGACAAGTCAGGGCGCGCCGCAGGTTCAGGCGCTTGTTTCGTGTATGTACGATCTGCTCAACGGTATGATCGTAGATACACGCTTTGCGCATTGCAGATCCAGTGAACGAGCTGCAGCAAAGGACATGATCGGCTCGTTTCGACTGCAGAACGTGTCAAACCCGGTGTTTATCATGGATCGCGGCTATCCTGCAGCTGAACTGATCGACGCATCGACGCAATTGGAAGCAGCGGACACAGCTTCATTATGCGCTGTCCCACAGAATTTCTGCGTTCCATGAAGCTTCCGGAACAGGACAACACGTTTGAGTACAAGTTTGCAAAGCTGAAGCACTCCCTGAAGCTCCGCGTATTGAAAATTCAACTTTCCAATGGAGATATCGAGTATTTAGCAACAAATATCTTTGATCCTCAAATAACTTTGGATGATTTCAAATGGGCTTACCATAAACGCTGGGGCATTGAAACCAAGTATAACGACGTGAAAAACAAGCTGGAAATTGAGAATTTTACAGGTTACTCTCCGGACGCGATCTTACAGGATTTCTATGCGACAATGTTTTTGGCCGATTTGGCCGGTGTCCTGGAATATGATCTCCGCGAAGAAATTGAGGCCGCACATATCAGGCCAGAGAACCGCTATACCTACAAGCTGAACGTGGCAATGACCATTTCAGAGCTGAAGAGAACGGTTGTAGAGATGCTTTCGACATCTTCCAGACTAAAACGGGAGCGTTTGTTTGCGCATATGGTTGTTCGTCTCTCAAAGGCCGTTGTCCCGGTGCGCCCTGATCGCTCCTCTGATCGTCTGAAAAAACACAAATCTTTGAAATTCCCAAGCAACGTTAAGAGATGTTGAACCGCCTTAAGTTGATGACATTGCCTTGACGGGGAATACAAGGAGCGCGACGTGGAGATCGAAGCGTGGAAGACCGTCAAGGGCAGCTATCCCGATACAGCGCACGTGAAATTCAGAACGCTCCCCGCTGTTACCGTCGCAAGCTGCACGTTCCGCGGCCCGTATGAAAGGATTGGCGAGGTCTACGCGGCCATCGCCGCGTGGATCGCGGATAACGGCTATGAATGCGACGGCCCGATGTTCAACATCTACCACGTCAGCCCGCACGAAACACAGAACCCTGAAGAATTCGTCACCGAAGCCTGCTGCCCGGTGCGCAAACAATAAGGCGTTCGCGCGCAGCGCGGAAAAAGCTCCTCGTATCATGGCCTGCATGATACGGGGAGCTGCCTTTCAGCGGATGCGCACGCGTCCGTTACCGGCTGTGCTCCTCGTCGCAGCAGTCGATGGCGAGGACGACGCAGAGGGCGAGCAGGGCGTCCTGCGGGTCGAATACCTCCAGTGCGTAACGGTCGCCGAGGGTCAGGAAGGCGCGGGAAATGGCCGCGACGCGGCGGCCGTTTTGCGTGATCTCGTAGTCCAGACTCATAAAGTCGCCCTCAATCTCCCAGCCCAGCTCGTCCAGAGAATAGCTGCGGGAAAAGAACGCAAAATTCCGCGTCAGGTCGTATTCCCGCCCGCCGATGGTCAGCGCATAGGTACACGGCAGCGAAAACGGCACGTGCTGCACGGCGGCGGCCTGCCGCCCGGAGGCGTCCTGCACGATCAGCTTTTTGCCGAAATTGAAAAACTCGCGGTTCGCGCTGTAGACAAGGTTCTCGTTTTCGTCCCAGATATCAAAGTGGTCAAACGACAGAAATTCCTCTTTTAAATAAAAAATCATGGTAGTCTCTCCCTTCTGATGGGTTGGACGAATTCTGTGCAAAAGAGTTCCGGCTGGAAATCAGCTTTCATCTATGATATAATAAATAGACTTTCAGCACAAGGAGTTTTTCCCATGACAAACAAAGAGATCGGCGAGCTGCGGCGCCGCATGAAGCCTGACCGCACCAATCTGACCGCTGTTTACGGCTGCTATGTCGCGTCCAGCGGCGAGGTTCTGTCCACGTTCCGGGAGCCGTTCGGCCTGATGACGGAGGAGGACAGGGAAAAATATCTGGCGATCTTCCGCCGCGCACTGTCCGGCACGCCGGATAAGAACCTGCTCGACCTCTCGTTCACCACAAAGCAGGTCGCCGATTCTGACGAGCACCGGCTGCTCATGCGCCTGCGCGAGACGGCGCTGGACGACGAGGAGGCGCGGCAGAAGCTGTTCCAGACCATCATCGGCGCGGTCAGCTTTGAAGAAAACTTCCTGATCCTGCTGGCGCATGAGCGCTACGACGTGCCGTTCAAGGCGAAAGACGGCGCGAAGCTCGACGACGGCAGCGAGGTCTTCTCCTATTTTGTCTGCGCCGTTTGCCCCGTCAAGCCGGGCAGGGAGCTTCTGAGCTACATTGCCGAGGAAAAGACCTTCCACAACCGCTCGGCAGGCTGGGCCGCCGGTATGCCGGAGGCCGGCTTCCTCTTCCCCGCCTTTGACGGACGGCGGACAAATCTGTATAACTGCCTGTTCTACACGCATTCCTCCGGCGCGGACAATCAGCCGCTCATCGACGCGCTGTTCCATGTCCAGCCGCCGATGCCCGCAGACGAGCAGCGCGACACCTTCAGCGGCGTGCTGCGCAATGCGCTGGACGACGAATGCTCGCTTGCCGTCGTCCAGCAGGTGCGGCAGGAGATCAAGGACCGCATCGACGCGTGGCAGGAGGCAAAAAGCGACGATCCGCTGGTCGTCAGCGGCGACGAGCTGAAGGACGTGCTGGAGAGCTGCGGCGTGTCGGAGGACAAGCGGATGCAGTTCGGCGCGCAGTTCGACGAATCCTTCGGCGGCGGCGCGGTGCTCAACCCCCGGAACCTGATCGACGTGAAAAAGTGCGTTGTCAAGACGCCGGATGTGTCCATCACCGTCAACCCCGAGCGGCCCGATCTCATCGAGACGCGCACGCTCGGCGGCGTCCGGTACATCCTCATCAAGGCCGACGAGGGCGTCGAGCTCAACGGCATCGATCTGGCGGAAGAGGCTGAGTAGGCCCCCGCACGGTTTGGCCTCCCCTTTCAGCAGAGCCTTTGAAAACAGACGAAACCCTCTGCGCAGCATTTAAGCGGCAGAGGGTTTTGCGATATGATATGTACTTATTCCTTGACTGTGCCGTCGGCGTTGAAGACGGGGAGCTTGTTGAGGTAGACGATGTCCTTGCGCGCCTGCGCGTCGCCCTCGGCGAGGACGGCCATGCGGCCCGCGACCGTGCCGCCTGCCTTTTCGACCAGCTCCTCCATCGCACGAAGCGATTCGCCGGTAGAGATCACGTCGTCGACGATCAGCACGCGCTTGCCGCGGATCTTGTCGGCCTCTTCGCCGGACAGGTACAGGTCCTGATCGTGCTGGGTCGTGATGGAGCGGACCGTCACGTGCAGCGGGCGGGGCATATAGACCTTTAGGCCCTTGCGGGCGACGAAATATTCCTTCGCGCCGGACTGGCGGGCCATCTCGTGGATCAGGGGAATGCTCTTGGCCTCAGCCGTGAGCAGATAATCATAGTCCTTCGGCGCTCTGGCCAGCAGCTCGCGCGCGCAGGCGACGGTGATCTCCGCGTCGCCGAACATGACGAACGCGCCGATATACAGATCGTCGGATACCTTGCACAGCGGCAGATCCCGGTCAAGACCGGCAATGTTCATTCTATATTTCATGCAGAATCTTCTCCTTCATATCCTTACATGCGTCGGGTCGTTCCCAAAAAAACATTATACCGGCCAAACGCCAGCTTGTCAATTCCTTCTTCCGTCCTGTTTTTTTCGCCATTGGCGAAAACGACACATTTTTTGTGCAGTAGTGTGAATTTTCCGTGAACTTTTTTGTCGGTGTCGACTCTTGTATTTATAGGCGCTTTCCTCTATAATCAATCTGTCAGAAAGTCAGGCGGGCTAAAAAACTTTTGCCCGCCCGCGAGAAAAAGAAAGGATGGTTT
>ENA-ORRW01003672-ORRW01003672.1-human-gut-metagenome-genome-assembly--contig:-NODE-3672-length-10723-cov-3.454912_pt1 | contig 10723 bp, 8 predicted proteins | sample MGYA00242183_ERZ509150 | MGnify/ENA primary metagenome ERZ509150 (study PRJEB26280, sample SAMEA2338639) | human gut metagenome | biome: human gut; feature: human-associated habitat; material: faeces... | reverse complement strand
AGCGGGAAAATCCAGCCTGCCAGCGAACGCGCCTGCCGCTTCGCTACCGGAAATATATGACGGAATTTCAGTCCGGTTCCAACCGTTCAAATTTGGCTAAATTGTGAACAAATCGTAAACACAAAATCGAGGAGATTGTTCATAAAGAAACGAAAAAAGAATAAAAATAAGCTGGAAACCGGGAAAAAGCAGCATTGAAACGAGAAAACTGCCGCATATATATTAAGATTTAAAGACTTAAAAAAATGATGTAAAACCAACAGAAACAAGGATTTTTATTACGAAAGCTTTCGTTTTTTGTAAGAAATATGGGATTTATTTAGTGAATGTTAATTATCTGTTCATATTTTGGACATAATTTGTTTTTATTATAAGTCCTGTACCGATGAGGTACAAGAAAACATAAATCGTATGTTTTAAAGAGGAGAGAATAATTATGAGAAAGAATCTTACAAAAACAGCAGCAATCTTAGTTATGAGTGCAATGGTAGCAGCATCTGCTCTGACCGCTTGCGGCAGCAAAGCAGAGGAGACAACTGCAGCAGCAGAGGAGACTGTAGAGGCAGAAGAGACTGAGGCAGTTGAGGAGACTGAGGCTGAAACAGAAGAGACTGAGGAAGTTTCCGAGGAAGAGACCGAAGAGGCATCTGAGGAAGAGACTGAGGCAGCTGAGGAGACTGAGGCTGAAACAGAAGAGACTGAGGCAGTTGAGGAGACACAGGCTCAGTAATCAATCTTTGATTGCAGAAGTTTGTTTCTATTCGGATATAACCAAAAAGGTTGTTAAGAAAATCGTAAGAGGGCAGTCGGTTGACAATCGACTGCCCTTTTTGTATACTATAACTGTATTAAATGAACTAATACACTTATGATTTTTGATACAGGGCAGAATGGAGGAAAGGAGAATGTGAGCATGATTCTGATTGATTATAAAGATCGACGACCTCTCTATGAGCAGATTGTTGAGAAGCTGTCGGATCTGATGGTCCGGGGGATCTTGGAGCAGGACAGTCAGCTTCCATCCGTGCGGAGTCTGGCAACGGAGCTGTCGATGAATCCGAATACGATCCAGCGGGCGTACGCAGAGCTGGAACGCCAGGGATATATTTATTCGGTTAAGGGCAGGGGCAGTTTTGTGGCGGATAACCGGCAGATCCGGGAGAGGAAGCGGCAGGAGATCTGGGATCAGCTGGAACTTCTGATCCGGGATGCAAAAGGAACCGGCATCACGATGCTGGAGTTCCAGGAGCAGGTCATCCAGAGCTATGGAAGTGAGAAAGGAGGAAACAGGAATGATAAAGGCTGAGAATCTGACGAAGCGTTTTTATGATACAGTGGCAGTCGATCATATCCATGCGGAGATTCACAATGGAAGTGTCTTTGGTCTGATTGGAACCAACGGCGCTGGAAAAAGTACTTTTTTGCGGATGGCAGCCGGTATTTTAAAGCCGGACGAAGGAAGCGTTACGGTTGATGATGAGACGGTATTTGAGAATACAAAGGTAAAGGCACGGTGCTTTTATATCCCGGATGAGCCGTATTTCTTAAGCAATGGAACGGCGGAAGATATGAAGGTGTTTTATCAGGGAATTTATCCGAAGTTTGATGCAGCCCGGTTTGATAAACTGCTAAAGAATTTTGAACTGGAAAGCCGGCGGAAAGTGCAGACCTTTTCGAAGGGTATGAAAAAACAGCTCGCTGTGCTGCTGGGCATTTGTGCGGGAACCGATTATCTGTTCTGCGACGAGACGTTTGACGGGCTGGATCCGGTCATGCGGCAGACGGTCAAGAGTCTTTTTGCTAATGATATCGAGGAGCGGAACCTCACGCCGGTCATCGCCTCCCATAATCTGCGGGAGCTGGAAGATATCTGCGACCATGTAGGTCTGCTTCACAAGGGAGGAATGCTTCTCTCAAAGGATCTGGACGATATGAAGTTAAATATTCACAAGATTCAGTGTGTGCTTCCGGCGGGAGTGGGGAGCAGCGATTTGCAGGGAATCGATATTATAAAGACGGAACAGAGGGGAAGTCTCCTGACGCTTACCGTGCGCGGAAAACGGGAAGAGATTCAGACAATTTTACAGGCGTATCATCCGGTGTTTTTTGAAATGATACCGCTTTCCCTGGAAGAGATCTTTATCAGTGAAACGGAGGTGGCTGGTTATGACATCAAAAGGCTTGTTTTTTAAATATATGAGAGAAAATACGAAGCAGCGTCTCTGGAGCGTGGCGCTTACCGCACTTTTGTGCTTTTTTCTGTTTCCGGTCCTGACAGCGCTGGAAACCAGCATAATGCTGCGTCCGGATAACTTGTCTAAAGATCTGAGCGTCGAAGCGGCGTTAGCAGAAGCAAAATTAAAGCTGACCAATGAGATGCTGCATATGTATTCGATCCAGAATGCAATGCTGGTATTTATCCTGATTTTGACGGCGGTGGTGCTGGCAGCGTCCGGTTTTTCGTATCTCCATTCGAAAAAGAAAACGGATTTTTTTCACAGCCTTCCGATCAGCCGTGAAATGCTTTATACTGTGACCTGCCTGGACGGTATCCTGTATCTGGCAGTCCCGTATCTGGTATTTCTGCTGGCGGCAGGAGTGATGCTGCAGGTAAAGGGCGCATCATTTTCATGGGGAACCCTGCTGATGGGGTATGTACAGCATATGTGCTTTTTTACACTGGTGTACATGACGGTGGTGCTGGCAGTGATTCTGACAGGCAATCTGATCGTGGGTTTACTGGGAACCGGCGTGCTTTTTAGCTGGGGACCGGGTGTGGCTGCAGTGGTATCGACGTATTTTTCCGAATACTTCATGACGTTTTATGACAATGGCAATTTTCTGCTGCGCTGGTGCGAGCGGACCTCACCGGTTTTCTGGTACGGCACGGCAACTGGTTCGGATCATCCCACCCGGATGGCAGTCATTGCATTGGCAGTGGCAGCCTTGCTCTTTGGCCTGGGAATGTTTCTGTACCGGAAACGCCCGTCTGAGGCGGCGGGAAGAGCGATGGCATTTAAGGTAAGTGAGCCGGTGATCCGTTTCCTTCTGGTTGTGCCGATCACGCTGTTTTCCGGAATGATTTTCCGGTCAATCCTGAATGATGATATCTGGACCGTGTTTGGCTTGATCTGCGGACTGCTCATCACCAGCTGCCTGATCGAAATTATCTATCATTTCGATTTTAAGAGCTTGTTTGCGCATAAGAGACAGCTTGCCATCAGTGCGGTGGCAGTGGCAGCCATTTTCTTAGGGTTCCGCCTGGATGTGGCAGGATATGACAGCTATCTGCCGGATGCTGACAAGGTTGCATACGCGGGTGTTTACTGTGATGCGCTGGACAACAATGCGGCAGGGGCTTACCATGTGACTCCGAAAATGTATAGGGATGGCTACAGTGCTGGAATGGAATGGGCGTCCCAGGGAGATGTGGCAGATAAAATGCAGATCTCGGATGAGGATGGAATCCGTGTCCTGCGGGAAATTGGCGCGCAGGGCATCGAGACAGCTTCCAGACAGCGGAAGCATTTGAACGGCGGACAGGATTGGATGAGTGAGACGGATCTGGATTCACGCTATGATTCGATCGTGCTGTCCTGGCATCTGAACAATGGAAAAACCGTTTACCGTAATTACCGCACGATCAATGTAACGGAGCTGCGGGAACAGCTAGATTCCATTTATGAAAATCAGAGCTATAAACTGGGAATGTACCCGGTGCTGTCCCTACAGGCAGACGATACCGCGGGCGTCAATTACAAAGAGGAAGAGGACTGCAGCCATGTGAAGCTTCCGGATGAGCAGACGAAGGCGGCACTTCTTGCTGCATACCAGAAAGAGCTGATGGGTCTGACGCCGGATATACGCCGGGAGGAGATGCCGATCGCGGAGATTCAGTTTAAGACAAATGAGATGCAGGCGATGATTGATGTGATTCGTAAAAATGGCGGCTATTATGACACATTTAACCAGTTTGATTATTACCCGATTTATCCGTCCTTCCAGGAGACGATCGCGATTCTGAAACAGTGTGGTACCGAGGTCGGCAGCAAGGTGACGCCGGAAAATACAGAAAAAATCGTGCTTCAGTATCAGGGCGGCAAGATTCCAGAGGATCAGCTGGCACCGGCAGATACAGAGCTTGGAAAACGCCAGCGGGAGTATCTTCAGAATAACAGCAGACGCGAGGTAACGATTACAGATCCGGAACAGATTGCAGAAATTCTTGCAAACTCCGCTTCGGATGATATGGTGCAGATCAATCAAATGGCGGAGGTATATCAGGGGATCAATATTGCAGTATATGTGTCCAGTACAGAGAACACAGGGGCAGTTTCAGAGGATGATTTGAGGGATTCGGTAAATTCAATGGAGGAAAATGAGATAAGTCAGACATATACGGTGGATGCCGGTCAGAATGCCCTGTATGATGGGGAATATGCGGCGGACTATGAAATGGATGAATCGGGTCAGTATGGCATCTACCAGCGCTCGTTCCGCTATGGCAAGGTTCCGGAGTTTGTGAAATCGACCTTCGGCCTGACACCGGAATTGATGCGGCTGAACCGGGTGTTTGCGTATTAAAAAAGCTGCCTGGAGTTGATTCGGGGATGCAAAAGATTGACTTTCTCCCCCGTAGGGGCTAAAATAAAGGGAAACGTAGCGGTTCAGCCGGTTTATGTATTTGATGCAAAAACCGGCTGAATCGTTATGAGAAAATATCAGACGCTATGGTTTTGCATGAACCTGCCTTTGGATTTAGAACAGCGATGCGCCGTCGCATCAGGCAGAACAAAATTTGAGGCGTACATATCCCGCAGAGGAGGAAGAAATATGGCATTTTTCGATGAACTTGGAAAGGTGATCAGCGATAAGAGCAAGGAAGCTGCGAACCGGGTAAAGGACATTACAGGCGTATTACAGCTGAAATCGAAGTTGTCCGCCGAGAAAGATAAGATTAATAAGGTATATATCACACTGGGAAAAGCATACTATGACAGACATGAGGGCGAGCTGGAAGGGAAATTTGCAGATGAGTTCCATACTATCCAGGCTGGGCTTGTGAAGATTGCGTCCCTGGAGGATGAGATTGCCGAGTTAGAGGGCACAAGAGTCTGCGCGGAGTGCGGCGCAAAGGTGGAGAAAAATGCGGCATTCTGCAGCCGGTGCGGTGCGCCGATGGATTCGACGACATCTGCAGATGTGCATGAGCCGGAAGAACCGGAGGAGATGCAGGAGACTATCTTTGAAGAGAAGGATGAAGCTGCAGCGGATAAGGCGGCTGACAACGCAGAAACAGAAGGCACGACTGGCCCAGACGCGGATTCCGCGGATGCTTCGGACTCTGTTTCGGAGAACACCACCGATACTGCGGCACAGAATGAAAATAACAGCGGGGAGCAGGCATAATTTATGGATTCACTGGTACAATGGTTTACAGCTAATTTATCCGGAGTCATATCGAAGGAGGCAATTATCTTCATTATCTCGATGATTCCGATTCTGGAACTTCGAGGCGGGCTTCTGGCTGCGTCACCGGCACTCTTAAACGTGCCGATCCTGCGGGCGATCCCGATCTGTATCGTGGGAAATATCCTGCCGATCCCGTTTATCCTGCTTCTGATCCGCCATGTGCTGGAGTGGATGAAGAAGGTTCCGTGTTTCCGTGGTATTGCGCTGTGGCTGGAACGCAAAGCGATGAGCAAAAAAGGGCAGATCGAGAAATATGAGTTCTGGGGGCTGATGCTCTTTGTCGGCATCCCGCTTCCGGGAACTGGCGCATGGACAGGCGCGCTGGTGGCATCCCTGCTCCACATGAAATTTGGCAAGGCATTTGGCGCGATTTTAGTCGGTATCGCGCTGGCGACGGTGATTATGTCGATTCTGTCCTACGGCGTGCTGGGCGTGCTGTTTGGATGATGCACAGATAAAAATGGAATAATGTCTATGCCCGCCAAAGGGCGGCATGGATGCGAATGTATAAAAGACTCTGTACGGGGAAATTCTCCGGACAGGGTCTTTTTGCGCGTGACTGTGAAGATACTGAACCGTTACAGATTATAAATGAAATTGGGGTTGACATATACCCAGTGGGGGTATATCATAAGGACAGTTAAGAGATAGGAGGAGACCATGAAGCAATATACAGTAACCGGCATGAGCTGCGCGGCATGCAGCAGCCGGGTTGAAAAGGCAGTATCGAAAGTGCCGGGTGTCACGGCATGCTCGGTCAGCCTGCTGACAAATTCGATGGGCGTCGAGGGCGATGTGCCGCCGGAGACCGTGATTCATGCAGTGGAAGATGCCGGATATGGCGCATCCCTGAAAGGACAGGGCACTGCAGCGCAGGCGCAGAGCGCGTCGGAGGCAGAGGACGCCTTAAAAGATCGGGAGACGCCGGTTTTAAAACACCGTCTGATCGCATCGCTGGGATTCTTAGCAGTCCTTATGTATATGTCGATGGGACATATGATGTGGGGCTGGCCGCTGCCGCACTTTATGGATGGCAACCATGTGGCGATGGGACTTTTACAGCTCCTTTTAGCCGGAATTATCATGGTGATTAACCAGAAATTCTTTATCAGTGGTTTCAAGGGACTTTTACACCGCGCCCCGAACATGGACACGCTGGTAGCACTTGGTTCTGGCGCGTCGTTTATTTACAGCACATATGCGTTGTTTGCGATGACGGACGCACAGTTAAAGGGCAACGACACGGCAGTCATGTCCTACATGCATGAATTTTACTTTGAGTCGGCGGCAATGATTCTGGCGCTGATCACAGTCGGAAAAATGCTGGAGGCGCGTTCCAAGGGAAAAACGACGGATGCCTTAAAGGGACTGATGAAACTGGCACCGAAGACAGCTGTTATCATCCGGGATGGAGTGGAAACAAAGGTTCCGATTGAAGAGGTAAAGAAGGGTGATGTATTTGTTGTACGCCCAGGTGAAAATATCCCGGTGGACGGCGTGGTTCTGGAAGGAGCAAGTGCGGTCAACGAGGCAGCACTGACCGGCGAGAGTATTCCGGTGGATAAGGCACAGGGTGACCCGGTTTCGGCGGCAACGGTCAACCAGTCTGGTTATCTGCGCTGTGAGGCGACCAGAGTCGGTGAAGATACCTCCCTGTCGCAGATCATCCGCATGGTCAGCGACGCGGCGGCGACGAAAGCGCCGATTGCCAAGATTGCAGACCGGGTTTCCGGCGTGTTTGTCCCGGCGGTTATCACGATCGCAGTGGTGACAACGATTGTCTGGCTGCTGGCAGGACAGACGTTTGGATTCGCATTGGCGCGAGGTATTTCCGTACTGGTTATCAGCTGCCCGTGTGCACTGGGACTGGCTACACCAGTTGCGATTATGGTCGGCAACGGCATGGGCGCGAAAAACGGAATCTTGTTCAAGACAGCTGTTTCACTGGAAGAAACCGGAAAAATGGACATTGTAGCGCTTGATAAGACGGGTACGATCACCAGCGGCGAGCCGCGTGTGACCGACGTCATCCCGTCCGGAGGTGTGACTGAGAAGGAGCTGGTAAGCCTGGCGCTTTCCCTGGAAAAGAAGAGTGAGCACCCATTGGCGAAAGCTGTTCTTCTCTATGCAAAAGAACAGCAGGTGGATGCGCCGGAGGCGGCTGATTTCCAGGCGCTGCCGGGTAATGGACTTTCCGGTACGTTAGACGGCGCTTCATTGGCAGGCGGAAGCTTTTCCTATATCAGCGGACATACGACGGTGTCCGCACAGGAACAGGCATCCTTTGAGCGCCTGGCATCGGAAGGCAAGACGCCGCTGTGCTTTATGAAAAATGGTCGTCTGGCTGGTATGATTGCCGTGGCAGATGTCATCAAGGAAGACAGCCCGCAGGCGGTCAAGGAACTGCAGAACATGGGAATCCGTGTGGTCATGCTGACCGGAGATAATGAGCGGACCGCCCGTGCGATTGGGGCACAGGCTGGTGTGGATGAAGTCATTGCCGGAGTACTTCCGGATGGGAAAGAGAGTGTCATCCGCAGCCTGAAAGAACAAGGCAAGGTGGCAATGGTCGGTGATGGTATCAATGATGCCCCGGCGCTCACGCGTGCCGATATAGGTATCGCGATCGGAGCCGGTACAGATATCGCGATTGATGCCGCGGATGTGGTGCTGATGAAGAGCCGTTTGAGTGATGTTCCGGCGGCAATCCGTCTAAGCCGTGCGACGCTTCGAAATATTCACGAAAACCTGTTCTGGGCATTCTTTTACAATGTTGTGGGTATTCCACTTGCAGCTGGTTTGTGGTATCCTATCTTTGGATGGAAATTAAATCCGATGTTCGGCGCTGCAGCGATGAGCTTATCCAGCTTCTGCGTAGTGACGAACGCGCTGCGGCTAAATCTGTTTAAGATGCACGATGCATCGAAGGATCATCCGATGCGGAAGAGGGCTGAGAAGGCTGCTAGTAAAGGTGGAGAAAAGGCAGAAAACGCAGGTGCAGTTAGGATGGGGGCAGAAGACACCCGGTCAATTGGGCAAACAGCAAATGGAAATGAAACTGTTTCAAAAGAAATGCAAAAAAGTGAGAATCAAAAAAATAATATAAATATGGAGGGAATAACGATGACAAAGACAATGAATATCGAAGGAATGATGTGTGGACACTGTGAGGCACGCGTAAAGAAGGCGTTGGAGGCACTGGCAGGCGTGGAGAGCGCAGAGGTCAGCCATGAGAAAGGAACCGCGGTCGTAAACATGAGTGCGGATGTGGCGGACGATACGTTGAAAGAGGCGGTTGAGGCACAGGATTATAAGGTGGACTCGATTCAGTAGGATGAAAAAAGCTGCGAAATGGTAGAATTAATATGCCATTTCGCAGCTTTTTGATAAAAGATAGGAGAAAAGCATGGGCTGTTGTAAATGTGAATCACAAGCGCAGGTCTGTCAGGGAGGAGAGACGGAACGTCACAAACACAGAAACCTGACCGAAGAAAAAGATCTGCTGAAACGTTTAAACCGGATCGAGGGACAGGTGCGCGGTGTGAAGGCGATGGTGGAAGACGAGCGATACTGCGTCGATATATTAAACCAGGTATCAGCGGTTCAGGCGGCGCTGAACAGTTTTTCCAAAGTCCTGCTGTCCAACCATATCAAAACCTGTGTGGTCGATGATATAGAGGCGGGAAATGGGGAAGAAGCGGTTGAGGAGCTGTGCAAGACGATTCAGAAGCTGATGAAGTAAATATAAATTTATTGAATTGAGCAAACACAAGCAACTATAGCGAAATATTAAACATAATAAATATTTTTAAAAATTCTTCAAAAAAAGTGTTGACATTCTCCTGGATTTATATTATACTACGTCATGTAATCGAGGCGTGGCTCAGTTTGGTAGAGCGCTGCGTTCGGGACGCAGAGGTCGCGTGTTCGAATCACGTCGCCTCGATTCTATTATAAAACATACGGCCTGTTGGTCAAGCGGTCAAGACGACGCCCTCTCACGGCGTAAACCCGGGTTCGATTCCCGGACAGGTCATCGAAAGTTGCTTTGGGTTTTCCAGAGCATTTTTCAAATTAAAATGCTTCCTTGGCTCAGTTGGTAGAGCGACGCATTCGTAATGCGTAGGTCGCCGGTTCAAGTCCGGCAGGGAGCTGATGAGTGGAACCCCTCTTGATTATCAAGAGGGGTTTCTTGCATAATAGGAAATACCTTGGAATTCTCCATTGCCTGTGAACAGTTACTATTACACAAGAAGGTACAGCCTTTATTCCATATAACCACTTGCACGATCTCCGCAAATGATATAAAATAATAACATACAAAAGACAAGGCGGCAGACGGCAGAGTTCGTACTGCCGCTTCCGCTTGCCAGGAAAGGATATTTCATGCCATGAGACAAGAAGAATGGACGGTAGAAGCGGCAGATGCATATCTGAATGAGATACCGAAATTTACCAGTGAAAAACATACGGCGGAGGGGCTTCGCAGGATGCTTTCATACCTGAATGCATTGCCGCAGGAGGAAAGAATCGTACATGTGGCCGGAACAAATGGAAAAGGGTCGGTCTGCTCGTTTCTCGATGCGGTTTTGCAGAAAGCCGGGAAGCGGACGGCGCGGTTTACGTCTCCTCATCTGGTGCGCGTGACGGAGCGTTTTTCTTTTGATGGACAGGAAGCAGACGATGCACTGTTCCTGGAGGCATTTGAGGCGGTTAAGGCATCATATGTTCATTTTGAGCAGGAAGGACTGGGGCATCCGACGTATTTTGAATATCTGTTTTTGATGTTCATGTGGATGGTGCGCCGGAAAAAGCCGGAGTATGTGATTCTGGAAACGGGGCTTGGCGGACGGCTGGATGCAACGAACTGCATCGAGCATCCAGCGCTTACGGTTATCACTTCGATCAGCCTTGACCATATGGAATACCTGGGCGGCACGGTGACACAGATCGCGGGCGAAAAGGCGGGAATCCTGAAAAAAAATATGCCGGTGGTGTACGATGATACGGATGCGGCGGCTTCGGCTGTTATCAGAAATCGGGCGGCGGAACTTTCCTGTCCGGCATATCCGATCAGCCCGGCAGTGTATACGGATCTTCGGCGGGAACATGGCGGGATGATTCTGATGATAAAAGAGAAAAGCCAGCGTCTGTTTATTCCCTTCGAAGCGGAATATCAGGCAGTCAACGCCTGCATCGCTTACCAGGCGGCGCGGCTTCTTGCAGTGGACGGGGAGACAGCGGCAGCGGG
>ENA-ORRW01003658-ORRW01003658.1-human-gut-metagenome-genome-assembly--contig:-NODE-3658-length-10776-cov-3.111463_pt1 | contig 10776 bp, 6 predicted proteins | sample MGYA00242183_ERZ509150 | MGnify/ENA primary metagenome ERZ509150 (study PRJEB26280, sample SAMEA2338639) | human gut metagenome | biome: human gut; feature: human-associated habitat; material: faeces... | reverse complement strand
GAAAACCTGCGGGCCGCCGTCATATGCTAAAAAAGCCGCTGACCGGTTTCGTCTTGTCATGAAACAGAGATCCTGCAAACAACGCCGGACCGATGCCGCGCCGCTGAAATTGAGGACGCACCAGAATATCCTGCACAAAAACGATTGTATGTCCATCCTCTACCACGCGGATCAGTCCTGCAAGCGCTGCCTCCTCATGGGCCGCCAGCGTCAGAAGCGAATTTGCACAGCCGTATACACTTTTTTTCACATTGCGTTATATCGTAACATTATGTGACGCACTTTGCAAGACACGCCTATTCGGCAAATGCGTGCCTGTTTGACTCCTGATCCATACGCAGAAGTGTTCAGAACGCGGGGGGCTTTGAAAAGCTGACGGGGCTGCAGCGATTTCTCGCTGCAGCCCCGTTTAAATTTGTTCAGCGGCCCTGATAGTATCTGTACAGGAAGGTCACGATCTGGGCGCGGGTGCAGTAGGCGTCCGGGCTGAAGGTCGTGTCGCTGGTGCCGGTGGTGATGCGGTTGTCATAGGCCCAGAGGATGGCGTCGTAGTTGTACGCCGTGGTCTTGACATCCGTGAAGGGGTTGAACGTGCTGGGCTTGGCGGCGGAGGCGGCGCGGTAGAGGAACGTTGCGACCTGGCCGCGGGTGACCGTTACGTCAGGCCCGAAGGTGGTGGCATTGAGGCCGGTGGTGATGCCCTGCTCAACAGCCCAGAGGACTGCGTTGTAGTAATAATCGCTGGGCTTCACGTCCGTGAACGGGCAGACACGATATCTGGGCAGCGGGGAACCGGCTGCGCGCCAGAGGAAGGTGACGGTCTGTGCGCGGGTGCAGACGGCGTTGGGCGAGAAGGTGTAGCGGCCCGTGCCGGAGGCAATGCCGTTTTCTGCGGCCCACTTGACAGCGTCGTAGAAGTAGTCAAGGCGGCTCACGTCATGGAAGTTGAAGCTGCCCGTATTGCCGCCGATCACGCCGGGGATGTAATCCATGCCGTCGTCGACATAGGGAACGAGCGTGCCGGTGAGGATGGTGTAGTTGTGCGTGTCAGCCGGGGTGAAGGTCCACGCGTATGCCTTGCCGTCCTCAAGAACGGTCGTGAGGGGCAGATCCCATGCGATGGTGCCGGCCGGGCGGATGGTGCCGACGGTAAGCTTGGCGTCGGCAAGGGTCTTGCCGCTCGTTTCGAGCTTTGTGTAGCCGGGCGTGCCGGTCGGGGTCGCCTTGGTGATGGTGAAGGTCGCGGTCTTGTAGCCGAAGCTGGCGTCGCTGTTGAAGGTCACGGCGACGGTGTAGGTGCCGACGGTCAGCGGGAGGCCGGAGGCGTCAAGCGAAGCGCCGGTCGAGGCGTTGGGCGTGTAGCCGTAGCGCAGCGTGCCGGAATAGCCGGAAATGGTCGCATTCTCGTACTTGATGCCAGTACCGGTGTAGACAGCGGAGCCATCCGGGAAGGAGATGCTGCCGGAGACGTTCTCTTTGTCATTGACCACGAAGGTCAGCGTAAAGGATGCATTTGCATAGTTCGACGAATCAGGCTTGACCTTGACTTCAACGAACGCCGTACCCACTGTGCCGTTCAGCTGATAGTTGACATTGGTGCCATTGACAGCCGGGGCAGTCGTGAAGATCTCGTCGCCGTCGTAATCGGTGACCGTGATGGTAAAGCCGGTTTCTTTCTCGTCAGCGAGGAACATATCGGCCGGAACCGCGTAGGACTTTGCATCCGTCTCGGTGCGGAAGTGCGTGACGGTCTGATTTTCCACGCTCAGGTAGGCCTGCGCGATGGCGAAGTTCTTGCTGGCCGTGCCGGTGAAGTTGCCCTTACCGGTGACGGTAACGGTGGCGGTACCGGCGTAGATGTTGTTGGTGTATGCAACGTCGTAATCCTTGCCAGCCTCGAGCGGGCTGCCTTCGAACGTGACAGTCACTTCGGGGGTATGGGGCTTGGTGTTGTAGGTCACGCTGGGAATATTCGCGATCATGTCGTCCGTGATGGAAGCTTCCGTGATCTTGAAGTTCTTTCTGATCTCACCGGTGTAATTGTTCTTACCAGTGTAGATGATGGTCGCCGTGCCGACATTGATGTTATTTTCGTATGTGACGGAAATATCATCGACTGTAAGCTTTGCTTCGGAATCCTTGACGGAAACGCCCTGCACGCAGGGAGAACCTGTATATGTCTTGTCAGTCGGGTCATTGATCGTGACAGAGGGTGCGGCAATGGACTTCGGGTTCACAACAAGTTCGCCGGTAACGTTACCGATCGTGTAATTCTTAATCTTATCGGTGTCCAGAACGCAGGTAAACTTATAATTGTCGACTTTGCAGCCCTTCGTGTATTCTGTGTCTACGGTGTACGCGTCTTCCGCGATCTCATCGTTGTTCACGAGGCCCTCGAATTCGACGGAATAACCAGTGGTCGGAGCAGCATCGCCGTAGATGATGGGGTCATGCGAAACGTTGGCGGTCAGACCCTTGGGGGTAACATTGATCGTGAATGTCTTTGTAGCGAAGGTGGTGTCGGATTCATATGTGCAGGTGATCGTAGCAGTGCCAACGCCCTTTGCCGCAAGGCCTTCGTCATCGTCAAAGGCAACGACCGCAGTATCGCTTATCATTGCGGAGAATGTAGCATTTTTGCCCTCTTTTTTGACCGTATAATAGTAGCCGTCCGGAGATCCTGCTCTCACTGTATCGCCATAGACCATCGTTTTGGGGATTCCGAAGACTTCCAGCCCTGCGTCTTCTTTTTCGATGATCTTGACGGTCAGCTTCAGGATGAAGAGTTTTTCCTCTCCGCCTGCGATCTCCTCTACGCCTGTATTGGTCGTTTCGTAGTTGTTGACCTTCAGGCCGAGCGTGACGGATGCGGTCTTGCCCGCGTCGTCCTTCGTCAGACTGGCGAGGTTCAGCGTCAATGTACGCGTGGCCTCGACAAAGGATGTCGGCGTACCGGAGATGACATCGACATCACCTGCGACAACAGCGTCAGTTCTCATCCAGTACTTGTTGTTCGTATCATTGAGGACTTCATCAGGCAGGCCGAACGCGCTGAGCGGAATATCCACACTGGACGTTGTGTAGCAGACTTCCACAGAATGCGCATATTCGCCAGTGCCTTCTACGACGATGGGGAGCACCTTCAATGTAGCGCTCTGAATATTCGTGTTATCTTTATCAAACTTGTAATTCTTAGCGTACTTGTCTTTTAACAGAACCTTTGCCGTAACCGTAGCGGCAATGACATTGGTGCTCTTATTGTTCGAGGACACTTCGAACTCTACAAGGTCGCTGATGTCATTGTTCGTGCAGGTCGGCTCGATACCGTGCTCGTTTTTGTCGTACTGGAAGCACATCGCCTTATAATCATCGAGCGTGTACGGATCATCATTGATCGACTTCCATTCGTAGTCGCTCTTGGTGAATGTGATCTGCTTCTTCGCGACATTCACTTTGACAGTGCCGGTGACAGTGGCGTAGACTTCTTGCTGTGCGGGCGTGAAGACTACATTGAATGTTTGTTCGCCAGCATCGCCGACAGGGGTTTCTGCATTGTACTCATCCGCCCATGCGAACGTGCCCTCAACAGGCTGGCCGTTAAAGGATGCAGAGCAGCTGTCCAGTTTGAGGTTGAGCAGCTTATCGCCGTAGGTGGCGCTAAGATCTTTCAGATCGAGTGTCGGCTCGTCCTTATCCGCAGTCGTCGCAGTTACAACTGCCTGATATTCGGACACGCCGTTAAACTCAGGTCCCTTCTCGATCTTGGCTTTCTGCTCTTCCCCGTTGATCGTAACGGTCAGATAGCCCGGATCAAGCTCGTCAAACGCATAGTTTGCTGCCGGGTGCAGCGTGATGGCAATGCTATAGGTAGTGCCTACTTTGAAGTTTCCTGCGTTATCAGGATTTCCGGTGGCTTCCGTGCCTTCGTAGCAATTGTAGCCTGTCGGAGTTTCCAGATTAGCCGTCACATTCGTGAATGTAAGGTCACTCTTTCTGCTGCCCTTCGCAAAGCCTTCGATGGTCAGCGCCGGGTTGGTGACCGTTCTCGGAACGATGGTCACAACGACCTCGTTGGAGGTCGCCGCCTCATGGTTGTCATCCGCAGAACGGACGGCCCAGAAGGTATAGGCACCGACGTTCAACTGTGTCGATGTACTGTCGTATACTGTACCGGTACTCTCGTCCGTTGTTTTATAGTAGATCACGACATCAGAAGGATTACCCCCGCCGATGGCGATACCGTTGCCATCGGTGAACGTGATGGAGTCGCCGTACGTAATCGTAACTGCGTTTTCCTCGTTGTTGACCTTCAGCGTCAGTTTGCCGGTGGCTTTTGTGATCTCAAAGGTCTTTTCGGCAGAACCGGTATACTCGGTTCCAGCAGCGGTGACAATCACCTTGGCCTCTGTCGTAACGTTGGTGTTATTGTCATAGGACAGCGTATAATCCGTGTCCTTTACAAGCTCCTTCCCGTTCAGGCTGACCGCCGGTTCGGGCTTGATCTGTTCGCCGGTGTATTCGAAGGGGCCGACATCTTCAATGGAAGCACCGCTGATATTGGCGGGACTCACAGTCAGAACGCCGGTCGTTTCCGCAGTGAAGCTGCCGACCGTGACCGTGATGCGCTTGCCATTGTGTTCAGCGACTGTCAGTTCGGTGTTCTTTGCCGGGTCAGTCGCGTACACGCCGGAGCCAAGCTCAACCGTATTGCCGCTTGCGTATTGCGCGGAAACGACAAGGCCTGTCAGGTTCAGCTTATCGCCGCTGTTGTAGCTCATGTTGGGTTCGTGTGTGATCGAAATGCCGGTCATGGTATCCGGCTTTACTGTGATCGTGACATCGCAGGTATAGCCGTTATAGCTGGCCGTGACGACATTTTTGCCTTCCACAAGGCCAGTGGCCGGAAGCGTGACGGTGATGCCGCTAACCGCAGTCGCATTGCCGTTTTCGTCGATGTATTCACCGACAAGGTTTTCTGCGATCTTCGCCGCAGTGGTGGTGGGGAAGAAGTCCGCCGCACCATCCTTGACGCGGGCCACAAATGCCGGGCATTCGACAATCGTGAACGATCTTTTGTTCACGTCAAACATTCTGCTTTCATTGCTGACTTTGAAAAGCGTCTTCAATTCTTCCGATGTCGCAGCTTTTTTTGCCGTAAAACGCGCCTCGAAGAAATAGCCGTCTGTAACAATATCGCCATCATCCCAGAAGCCATCAGCTGTTGCGTAGGTTGCAATAAGTAATCCATTTCCGTCATTGTTCGGCGTAAACGAAGCCGCTAATTTACAAAAAACGCTTCGCTTTGTTGCCTCACCCGCGTCGGGAATATTCACAACCTCGACATCATATTCCGTGTGAAGCGAAGCACCAACAATCGTCTGTTCTTCATCCGCAGGGTTATTATGGAACATCAGTCTAGCAGCATATGTCTTCCCCTCTTCAAGGGCACTTACTGCTGTATAGCTCTTGTTTGTTTTATCGTATTCATAATATTGCCAACTAAGATAAATTGTATCTTCTTTTGTGCCTGTGAAGATAGTACCTGCAAACACGTTTGCGCTAAGAGTCGTCATTAGCATCATGATTGCAAGAAGTAATGCACATACTCTTTTAATCTTATTCTTCATATGTCGTTATTTCTCCTCCAGATTGGTCTTTAAAAACTTGTAATCAGCTTTGCAAGATAGCGGAGAATCATTACCGCATCATTCACGTCCACTACACCGTCTCCATTGGCATCAGCTGCTTTCAATTCCGTTTCACTAAGGTCAATCAGTCTTGCAGCGTACCTCAAAATATGTACAGCATCATTTACGTCTATTTCGTCATCCAAATTTGCATCGCCCTTTGTGTACGCCGGCTTTGTGCCGTACTTGAACGATGCGACCTTCTTGAGCGCCTTGTCGGTCGTGCTGATGTAGATGTTATATGTACCCTCCGTCAGGGCCTTGGGCTTGAGGGTGAATGTCACCTTGCCAGCCTCCACGCTCGTCTGGTCGATGTACTGGATGTTTCCTTCTGTGGGGACGGCGCTGTCGCCCGCGAGGAGCAGGACGAGGGAATACTCGCCGGTCAGGCCGGTGCAGTTCAGCTTGAACGTGTCCGCGCCTGCGTAGAAGCCGCCGTCCTTCGTGCCGTTCGTCACGGTCAGGGGGCCGGTCACATTATAAACGCCGAGGACTTCCGTGTCTTCCGCAAACGCGGCTGCGGTGAGCATCGTGAGTGTCAGCACTGCGAGCAGCAGCGCAAGCAATCTTCTTTTCATGCCGCTTCCTCCATTGTCATAAATTGATCCGCATACCGCAGCAGGATCGCCGCGATCTGTGCGCGGGACGCGTTGGCCTCCGGCGCGATGCGGCTGCCGCCGACGCCGGAAACAAGCTCGTGGTAGACCGCCCACCAGGTCGCGTCCTTCGCCCAGGAGGCGATGGTCGTGCTGTCGGCGAAGGTCTGCTCATAGATGCCGGTCAGCGTCAGCTCTGTGCCGCTCTGCCCGCCGTTCAGGCGGAAGAGGATGGCCATGGCCTGCTGGCGCGTGATGGGGGCGTCGGGGCCGAAGCGCGTGTCGGACAGGCCGTTCACATAGCCTTTTTCTACGGCCCAGCTCAGTGCGTCCTGATACCAGTCCGCGCTGGCGTCTGCAAACGAGGCCGCCTTGGCCGCAGCGGGCTTGCCGCACATACGCCAGAGCATGAGGACGAACTGCGCGCGGGTCACGTGGGTGTCGGGCCGGAAGGTGCCGTCGGAATAGCCGGTGACAAGGCCCAGTTCCGCTGCCCGCTCGACCGAGGCGAAGGCCCAGTGCGCGCTGGTCACGTCGCGGAAGGAGCCGGACTTGACTTCCTCCTGCGCGCCATCCGCAGGCTTTTCCTCATCCTCGGGCTTTTCTTCATCCTCAGATTTCTTATCATCCTCGGACTTCTTATCGTCCGTGCCCGGCTTTTCGGCGTCAGAGCCGGAACCGCTGCCGCTGTCGGAGCCGCTGCCCTGCGCGATCAGCGCCGGGAGCGAATAGGAAAGCGAAAGCGCCTTGCCGTCAATGTCAGAAAGGAGCGCATCGGCGAGGGTCAGCTTCGCGTCGCCCGCCGCCTTGACGCGGAAGGTAAACACGGCGAGGCTGCCATCGGTCTTGACGGCGGTGGTGGTCGCCGCTGCGAGGATCGCGCCGACGCCGTCACGCGTTGCGTACGGGTTGCTCGCGGCGAGCATACCGGCAACGAGCGCGCCGTTTTCAATGCCGGTGCATTCGACAACGGAATCGTCGTAGCCCAGACTGAGCTGCACGGCGGCAAGACCTGTGTTGCCGGTCAGCTCCGCCGTGACGGTAAAGGTCTGCCCAACGTCCGGCAGCTTGTCCGGGGCTGTGAGCTTGAGCGTCGTGCCTGCGGCGCAGGCAAGCGGCGTCAGCAGCTGCACCGCCAGCAGCAGTGCGATGCCTATGGCCAATATTCGGTTGCGTTTCATTCTTCGCATTCCTCCTCATCTCGGTCGGACGTACAATCGGGGTGAAATTGTAACAGGGTGCTGCAAGAGTCTACACTACCCCTAGTATTTGTAGAATAATTATATACGAACTGTGCCGCAATTGCAAGATGCTGGCTGCTTTATTTCCGGGGATTTTGTAAAATGTTTCTTCAGAATTTCCGGGAGACGGGGCGGGCTGACGCAAATGCCGCCTGCCCTTATCGTGCGGGGCACGACAAGGGCAGGCTTTGGGGGCGTCTCAGGTCTGGAGGTAGTCATTGATGGTGATTGGCGTGTTCAGGCGCGGGGCGGAGGATGCGTTCAGGAGGAACAGGCGGCAGGTGTCCTGCAGGTTGAGTACAACGAAATCCGTTTTGGTACGCAGGACGCCGATGCCCGTAACGCGGCCCTCCGCGTCATAGGAGACTGCGACGGCGCAGCCCTCGTTCAGATCGTCGGTCAGAGTGACCTTTCCGGTGTCCGTGTTGACGCTCCATGACGTTTCGATCTCGTTCCCCTTGTTGTCCCGGTATCCAAACTCATGCGTGTACAGATTGTCCCAGCGCGTTTCGCCGTCCCACAGGGCAATCTTGTAGCCAGCATAGGTATCGCCCGTCCAGCCGGACGTGCCGGGCAGGTAAAAGAGCGTCCAATCCGACGGGAACGAGCAGTTGGCGTTCAGCGTCCCGACAATCTGGGGCGCTGCGCCGAGGAAATACGCGCCGAGCGTACCGCTTCCATAATAGGAATATCCATAGAACGCCTTTTTTCCAATCGATTTGATGCTGGCGGGAAGGACGATTGCCTTTTTAAAACGGCAGCCGTCAAACGCTTCGTCTCCAATCGTTTCCAGTCCATCCGGCAGCGTAATTTTTGTCAGGTTATGCGCATGCATGAACGCCTGTTTTTCGATTTTCTTCAGCGTGGACGGCAAGCGGACGGACGGCATATAAGAACACTCGAACGCGCCTTCGCCGATCTCCGTCACGCCCTCCGGAATCGCGACCTCTGTTTTCAAGCCAGCCATAAATGCAAACGACAGCTTTTCAATTTTGGTCAGTCCGGCAGGAAGCTTCAGGCCGGTAAAGCCCTCGCACTGATAAAACGCCCATTCCCCCACCGTTTTGACGCTGTCCGGCAGGGATAGCGTCCCGCCAAAGCCGTCGCATTCGGCAAAGGCGTTCGCGCCAATGCACGTCACACCGTCCGGGATCAGAAGCTCTCCGGAAAAGCCCTCATACGCGAACGCATATGCGCCGATCGTTTTCAGCGTCGACGGCAGCGTCAGGGTGCCGGTGATCTTGCCGTGCGCGGGCGAACCGCTGTATTTGCTGCTGGAGCAAAACGCGCCCTCCGCGATCTCTGTGACGCCCTCCGGGATGGTCAGACCGCCGGAGAAGGAGCAATCGGTAAATGCGCGTTCGCCGATCGTCCGCAAGCCCTTTCCAAGCGTCAGAGTGCCGTTTGATATCACGCTGCCGAAAAAGGCCCATCTGTCGATCGTGGTCACGCTGTCCGGGATCACAAGATCGCCGGTCAGGCTTGTACAATTCATAAATGCATTCTCACCGATCACCTGCACATTTTTTCCAATCCTGACTGTAGTGCAGGATAAGCTGGAAAATGACTCTTTCCCGATTTTCGTAATCGAATCCCCGATCACAACGGTTTTGATCTCGCTTAGATATGCACTCCACGGGCGTGGATCGGGATCGCCCCACTGGAATACACAATCGTTCATCGCGCCGCTGCCGGAGATGGTCAGCGTGCCGGTGCTGCTGTCAAATGACCAGTAGGCAGACGGGCCGCACTTCCCGCTCGTCCCCGCCGCCGACGCGCCGATGCACAGTGCAAGCAGCAAAAGCGCTGCAAAGAGCAGCCGTGTGATGTGTTTTTTCATTTCAAGGCCCCCGTTTTTTGTTTTTCTTTATTATATCGTGCAATTCCGGGAAAATCAATCGGATCAATGCCTCCCCTTTCAGGGCAATGTCATCAACTTAAGACCATAGACGGTTTGTTTTACGCAAAAACCGTTGAAATACAACCGCAGTTGGTAGGGGCGGGGCTCTGCTCCGCCCGGCAGAATGCAGTGAATTCCTTCGAGAATTTGCGGCGAATCCGCAAGCAGTTACCTCTTTGGATGTAGGGGGCAGCTGTGAATTCGCCGAAGATTCCCGTAAAATCGGTACATCCCGCGGGCGGACAGAGTCGTCCTCCCCTACAGAGAGTGCGAAGGGTTGTTGTAGGGGCCGACGACTCTGTCGGCCCATTGAGAAGTTACAAATTCGCTGTAGATTCCCGTAAAAACGGTGCATTCTGCCGGGCCGATGTGGGCATCGGCCTCTACGGCCAAGCGGGTAAGTGCATACGGATTCGCCGAAGATTTTCGATAATTCGGTGTATCCTGCCGGGCGGAGCAGAGCCCCGCCCCTACCAACTGCATTTGTTTTGCCGTTTTTTTGCATAAAACAAATGCACCGGTCTTAAGTTGATGACATTGCCCCTTTGCGAAAGGGGGAGCCTTTGGCGCTGCAATCGAGCAAAAAAGACTTGACAAACATCCGGAATCGGACTATACTGCAATGGTCTGATTTCGGACAGTTGGGAGGCGCGGATATGAACCGGGTTTTTGATCAGGCGCTGATGGCGTACAACAAAGAGACGAAAAAGCTGGACGATCTCTATCGGAGCGCGGCGAAGACCTGCGGCATGGCCGAATGCGCGTTCTGGATCCTCTACACGCTCCGCGTCGAGGAAAAAAGCTTTATCTGTGAGTTCCTTGTCGAGCCGAAGCAGACCGTTAATTCAGCCCTCAAAAAGCTCGTCGCGGAGGGCTATCTTGCGCTTTCAGCCGGCACGGACCAGCGCAGCAAGCTCGTCCGGCTGACGCCGAAGGGGGAGCAGCTTGCACGCGAGCGCGTCGACCGCATCCCGGAGGCGGAGGCTGCCGCCCTGCGCGCGATGTCCCCGGACGACCGCGCGGCCTTTCTTCGCCTGACCCGGCAGTACCGCCTGCTCTTCGAGCAGCAGCTCAGAACGCTTTCATCACAAGGAGGAACGCCGCCCGACCCGGCGGCGCAGCAATAAGCAATGAAACAGCAGATCCGCTTGTCCGATCACTTTACCTATCGAAAACTGCTCCAATTTGTCTTCCCGTCCATTGTCATGATGATCTTTACGTCGATCTACGGCGTGGTGGACGGGCTGTTCGTCTCGAACTTTGCCGGAAAGACGGCCTTTGCGGCGATCAATCTGGTCATGCCGTTTATCATGGTGCTGGGCGGCATCGGCTTCATGATCGGCACGGGCGGC
>ENA-ORRW01003643-ORRW01003643.1-human-gut-metagenome-genome-assembly--contig:-NODE-3643-length-10818-cov-2.549196_pt1 | contig 10818 bp, 7 predicted proteins | sample MGYA00242183_ERZ509150 | MGnify/ENA primary metagenome ERZ509150 (study PRJEB26280, sample SAMEA2338639) | human gut metagenome | biome: human gut; feature: human-associated habitat; material: faeces... | reverse complement strand
TTATTTTCTTTCCGTGTAATCCGTGCCTAAATTATATCTCTTGCAAGCAGGATTTTGTTTCGACACTCCTTACTATTAAATCTTCTTCTCAATAACCGCCTGTACTACATTCAGTACATAATCGCCTAACTTTTCGGCCTCACCGATGATGTCCATGTAGTAGACACCGTCCTGGTACTGGTATTTCTTGTTGTTGATGTCTTCCACATTATGGATCTTCAACTGATTGCGATAATTGTTTATTTCATTTTCGATATTGTAAGATGGGTTGACATCGTCGCGTACAAGTTCCGATTTCTTCAGTATCTCGATCATGCGATGCAAAGCCTTCTCCGTAAGTGCCAACATCTGGTCCACATTATGGTTCTGCTCGTCTGTGAATATCGATTTAAACTCGTTGCGGCGTTTGATGCTTCGCGCCATATTATTGCAGGAATCTGCTATACTTTCGATCTCCGATACGGCACGCAGCATGATACGGATTTCTTCCTTCCCTTCCGAACTCAAGCGGCCTTCAGCCACGCAAGTCAAATAATTGGCAATCTCGATCTCCATCCGGTCGCTGATACTTTCGTATTTCTCGACACGGCTATATGTTTTCAGGAAAGCATCCTCGTTCTTCTCATAGAACAGAGCTTTCACCATATCCAGCATACGGCCCGTACGCTCGGCAAACAGTGTGATCTCCTTACGTGCTTGCAAGATCGAAAGTTCGGCAGTCGACAGCATCCCCCCCGTAATATAACGTAAACGATATTCCTCATCCTCATCTTTCTTTCCTTTGATAAGGAAGCAAACCGTCTTCTCTATCAATCCGACAAACCAGATCATAACAAATGTATTACTGATATTGAAAGCCGTATGGAAAGCGGCCAGTTTGAAGGATACTGCTACCGAGGGATCGGAAATGCGCATTACATTCGTGACGAACCAAGAAACGGCATTGGTGAACGGATAGAACAAAATCAACACCCAGATCACACCGAATATATTAAAGGCAAGATGTGCCAAAGCCGCCCGTCTGGCTTGCGTATTACCGGTCAAAGCCGCCAGGTTGGCCGTAATCGTTGTTCCACACCCAATTGGTAGTCGATCCAGCCGTTGGCACACATAATCAACGTAATGGCCATCGTTGCAGCTGAAGCCTGCACGATCATGGTCAGGATAGCCCCGATAAACAAGAACAGGATGATAGAGAAAAATCCCATATCGGCATAATTCTGCACGAAGGCAAGCATCTCCGGATTGGCTCCGAGATCCGGAGCATTGGCTTTCAGGGCCTGAAGCCCCATAAAAAGGAAAGAGAAACCGAAAATGAACTCCCCGACCGACTTACGTGAGCTTTTGCCGGAAAAGAGGAGTGGAATGCCGAATGCGAGTAGAGGAAGGGAGAAAGCCGCGATGTCGACTTTGAATCCGAGAGCCGAGATCAACCACGCGGTAACGGTCGTACCGATATTGGCTCCCATTATGACACCGATGGATTGGGTAAGAGTGAGCAGACCAGCGTTTACGAAACTGACCACCATGACTGTAGTGGCGGATGATGATTGGATCAGGGCGGGAATTAAAACTCCGGTAAGAACTCCGGTAACCCTGTTGGTCGTCATGGCCGTCAGAATCCTGCGCAAACTGTCCCCCGCAAATTTCTGCAGACCTTCGCTCATGATCTTCATACCGTACAGGAACAAACCCAAGGAACCTATAAGGCGTAGAAAATCAAAAAATGAATAGTCCATTTAAAATACGTTTAAGTGGATGTATATCCGATTAATATTCCTAACTTTAGGGGACAAAAATATAAATAATAACTGAGATACCATGTCTGAAACTATTACAATTTATTGCAAAAATAACAATACTTACAAAGAAGTTCCCATTGGTTCTTCGCTGTTGGACATCTATTCACTGGTTGGTGCTCCCCTCCGGTTACGACCGATGAATGCACAGGTAAATAATAAAACAGAGGGGCTTACCTTCCGTTGTTGGCATCCGAAAGATGTTGAATATGTCGACTATACGCAACTTTCGGGAATGCGGACATATGTCCGTTCCCTCTGTCATATTTTCTCGAAAGCAGTGAACGACGTGCTCCCTTCAGCGACTCTGAACCTGGAGCATCCCATCTCGAAAGGCTATTATTGCGTTATTCACAACGGTAAAGACATAGACGAGGAGACGATCGGCAAGATCAAGAAACGGATGCGTGAAATCATCGACGCAGACCTTCCTTTCCATTTGAAAACGATTCGCACGATCGATGCCGCAGTCTTGTTCCGTGAAAGGGGCATGAACGACAAAGCCCGTCTGATCGAAAGCGCCGGTATGCCTTATACGTCTTATTACGAATTGGATGGCTACATCAATTATTTCTATGGCTGCCTGACTCCTTCCACCGGCTACATCCAGGTTTTTGACCTGGTTCCCTATTTCGACGGCGTGTTGTTGCGTGTGCCTCAAAGGACGAATCCGACGGAATTGGAACCGGTCATCCGCCAAGATAAAATGTTTCAGGTTTATAAGGAGCATCTGACCCTGCAACGCACGGTCGGATTGGACAACGTCGGCGACCTGAACCGGGCGATAGAGAAAGGCATGACATCCGAGGTCGTCATGGTCTCCGAAGCCATGCAGGAAAAGCAGGTAGCCAAGATCGCAGAGGAGATTGCCGCCCGCTACGATAACGGCGTCCGCATCGTGTTGATTTCCGGACCGTCTTCTTCGGGGAAAACGACTTTCTGCAAACGGTTGCAGGTTCAGTTGATTACAAACCTGATCCATCCGGTCGGACTTTCATTGGACGATTATTTCCTGAACCGTGAAGATACGCCGAAGGACGAATCCGGCGAATATGACTTCGAATCGTTGTATGCGCTCGACCTGCCTTATTTCAACAGCGAATTGCAGAAACTCCTTTCAGGTGAAGAGATCGAAGTGCCGAGCTTTAATTTCGAGACAGGTCGCCGCGTTTTCAAAGGAAAGAAACTGAAGATGCAGAAAAACTCCGTCCTGGTGATAGAAGGCATTCACGCCCTGAACCCCGAACTGACTTCCATGATCGAAGACTGCTATAAATACCGGATCTATGTATCCGTGCTGACTTCCATCTCGTTGGACAACCATAACTGGATTCCGACAACGGACAACCGTCTCTTACGCCGCATCATCCGCGATTACCGGTTCCGCGGATATTCCGCCCGTGACACGATCGCACGCTGGCCCAGCGTACGCCGAGGTGAGGACAAATGGATATTCCCGTATCAGGAGAATGCGGATGCGATGTTCAACAGCGCCATGTTATATGAACTGGCCGCCCTGCGCAAGGAAGCCGAACCGATCTTGGGCGAAGTGCGCGAATGCGATCCGGAGAATGCCGAGGCGTACCGTTTGCTCCGTTTCCTCCGTTACTTTAATTACATCCCCGATGTCGGGCTTCCGGGTACTTCCCTTTTGCGTGAGTTCCTCGGAGGCGGCAGTTTCCGATATTGATCTGCAACAACGGAATGCTTTCGTTGGGAGGAATAAAAGTTACATACCTATGAAAATACTGTTTCCCACCTATGAAAATTTATTTTCTCTTGCGGGAAAATAAATTTTCATAGGTGGGAAACAGGTGTCCGCATTCATAGTTACAACCTGGAACCGGTTTGCAATATTACCCTGGCCATGCTCTTTTTCGGCGAAGCGAAAGGGTTGAACCCTGCTTTCCATGCCGGATTAGGGTTGCACCTCCTTTCCGTCCTACGAGAAACGCAGGAAGCTATCCGTTGTAAGGGAGCGTAAACCAGAACCGCGCACCTTCTCCCGGCCTCGAATCGACACCGATTGTCCCATTGAGAGCTTCGATGATGGTTTTGCAGATTGTCAAGCCCAAACCGGTTCCTTGCTTAAATGAGTTGACTTTCACGAAACGGTCGAAGATTGCCTGTTGGTGCTGGGGTGATATTCCGATACCTGTATCGATTACTTCCACCAATACATATTTTTCTACGATACGGTAGGAAAACCTGATGCTTCCCACCTCTGTAAATTTGACCGCGTTCGAGATCAAATTCGAAAGCACCTGCGTGACTCGTTTCGGATCGGTATGAACGAAGATGTCCGGCAGAGCATCGAAGTCACAGATCAAAGAAACCTTTTCAGGCATTTTCATCGCATGTACCTGAAACTGTTCATGGAAGATATCTTTCAGGCTGGTATCGGAAAGCGAGTAATCCAAAACGCCCGATTCTATTTTGGAAAAATCAAGTATATCAGTAATCAAATGAAGGAGCAAATCGCTATTCTTATTGATTATTTTGACAAATTCTTCTTTTTCTTCTTTATCGTCAGTCTCGGCAAGGATATTGGAAAATCCGATTATGGCGTTGAGCGGCGTCCGAATCTCATGGCTCATATTGGCAAGGAAGGCTGATTTCAGTTTGTCCGCCTCACGCACCTTCTGTATCTCCAGTTCCGACTGCCGGGTTTCATATTCCGCATGGTGCAGTTTCTCTTCCAACAGTTTTTCTTCCGTGATGTTAGTAATGTGGCAGATCATTTTGTTCTGCCGCTTGCTTCCTTTCGTCTTATAAGCCTGCGCATTGATGCGGATCCAGATCGTTTCGTTTTCAATAGCGGTACGACATTCGAAGCTGCAATGATCCTGCTTCCCTTCTATCACCTGGAAAAGCAGGTTGACATTATCGGCCGAACGAACAATCTGCTGTACACCTCCAATCGTCATGTACTTATTACTTCTCAAGTAGTTGAAGAGCTTGTTATCTTCCGGTGTTTCGTTCAGGAGTGGATTGACAAACAATTCTTTCTTTCCGATATCATATTCGACAATAAGGGAATGACCGGACAAGAGAACTGCTTTTAGGATCGCCAAATTGTTTTGCGTCTGCTCCTCTTTGACCCGTTTTTCTGTCTCGTCGGAGATAATCAGCAAATAGCCGATATGACCGAACTCCCGGTCGTTCAACCCAATTCCTTTCACCATCAGATATTTGGTTTCATCAGAAATGCTGGAATTATAGTAACGGGCATCCCGGATACAATTGAAATCGTATGCAAGTGGAAAACTGAATGCCTTCTTCTTCTTGATCTGATTAAGGATTCTCTCTGGGACAGCCGGATTCTTGAACAGGTTGACTCCCAATAAGTATTCCCGGGAACTGCCAAAGATTCTAGTGTCGGCATCGTTTATATCGATCAGATAACCTTCTGCATCATATAATTCCACCCCGATCGGCAGATTATTGAAAAACTGCTGAAACTTTGTACTCAGCTTGGAGATACGTTTTCTCGATTCCTCCAGGTTGTAATTGGTTTGCCAGCGTTCGATTATTATGGAGAAAATACCAGCAATGATATGCATGTCTTCCACTTCCGAAGCAGTCCAGAAACGGCTCGTCCGGATCGAATCGAAACCGATGAACCCCTGTACTTTATTATGGAAGGTAAGCGGGACGATCAGCATGGACTTCAGCTGTTGTTTAGTCAACAGGATTTTGTCGATATCCGCTTCGGCAGGTAGGCCGGCAATATCTCCCAGCACGATATCGTGTCCGGCTTTAACAGTGTCAATAATCCACGGGATTGTATCGCATGTCAACTTATTCCGATCATCCTTAGGGATCTTTACCCACGAACTCATTACTTCACATGTGAAATTGGCCGAAAAACCGTCTTCTTCAAAGATGGCAACATAGCCCCAATCAGCATTGAAATAGTCCAGTAACAAATTCATTGCTTTTTCGATAGGCTTGTTTTCTTCGTTGAAAAGGATCGCCAAAACTTCAGAAATAATACGTTTGATTGTCGGCGTTTCCGAAGATATATAAATCTCGGCATTGTCAGGTTCATTATCTCTGGCTTCCAGTAATCGTATTAATTCTTCCCGGGTCAACTGATCGTATAGTGATGCTTTAAGAGTCATATAAGATTCTTTATCTGATCGCAAAAGTAGAAAATAGTTTTGATTTTTAATACTTTTCGGCAATAATAATAATTTAATCTATCCTCCTTTAGAACTATTATATTTTGAATGTCGAGATCATTCCGTGTAAAAAGTTATATTTGCATGTTCTAACATTGGACGGTCTGGTGATTGTCCTTTCATTATTGAATTTGATTATGTTGAAGCAACAGTTACAACAAAAGTTACAGCAAAAACTCTCTCCGCAGCAGATTCAGTTGATCCGGCTTCTGGAACTCCCCGCCATAGAGCTGGAAGAACGCATAAAGCATGAACTGGAAGACAATCCCGCTTTGGAAGAAGGAAAGGAAATTGCGGATGACTTTGACCGTACTGACGAAGGTGGTGAGGAGTTGGCAGCTAACGAGATGGAAGGAGGAAGCGAGACAGATACCGACCTTTCACTCGGTGACTACATGAGTGAGGACGACATACCCGATTACAAACTTCGTGAACTGAACGAGCGGGCGGAAAAGAAAGAGGACGTTCCTTTCTCGGTCAGCGAATCCTTGAACGAATATTTGCTCCAACAACTCGGACTGCGGGATCTGCCGGAGAAGCAGGTGAAGATCGCTGAATATATCATCGGAAATATAGATGATGACGGTTATCTACGCCGTGACCTATCCGCCATAGCCGATGACTTGGTGTTTCAGGCGGGACAGGATGTGACGGAAAAAGAAATAGAGACAGTTCTTGCAATCATACAGGACTTTGATCCGGCAGGAGTCGGTGCCCGTAATCTTCAGGAATGCCTTCTGCTCCAGTTGGCCCGCCGGGAAAAAACATCTGAGACGAGGTTGGCCACCTTGATGTTAACCGATTTTTTTGAAGAGTTCACCCGCAAGCATTACGACAAGATCATAAAAGGACTGGATATCGACGAAACCGCCCTAAAAAGGGCTATCCGTGAAATCACAACCCTCGATCCTAAACCCTGCGCCAGTTGGGGCGGTTCTATGGAAACAGCTTTGAGCCAGATCATTCCCGATTTTGTGGTGGAAGCAGTCAACGGCGAACTGATCCTAAGCATGAACAACCGGGGAATTCCCGACATGCGCATCAACCGTGAATATGCGGAAATGTTTCAGGATTATGCCGGCAACAAAGCGAACCAGACGACCCAGATGAAGGAGGCCGTTCAGTTTGTGAAGCAGAAACTCGATTCCGCCCAATGGTTCATCGATGCCATCAAGCAGCGTCAAGAGACTTTGCAGCGCACGATGGAAACAATCATCCTTTTGCAGCGCGACTTTTTCCTCACCGGTGATGAAGCGACTTTACGGCCTATGATCCTTAAAGATGTAGCGGAACGGGCCGGATATGACATATCGACGATCTCACGTGTGAGCAACAGCAAGTACGTACAGACAAATTTCGGTATTTATCCGCTCAAATACTTCTTCTCCGAATCGATGCAAACCGACAGCGGTGAAGAAATTTCCACCCGAGAGGTGAAAAAGATCATGAAAGAACATATCGACGGCGAAGACAAGCGCAAACCGCTTACCGATGAAGAACTGGCCTCCATCCTAAAAGAAAAAGGATATATCATCGCACGCCGTACGGTAGCCAAATACCGCGAACAATTGGGTATTCCGGTTGCACGTCTCAGAAAAGAAATATAAATTTGAAGCGCTATGAGGTTATTTTCAAATATCATATCCGGCATGTTCCATCCGTTGCTGATGGTGACGTATGGAGTTGTGCTGGCTCTCACCTTCACATATCTGGCAATTTATCCGCCAGCAATGAAACTATTGCTCGCAGGCGGAGCGTTCCTGTCTACGGCGGTTATCCCCGGAGCATTTATCTTTATGATGGTAAAAAACGGGGCGGCGGTCGATATGGAGCTATCGGACAGACATGAACGCGTGGTTCCGTATCTGATCTTTATCACATCAATCATGGTCTGCGCTTTCTATATGTATAAAATGATGCTGCCGTTCTGGTTCATCTCCCTGTTACTGGGCGCCTACGTGGCGTTAATCCTGGCACTACTCATCAATTTTTTCTGGAAGATCAGTGCCCATGCGATCGGGACAGGTGGATTGCTAGGTGGTATTATGGGAGTAGCCCGGATCCATTTGATAAACCCTTACTGGGCCTTTATCATCGTAATCCTAATAGCAGGATTGGTCGGTACTTCGCGTATCTTTCTGAAAAGACATACTCCTATGCAGGTATATGCCGGGTTTTGTCTCGGATTTATATGTACCTTTGTAGCCTCATTCTTGAGTTATATCTATTTATTCATCTAATAAAAACACTAAAATTATGAATTTTCCTGCAGATTTAAAGTACACAAAGGATCACGAATGGATCCGTGTAGATGGCGATGTCGCTTACGTTGGTATTACAGATTATGCTCAGGGCGAACTGGGTGAAATCGTTTTCGTTGACATCACGACAGAAGGCGAAGTTGTTGCCAAAGAAGAAGTTTTTGGTACAATCGAAGCAGTAAAGACCGTTTCAGACCTATTCATGCCGGTAAGTGGTGAAGTGATCGAAGCGAATGCCGAGTTGGATGACAAACCTGAACTGGTGAATGAAGATGTATATGGCAACGGATGGTTAATCAAGATATCTGTTTCAGATCCCTCTGAACTGGATGAACTGATGTCTGCCGCCGAATACGAACAAATGATTGCGAAATGACACCTGTAGTCAGTATTATCATGGGCAGTACTTCGGATCTGCCCGTAATGGAAAAAGCGGCCAAACTGCTTGACGAAATGGAGATTCCATTCGAAATGCATGCCCTGTCTGCCCATCGTACACCAGCCGAAGTGGAAGCATTCGCCAAAGGAGCCAAAGGGCGCGGTATCAAAGTGATTATTGCGGCTGCCGGCATGGCTGCCCATCTGTGTGGAGTGATCGCTTCAATGACAACAGTCCCTGTGATTGGAGTGCCTATCAATTCAACGCTCGACGGTATGGATGCCTTGCTAGCCATCGTACAGATGCCTCCGGGAATCCCGGTTGCCACCGTCGGTATCAACGGTGCTTTGAATGCCGGTATACTGGCAGTCCAAATGCTCGCCGTCGGAGACGAACAACTCCAGGATAAGCTTGCCGCTTATAAGGAAGACCTTAAAAAGAAAATCGTAAAAGCGAATGAAGAACTGGCTAAGGTTTCTTTCAAATATAAAATGAATTAGTTGAAAGGTGAGAGTTGAAAGTCAACAAAAATGCAAAGTATTCGATACCGCTTGCCTCCCTTGTTGACTCTCACCTTTCAACTCTCACCTTTCAACTTTCACCTTTCAACTAAAAAAGATGGAAGATTTTTTTAACTATCGTCGTCGCAAATCGTCTATTGTCAACATAGGAAATACTCCGTTAGGGGGCGATAATCCGATTCGCATCCAGTCGATGGCAAACGTCTCCACAATGGATACTGATGCGGCTGTCTGCCAGGCGATCCGAATGATCGAAGCCGGTGCAGAATATGTACGTTTCACCGCCCAAGGAGAACGTGAAGCCCGTAATTTAGGTGTAATCCGTAAACAACTTAGCGAAGCCGGATATACGACTCCGTTAGTCGCCGACATCCATTTTAACCCACGCGCGGCCGATGCTGCTGCCGAAGAGGTGGAAAAAGTACGTATCAACCCCGGAAATTATGTGGACAAGGTAAAGACGTTCGATCTGCAGGAATACACCGACGAGGAATATGCCGCAGAGTTACAGAAGATACGCGACCGCTTCATACCATTCCTTAACATCTGCAAAGCACACGGAACCGCCATTCGTATTGGCGTAAACCACGGTTCGCTGTCCGACCGAATTATGAGCCGGTACGGCGACACTCCAGAAGGCATGGTTGCCTCATGCATGGAATTCCTGCGTATTTGCCGGGATGAGAATTTTCCCGACGTCGTAATCTCCATTAAAGCCTCGAACACGGTTGTAATGGTGAAAACCGTCCGCCTATTAGTCCGAACAATGGAAGCCGAAGATATGTACTACCCGTTGCATCTCGGTGTGACGGAAGCTGGCGATGGCGAAGATGGACGCATCAAAAGCGCTGTCGGAATCGGGGCCCTATTGTCCGATGGCATCGGCGACACGATCCGCGTCTCTTTGAGCGAAGATCCGGAGGCAGAAATCCCTGTTGCCCGTAAGTTGGTTGACTACATACTCGAACGCGAAGGACATGAACCTGTAGAGACCTCACCTGCCCCCGGTTATGATCCGGTTACAGCCGATCGTCGTCACAGCCGGGTGACGGAAAGAATCGGGGGAAATTTCCCGCCGGTTGTCATTTCTGACCGTAGCAACGGTGATTTTGAGTTTGATCATGCGTCACAGCCGGACTATATATACATAGGCAAGGAAGATCCGGAGAACCTGCCGGACAACTTTCGTCTTTTGGTAGACGCCCACTTCTGGAAAGAACGTCCGAACGCCTATCCTTTTTTTATCGCATCGGAAATAGACGAGTTAAAAGACTATTCCGTTCCCTTGAAATTTATCCGCCTTACCTACCGAGATCTGACCGACCGCGTGATCGAAGTGCTGAAGCAGGATAAGTCCGTAATTGTCATCCTGAGCACACATCACCGGAACGGTATCGCCGCCGAACGTGCCGCCATGCATCACTTGCTGGCAGCCGGTTGTGATGTGCCGGTCATCCTGCATCGCGACTATAGAGAGACAGATATTGAAGCGTTGCAACTGAAAGCGGCCATCGACTTCGGAACTTTGCTGTTAGATGGCTTCGGCGACGGGATCATGCTGCACAACGAAGGGAGCGAAACGATGGTAACGGACAGTTGTATGTTCGGCATCCTGCAAGCAACCCGTACCCGCATCAGCAAGACGGAATATATCTCCTGCCCAAGTTGCGGACG
>ENA-ORRW01003630-ORRW01003630.1-human-gut-metagenome-genome-assembly--contig:-NODE-3630-length-10843-cov-2.900352_pt1 | contig 10843 bp, 8 predicted proteins | sample MGYA00242183_ERZ509150 | MGnify/ENA primary metagenome ERZ509150 (study PRJEB26280, sample SAMEA2338639) | human gut metagenome | biome: human gut; feature: human-associated habitat; material: faeces... | reverse complement strand
ATATTGAGTATGCGTTCCCGTTCCCCGACTGGGGCGAGCTGTGGGGCATTGCCGACCGCACCGATTATGACCTCAAGCGCCATCAGGAGGCTTCCGGCAAGGATCTGACCTATTTCGATCAGGAAGCGAATGAGCACTATATCCCCTACGTCATCGAGCCGTCGCTCGGCTGCGACCGCGTGGCGCTGGCGTTCCTGTGCGAAGCGTATGACGAGGAGGTCATCGACGAGGCCAAGAACGACGTGCGCGTGGTTCTGCACCTGCATCCGGCGCTGGCTCCGTACAAGGCTGCGATCCTGCCGCTGAGCAAGAAGCTGGCCGAGCCCGCAAGAAAGATCTATCAGGACCTGTGCGGCGACTTCATGCTGGACTACGACGACACCGGCTCCATCGGCAAGCGCTATCGCCGCGAGGACGAGATCGGCACGCCGTACTGCATCACGGTCGATTTTGCGACCGTCGGCGACGACAAGACCCCGGCAGACAACGCCGTTACCATCCGCGAACGCGACTCTATGGAGCAGGTCCGCGTTCCCATCAGCGAACTGAAGAACTGGCTGGCCGAGCATACGAAATTCTAAAAATAAAAAGGGGGCCGCACGGCCCCTTTTCCATATCCGCGCACAGGAGGAACGACACATGAAAGCCATTATCACCGTCGTCGGCCCCGACCGGGTCGGCATCATCGCCGAGGTCTGCACGCTGCTGGCAGAACTCCACATCAGCGTCGTGGAGATCAGCCAGACCATCATGCAGCGCACGTTTACCATGATCATGCTCGTCGAATGGACGGCAGGCGCGCCGGAGTTTGACACGGTACAGGCCCGCATCACAGAAAAGGGCGATCAGATGGGCCTGTCCATCCGCATCCAGCGGCAGGATATTTTCACTGCCATGCACACCATCTGACGGAGGGGACAGACCATGCTGAACCATTCCGATATCATGTCCACGGTCGATATGATCGACCATCAGCATCTGGACATCCGCACCATCACCATGGGCATTTCGCTTCTGGACTGCGCCGACCCGAATCCGGAGGCCTGCGCCCGGAAAGTTCACGACAAGATCTGCCGGCAGGCCGAGCATCTGGTTGCGACAGGCTGCCAGATCGAACGGGAGCTTGGCATTCCCATCGTCAACAAGCGCATTTCCGTCACGCCCATCGCGCTGGTCGCAAGCGCGTGCGAGACGGAGGATTTTGTTCCGTTTGCCAAGGCGATGGACAGCGCCGCAAAGACCTGCGGCGTGGATTTCATCGGCGGCTTTTCCGCGCTCGTGCAGAAGGGCATGGCCTCCGGCGACCGGCGGCTGATCGCCGCCATCCCGCAGGCGCTGGCCGAGACGGAACTGGTCTGCTCCAGCGTCAACGTCGCCTCGACAAAGGCGGGCATCAACATGGATGCTGTGCGCCTTATGGGGCAGGCGATCAAAAAGACGGCCGAGCTGACAAAGGAACGCGATGGACTTGGCTGCGCGAAGCTCGTCGTGTTCTGCAACGCGGTCGAGGATAACCCGTTCATGGCGGGTGCGTTCCACGGCGTGGGCGAGGCCGACGCGGTCGTGAGCGTCGGCGTATCCGGGCCGGGCGTGGTGTACCACGCGCTGCAGAGCGTCAAGGGCCGGCCCTTTGACGAGGTGGCCGAGTGCGTCAAGAAAACGGCCTTCCGCATCACGCGTATGGGCCAGCTGGTGGCGCGGGAAGCGTCCCGGCGGCTGGGCGTGCCGTTCGGCGTGGTCGACCTGTCCCTCGCCCCGACACCCGCCGTGGGCGACAGCGTGGCGCGCATTCTGGAGGAAATGGGCCTTGAAACCTGCGGGACGCATGGAACGACGGCGGCACTGGCGCTTCTCAATGACGCGGTCAAGAAGGGCGGGCTGATGGCGTCCAGCTCTGTCGGCGGACTGTCCGGCGCGTTTATCCCGGTGTCCGAGGACGAGGGCATGATCGCCGCCGCGCGAAGCGGCGTTCTGACGCTTGATAAGCTCGAAGCCATGACGTGCGTGTGTTCGGTGGGCCTTGATATGATCGCCGTCCCCGGCGACACGAGCGCGGAGACGATCTCCGCCATCATCGCGGACGAGGCCGCCGTCGGTATGGTCAATTCCAAGACGACCGCCGTGCGCCTCATCCCGGCTCCGGGCAAGACGGTCGGCGATGAAGTCTCCTTCGGCGGCCTGCTCGGCGCAGCGCCTATCATGCCGGTGCATCCGGAGTCCTCTGCGGACTTTATCGCCCGCGGCGGCAGGATCCCGGCCCCGATGCAGAGCCTGAAAAACTGAGCGGAGGCGGCTGTTTTGCGGAAGGCGCTCTGTTTTGTGAGTAGGGGCCGATGCCCACTTCGGCGCTAAGAGCTGCGCTATGCGCGGCTGCGCCTCGAAACTAGCCTGCGGGCATCGCATCGGCCCGGCAGAATGTGCTGTTTTTACGGTAATCTTCGGCGAATTCGTAACTTCCCAATGGGTCGATGTGGGCATCGACCCCTACAGGGGCAGCACTTAATAAATCCCCGCTTGCTTCACTGGGGTTTTCAGCGAAGCAAGCGGGGATTCGTGTCGTTTTCAGCCCTTCAGCGTCTGCTTTGCGTGCAGGAGCGCCTGACAGAGCGCGTCAACGTCGGCTTCCGTGTTGTCGCGGGAGAACGAGACGCGAATGGAGCCGTCGATGACGGCGGGGGACAGGTGCATGGCCTCAAGCACGTGGCTGCGGTGGCCCTTGGAGCAGGCGGAGCCTGCCGAGACATAGATGCCGTCTGACTGCAGACAGTTGATAATGCCCTGTGAACGGAGGCCCGGCAGGGACAGGTTGACGATGTGCGGCGCGGCCTGACTGCCGATGAGGACAAGTCCGTCAATTTGAGCCAGCTTTTCCCGGGCCAGATCGCGCAGGTGCGCCATGTGTTCCATGTCCGTCTTTGCATCCGTGTCGGCGCAGGCTGCGCCGAAGCCGCAGATGCCGGGCATATTTTCCGTGCCGGAGCGGTAATTGCTCTCCTGTCCGCCGCCGTTTATAAACGCGGGGAGGGGCAGGCCGGGACGGATATAAAGCGCGCCCGTGCCTTTGGCGGCATGGATCTTGTGCGCGGAGACGGAGATCATGTCCGCGCCGAGCGCTTTGGCGCGGAATGGGACCTTCAAAAAGCCCTGCACGGCGTCGGTATGGAACAGCGCCAGCGGCGCGGCGCGGCGCACGGCCTTGACCATGTCGGCAATCGGCATGACCGCGCCCGTCTCGTTGTTGACCATCATGACGGAGACGAGAATGGTATCGGGCCGGAGGGCCTTTTTCAGTTCCTCGACTGTAATATTGCCGTCGTGGTCGGGCTGCAAATATGTGACCTCGAAGCCCTTCGCTTCCAGCTTCTGCATGGGGTGCAGGACAGCGTGGTGCTCCACGGCGGTCGGGACGAGGTGGCGGCCGCGTTTGCCGAGACGCTCGGCTGCGGAGAGAATGGCCCAGTTGTCGGCCTCCGTGCCGCCGGAGGTGAAAAACACCCGGTCGGGCTCTGCGCCGAGGGCGGCGGCGACCGCCTGCCGCGCCTGCCGCAGACGGTGGGCGGCGTCAATGCCGAGCGCGTAGACGGACGACGGATTGCCCCAGCAGTCCGTGAGCGCCTCTGTCATGGCCCGCACGCAGGCGGGGCAGGGCTGCGTGGTGGCGGAATTGTCGAGATAGATCATAGTAAAACCTGATTTCTGTGGTTTATTTTCCAACGCAGAACCGCTCAAAAATGCGGTTCGTGATATCCTCGCGCATCGTCCGGCCCGTGACCTCGCCGAGCGCATCCATGGCCGCTTCCAGATCGACCAGCACCGCGTCGGGCGTCATACCCGCACGCAGGCTCTGCACGGCGGAGTCGACGGATTTTTTTGCGCGCAGAATGGCACCGGCCTGCCGCGCGTTTGTCAGAAGCGAACCGTCGCACGGCGCATCGTCCGGGAAGAGCATATCAAACGCCTGCTCCAGCAGGTCAAAGCCCGTGCTGTCCTTGCAGGAGATGGGGACAATGTACGCAAACGGCAGATCGGACGGCTCGATCGCGCCGGGCAGATCCTGCTTGTTCAGAATCGCGATCGCCTCCGGCGCTTCGAGCGCCGCGCCCATCGCGCGGCGGTCCTCGTCCGTCAGCGGTCTGGACGCGTCGACGACGAACAGCGCCGCGTCGCAGTCCTTCGCGGCCTCCATCGAGCGGTCAACGCCGATTTTTTCGATCACATCCTGCGTGTCGCGGATGCCCGCCGTGTCGACCAGCCGGACAAGGTGCCGCCCGAGCGTGACGGTCTGCTCGACCGTGTCGCGCGTCGTGCCGGGAATGTCGGTGACGATCACGCGGTCAAAGCCGGACAGGCGGTTCAGAAGACTGGATTTTCCGGCGTTCGGGCTGCCCAGAATGACGGCCCTGATGCCGGACTGCACCATCCGGCCCCGATGGCAGGAGGCAAGCAGCGCGGTAAGCTGCCGGCTGCTTGCCGTCAGCGACGCTTCGTAGCCGGAGAGCGCAAAGGGGTCGATATCCTCGTCGGGGTAATCGAGCACGGCATGGAAATGCGCGCACAGGTCGACCCAGCTGTCATAGATCGGGTCGATCCTTTTTCGGATCGCGCCCGCGACCTGCCCGGCGGCGTTCGCCGCCGCGTCGGCAGTTTCGGCGTCGATGAGATCGATCACGGCCTCGGCCTGCGTCAGGTCCATCTGGCCGTTTAGAAATGCGCGGCGTGTGAATTCGCCGGGCCGCGCCTGCCGGAAGCCTGCGGCGAACAGCGCCTCAAGTCCAGCGGTCAGTGCGGCGGGGGAGCCGTGGCATTGAATTTCGGCGGTATCCTCGCCGGTGTACGAATGCGGCGCACGGGAGATGAACGCCATGCAGTGGTCGATGGCCCGTCCCTGTGCGTCGAAAAGCGTGCCGAGCGCAAGCTTCCGGTCGGGGAGGGAGGTCAGCGGCCTGCCGGAGTTCAGCCGGAAGACCTGTTCCGCGGCCTCAATGCACCCGTCGCCGGACAGGCGCAGAATGCCGATGCCCGTGCGGGCACGGCCCGTGGCAATGGCGGCAATTTTATCAGACATGGCCCCTCCTCACCGGTAGACGACCTCGATGCCCTTGAGCAGCAGCGGCTTGATGTCAAAAACCGCAGTGTCGCCGACCGCGCATGGAAGCTTCGTCACGTCCACGCACGTGTGCAGCATGCCGATATGGCCCAGCACGCGGCACTTTTTCCCGTTTACCGTTACATAGATATGCTTTTTGAAGACCATCTGCTTCAGATTCCGCAGAACGCCGCGCAGGCAGTCGCGGAAACGGAACAGATCGTTTCCCATCTCCACGCCGAACCCGTGGTACCAGCCCACGGAAAAAACGGCCACGCGGGTGGGTTTTTTCGCTGTCCAGCCCGCGCCGTAGCCGCAGCTGTGGCCCTTCGGGAGCCAGCGAAGCTCTTCGATCGTCGCCTGACACTCGCCGATGTGGGCAAGACCCCAATTTCCGCGCACAGACACACGCCCCAGGATGGCCGAGCCCACACGCACGCCGTCCATCGCGTATTCGGGGTATTTCAAAAGCCCGGCGGAGTTCAGCATATGCGCCATGCCGGTGTCGCAGCCCTCGGCGTGCAGCTTGTCCAGAACGCCCTGAAACGCCTCGGCCTGCACGATGGTTGCTTTCTGATTGCAGAACGCGGAATGCAGATGCGTATAAATGCCGGTCACGTGCAGGCCGGGCATATACTTGAAAATGGGCAGCAGCTGATCCAGCTCGTCCGGCAAAAAGCCGTACCGGCCCATGCCGGTATCGATCTTGACGTGTACCTGCGCCTGGACACCGAGCGTTTCCGCCACGCCGTTCAGGACGGCTGCGTCGTTCTGGCTCGAAACGGTCAGAATCGCGCCGAGGTTCAGAAGCTGCGTCAGCTCCTGCGCGTCGGCGGTCGGGCGGAGCATCAGAATGTCACAATCCTGAAACCCGCCCGCGCGCAGACGGCTGACCTCGGAAAGTTCCGTCACGGCGAAGTGCGTGACGCCGGCTTCCCGGCAGATCGCTGCCATCTGGACAAGGCCGAGGCCATAGCCGTCTCCCTTTAAAACGGCCCAGAGGACCGCGCTGCCTGCGCGGTCCTTTAGAATTTGCAGATTGCTCCGCACGGCGGCGGAGTCGACGACATACGCTTTCATGCTGCGCCTCCTGCGTTATTTTTTGTCTCGGTTCTTGATGAGATAGACGGTCTTGCGAAGATCCTTGAAGACCGACGTGCCGTGCTCCACGGCCCAGTAAATGACCGGCGAGAGCACCAGATCCTCTTCGCCGACGAACTCGGTGAAGTCTCCGCCGAAGCCCTGCTTGAAGCGGAACAGGCCGTAGAGCGGGTTATCCTCGGAGACGTTTCCGGACACGCCGCGGAAATCGTAGACCCGGCAGCCGGTCTCAACGGCCCACTGGATCATGCGCCACTGCAATAAATAGTTGGGCATCAGATTGCGGTGCTCGTTGCTGGATGCACCGTAGAGATACCAGACCTTGTCGCCGTAGTGGATGGCGAGTGTCCCCGCGATGGGCGTTCCCTCGGGGTCAAAGGCCATGTAGAGCCGCGCATGCTCGCCGAGATTGTCGAGCATGTTCGCAAAATACTCCGGCTTGCGCGTGACAAAGCCGTCGCGCACGCCGGTCGTCAGCATGAGATCGGCGAACGCCGGGACCATTTCCTTGCCGCAGATCTTCACGCTTACGCCCTTGCGCTTGGCCAGGCGAATATTATAGCGCCATTTCTGGTGGAAGGCCGCCATAAGCTCATCTTCCGTTTTGCCCTCGACGTTCAGACGGAAGACATAGCGCGGCTGGATGGCCTCAAAATTCTTCCCGCCCTCCTTGCACCGGAAGCCGAACGACTGCATAAGCGCGGCAAAGGCGGTGTTGCTTGACGGAACATCCGGGTCAAGCTTGATGACATAGGACTTATATTTTTTTGCCAGTGCCTTCGCACCCTCGAGCAGCTGGGCAAACGTCTCGCGGTCGTCCAGATCGCAGACCGGGCCGCGGCAGCCGTACATCAGCGTCCGGCCGATGCCGGGAACCTTGCGGGTCATGAGGGCCAGAGAGCCTTTGATTTTCCCGTCCTCGCCGCGCACGGCGACGGCGTCCCATGTCCACATGGGCTTCTGTTTGGCCCAGAGACTGCTCTGCGCAAAATTGCCCTTCGGGTGGCTCTGCACAAACGCTTCGTATTCCGCAAGCGTCTTGTCGGTAATCAATTCATACATGGCGGTACATCTCCAGATACATATTATATATGTGTGATTTCAAATCGCTTTCGCTATAGTCTACCACAAACAGCCGGGATATGCAAACCTGTGACGCGGAAAACAGGTATACTTTTCTGCGTTTGCGGAAAAATGACAGAAGAATCATCCAAACGGGAGGCAAAACCATGGCGCATTGGGGCATGGAGGACGTGCAGGCGTGCTTTGGGGATACGGCGGATCTCAATACCCGGCAGATCACGGTCGGCGGGCAGAGGCTGGGACTGCTGTTTCTGGACGGGCTGACCTCCGGCGGGGATATCGCCGAGCAGGTGCTGAAGCCGCTGATGGAGACGGTCACGCCGGGGAGCATACAGGAGGTTCTGACGCAGGCGGAGCGGGCGAGAGTCTACTGCGCCGTCGCCGAGCGCACGCAAGACCCCGCGCAGACGGCGGACAAGCTGCTGCACGGCTATTGCGCTGTCATTTTTCCGGGCACGGACACGGCGCTCTGCTTCGAAACGAAAACGAGCGCCCGGCGCGGCCCCTCCGCGCCGGAGTCGGAAAACACTGTCAAGGGCGCGAAGGACGCGTTTACAGAGACGATGCGCATCAACACCAGCCTCCTGCGCCGCCATCTGCGCACGGCGCAGCTGCGCTTTTCACAGAAGACCGTCGGCCTGCGCACGAAAACCGCCGTCACGGTCTGCTATCTCGCCGACCTGACCGCGCCGGAGCTTGTCCGGCGCATGGAAAAGCGGCTGGAGAATATCGACATTGACGGGATGCTCACGCCCGCAAGCGTCGAGGAATACGTGACCGGTTCCCGCCGGACAGCCTTTCCGTTATTGCAATACACCGAGCGCCCGGATACCTTCTGCCAGGGCCTTCTGAACGGACAGGCCGGATTGCTGGTCGACGGGCTGCCGCTGGGGTATCTGGCCCCGGTCGATCTCGGCATTCTCATGAAATCGACGGAGGACCGCGCGGTCGACTATCTCTCGGCGTCCTGCCTGCGCGTGCTGCGGTATCTGGCGCTGCTGGCCGCGCTGCTGCTGCCGGGGCTGTATGTCGCCATGGCGACATACCATCAGGAGATGATCCCGACAAAGCTGCTGCTGGCGATCATCGAATCCAAGCGCGAGGTGCCGTTCGATACGGTTTTCGAGGTGGTGGGCCTGCTTGCCGCGTTTGAGCTTTTGCAGGAGGCGGGGCTTCATCTGCCGCAGGCCATCGGCACGGCGGTTTCCATCATCGGCGGCCTCGTCGTGGGCACAACGGCGGTCGATGCGCGGCTCGTCTCGCCCCTGCCGCGCTGATCGTCACAGCCTCTGCCGGGATCTGCGGCTTTACGCTTCCGAGCCGGGATCTGTCCGACGCCGTTCGCATCTGGCGCTTCGCACTGGCGATTCTGGCGGGAGCGGGCGGGCTGTTCGCCCTGACGGCAGGCGGCATTGCACTGCTGATCCACCTGTCGGGGCTGACGAGTCTGGATGTGTCCTATCTCGCGCCGTTTTCCGACGCGCGGGCAAGACGCGCCGTGCTGCGCCCGCTTCTGGTGCGGCAGAAATGGCGCGACACGGCGCTGCACCCGCAGGATCTGAAAAATCAGGGGGACGGTCATGCTCAATAAAATCAGTATCGCGCTGCTGGCGGCCGCGTCGGTGGTCAGCCTTTGTATGCTGCCGCGCACGGGGACGGACGCGGCGAAGCTCCTGCCTGCGCAGGTGCTCGTGATCGCGCAGGAGGACGGGCGGATCACCGTGGAAAGCGACAACGGCGCGTCCGGCTCCGGCGCGACCCTCCCGGATGCGCTTGCGGCCATGCGGGAAGGTGCAGAGGGCACGCTCTTCCTGGACACGGCAGAGCATATTATTCTCCTGCAAAGCACACAATCGCTTCTGCCCGCAGCAGTGCGGCAGCGGCAGTTCCGTCCGGCGGCAAAGCTGTATCTGGCGCGGATGGATGCATTGGATGCAGACGGCTGCGTGGAATTTTTGCAGGCGCACCCCGGTGCGGTGACGCTTGCGGACGCGCACGCAGCACTTCTGCGCGGCGAAGCACTCGACCCGGCGATTCTGCTGCCGGGGGAAAACGGAGGGATCATTCTTGCAGGATAAGCTGACGCCGAGACAGGTGCGCGCGTGGAGCCTGTGCGCGCTGAGCGTTCCGGCGGCGATGGCGCTGCCGGGCTGCGGCTGGCTGTGGGTGCTGGGCGGGAGTATCCTCGCCTGCGCGCTTGCCGCCTGCCAGCAGGCGATGCAGCGGCACTCCGGCCTGTGTATGCGGCAGGCGTTTGCCCGCGCGTTCGGAGCTGTTGGCGGACAGATCATGGCAGCGGCGGAGCTTTTGTGGCTGCTGTTTGCGGCCTCGGGCGCTGCTGCGGCCGGTCAGATCGCGTTTGAAGACGACCTTGGCCCGTTCCTGCCCGCGATCCCGCTTTTGCTGGCGGCGCTGGCCGGACAAAAAGGACGGCTGGCAGCAGGACGCGTCTGTGCAGTGCTTGCGTTGTGCCTCGCGGGACTGTATGCGGTCATTGCCGCAGCATCCCTGCGGCACGTGCAGGCAGATTGGAGCCGCCCGCAGGGCGTTCCAGCGGATGCCGCGCTGGCGTTCTGCCTGTGTCTGGGGCCGGTCTGCATGGCATTTGTCACGGCGGAGGAGGAAACACCGCGCATTTCACCCGGTACGGCGGCAGCATCTGCGCTTCTTCCGGCAGTCCCGGCATTTCTGACGGCGGCCTGCCTGTCGCCGGAGCTGGCGCGGCAGGGGCCGCTGCCGTTTCTCACGCTGACGAAAAGCCTGTCTGTGCTGTCGGTCATGCAGCGGTTCGAGCTGCTGCTGTCAGTCGCGCAGCTTTTGGGGCTGTTTGCGCTTTTGACGATGCTGGTGTGTGCGGCAGAACGCATGCTGGGAGCTGTCAGACGGAAAAATGGCACGGGAAGCACCGGAGGTGTGTTCTGCCTGCTGGCATTTGGCGGAAGCTTTCTGGCGTACCGGCTGCCGATCTGGAGCTGGGCTGTGGGAGCGGCTATATTTTGGGGTGTCGTGCCGATATTAACACAAGTAATAGTAAATATAAAAAAGAGTGAAAAATAATGAAAAAAAGGGTTGACAAACTGGTTTTTCGATGGTATCATAGCCGAGCGTTCTGAAGGAGCGCAGCAAATCGGACGGGGTTCAAGAAAAAGCTCGAAGAGATTCGAAAAAAGTTCTTGACAAACGGATGAAGATGTGCTAAACTAAATGAGTTCGCTGCTGAGCAAGAGATTGCGAAAGCGGTGAGCGGATCACAAAAAGTTCGAAAGAATTTGAAAAAAGTTCTTGACAAACGGAACTCGATGTGATACAATAAAAGCCCGCGAAACTGCGGAGTGCACCTTGTAAATTAAACAACGAGAAACATGAACAAACACCTTGGACAATTAAGGTTCTGAAAAAGAACCAAAAGAGTTGTTCAGTGAATGTCAGAAATGAGATTCTTTGAATAGCCAACGAAAATTCTTGAGTTAAGCTAAGAGCGAACGAAGAATGAAATTGATTTTAGAGCTTCGGCTTTAAGATACCATTTTATTGAGAGTTTGATCCTGGCTCAGGACGAACGCTGGCGGCGTG
>ENA-ORRW01003619-ORRW01003619.1-human-gut-metagenome-genome-assembly--contig:-NODE-3619-length-10864-cov-3.006569_pt1 | contig 10864 bp, 10 predicted proteins | sample MGYA00242183_ERZ509150 | MGnify/ENA primary metagenome ERZ509150 (study PRJEB26280, sample SAMEA2338639) | human gut metagenome | biome: human gut; feature: human-associated habitat; material: faeces... | reverse complement strand
TACAGCCAGGGCGGCCAAAAGGCGCTGGGCGTCGCGTTTGCCGAGCAGCAGCTCGTGGCGGCGATCCTCAAGAATCCGGACTATATCCGGCTGGCCGCGCCGCGGGTGAGCGGCGGCACGTTTCTGGACGCGGGCCTGGGCCGGGCATACACGCTTTTATGCGAGAAAGGCGCAAAGGGTGAATATCTGGATCTCTCGGCCCTCAGCGAAGAATTGCCGGAGGAAACGGTCTCGCTCATCAGCCGCGTTCTCGCGCAGAACTACGACATCGGGCTGAGCGCTCAAGACGTAGAGTTGTATCTGGACCGTATCGAGCACAGCCAGCCCGTCAGCAGTACGGCGGGCGGAAGAACAGCCGCCGAGCTTGCGGATTACCTGCAGGCTTTAAAGGATAAAAAAACATAGCGCGGCGCACGCAATGCGCGGCCGCGCGGCCGAATCACAGGAATAGAGTAGGGAGTACACAACATGGGAGAAAAAAAGAACATCATCATGAACCTTGTGGAGCTGGGCAAGCGCAACCAGAAGGTGACGACGAAGGAAATCAACGACGCGCTGGAGGAAATCGGCTTTGAAGTGGAGCTTGTGGATAAGCTCTATGAGGCATTGGATGCGAACAACATCGAGATCGTGGACGAACCGGACGCCGACGTGGAGGAATTCACGCTGACGGAGGACACTGTGGACGTGCTGGAGAGTGCGCTGTCCGCCGAGGGAGTCAACATCGACGATCCTGTCAAGGTGTACCTGAAGGAGATTGGACGCGTGCCGCTGCTCTCTCCGGAAGAGGAGATCAATCTGGAAATAGAGGACCCGGCTCTTCTTTTGCAGGAGATGCTTAAGGAACAGGAAGAGATTACAAAGAAGTTAAATGAACTTCTTAAGGAGGTAATGTAAAAGTGGAAAACTGGAAGCAGAAACCTCTGAGCCAGGTGGTATCCAGATGGATCAGAGGAACCACCTTAAACCGTTCAAGGGCTGATTATTATACGAAAACTCCTGGACCGGAAAGCCTTCCGTGGGCAAGAGTGGGAGATATGAAAGAAGGACTTCTTTGTGAAACAGAAAATTATCTTACCAAAGAAGGAGTAGACCAGATCCCGTGGCTCATCGTGCCAGAGGGCGCTGTGTTACTTTCTGTATCAGGAACTATTGGAAAAAGTGCTATTGCAGGCTGCGATCTGGTAGTGAACCAGGCGATCCAGGCCATGATCTTTGATGAAGGACAGATCCTGCCGGAATATGCCTGCTTTTATCTGGAATTTTACCGCCCATGGCTTATAGAGCGGGCCAATGCGGTGACTGTTCCAAATCTGACGAAGGAACAGCTGTCGGGTATTCCTGTGGTATTCCCTTGCTTAGAGGAGCAGCAGGTCATTGTGGATCAATTAAAACGGGCCAGAAGACTGATGCAAAGAAGCAGGAGATCGGAAGATACGTTGAACAGGATCCTGGAAAATGCTTTTGGAAAAATAGCCCGGTCTGCTTTAAAAGAAGGAAAAATAAGCCGGGACGAGGAATTTCTTTCTCCTGTGCTCCGGCCTATATGGGTTTCTTTAAAAACACGGGTACTGCCTGCAGAACACGAAACAGATATGTTTGTACCGGTCCTTTCACAAACAGAGCAGGTCTCTTTTATAAAAATAGTAGAAAGAACAAAAGAAATAAGAAAACGGTTACATAAAATACAGCAACTGGAGATACGCTATTTTAAATCCATGCTGTCACTGGCTTTCACAGCCGGTTTAACAGAAGGCTTTAGAAAACAGGAAGACCTTTCAGACCCGGAGCCTGCTTTATTCAGGGAGAGCTACGGAATCGGAAATGTGCGAAATGTCAGCCAGCCAACAGAAGGCATTACAGACTGGCAGAGCCGTATTCCACAGGAATTGCAGTCTCTTTTTACCATGCTGTCTGATTTCCAGATGGAGATCCTGCGTATCTATGCCCAGTCACAGGAGGCAATACCGGTACATACGGTGTTTAAGCAGATCCACAAAAAGGGATACTCAGTACAGGATGCCCTTGCTTCTGCAAGGCTGTTGGAAGCTTTGGGCTTTCTGGAAAAGACGGTTCCCCAGAAACTTTATATGGGAGAAAAAGAGGTACGGGACAGTGCAGGTCATCCCATTACCATACAAAAATATCAGATCCCGGAATACGGTGCTGATATCAGGGAGGTCTGAGATAAAACATGAAACTGGAATACTTATACATAGATGGTTACAAAGGATTGAAACGCCTGAAACTGCAGTTTAAGGAACAGACAGGGGTTGTGCCTGTGGATTTCCTCATCGGCTGTAATGGCTCCGGAAAGTCCAGTGTGTTGGAGGCTGTGGGGCTTATTTTTACCCGTATCATGCAAAATGAACTGCCGGGATTTATCTTTGAGTTAAAATACCGGATGCCGGATGGGACAGGAATTTATGTAAAGCCCCAGAAAAAGGGCTTTTGCGATGCTTCCGGGCGGCGGAGAAAATTATATGTAGAACTGGAAAAAAATGGGAAAACCCAGCAGCTATATTCCATACCGGATGAGTATCTGCCGGACCGGATCATTTCGTATTGCTCCGGAGCCAACAGCTCTATGGAAGATATCCTGATCCGTTCCCCAAGGGCTTCTCTTGCCAGTGATCTGTATGATCTGTCTCTGGCTATGGATGTTGAAAATGGAGAAGGTCCGGTATCTGGAAAAGAGGAACACCCGGGAGAAAGCAGTGTTGCAAGAGGGGAGGCGGCAGAAGAGATATTATCCTTTTATGAGCGGTTAGATGTAAATCCGCGAGTGCTGTTTCTGGATGCGGTTACATCTAAATTTATCTTACCTGCATTGTTTGCAGTGATGCCTTTTGATATGCAGGATGACCGTATCAGTGAAAAGGCTCTGCGATATGCCACACTCCGGAAAAAACTTCTGAAACGGTTAAACATCCGTCTGATCCCTGCGGCATTTTCCCTTCGTATTGATGATACCAGGCTGGAAGAGGCAGCAGACCGGCCCCAGATGAGTATTTTGCGGCGGCTTTTAAGCCAGGATGTAAAGGGAAAAGCCTTAAGCAACTGTGTGATCCACCGGACTTCTACAGACCGGCTGGAAGAGGACGGAAGCCTTGCCGGTGAAACGGCAGCTGTATTCCTGTTTGAGTCCTGGGAAGCAGAAGGGGAGAAAGTATTTTATCATCCCATGCTTCAGCGCTACTTTGACGGAAACCCATTTGCTCTTATCTCAACCCTCCTTACTGCCTGGAGGGAAGGTGTGATCCGGGAGATCCATTTTTCCTACCGTAACGGGGATGAACGTGGCTTATATGAAATGGAGGACTTAAGCGACGGTGAGTTAATGTGGCTGGCCCGGATCGGCCTGATCCTTATGGCACAAAATCACTGTGGGGAAAATACATTGTTCCTTTATGATGAGCCGGATGTGCATTTTAATGATGACTGGAGCCGGGATTTTGTCCGCTTTGTATATGCCATGTGCAGTATGGATGGGACCAGCGGAAATGAGTTTCTGGTAGCCACACATTCAGACCTGATCTTAACAGATGCCATGCGGTCGCAGATCCATTTGTTTGAAAATCCTACAGGTTCCAGGACAGAAGTAAAAGAGCTGGAGATCTCCACCTTTGCAGCAGGCCGCGACAGCATTTCAAAGCAGGTGTTTAAGGCTTCTTCTATTGGTGGTTTCGCATCGGACACGATTAAAGAACTAATGGCAGAAACGGATCCGGAACAGCTGGCCCAGGCTATTTCAAAGATCGGTCCCGGTTACCAGAGATTTCGCCTGCAGGAACAGCTGTATGCCTTGTTAGAGAAAAATGACAGGATAAAAGGTTAGGTACTTTTGGAACGAAAAGAGGTGACAGAAGATGTTTTGGAATATGGACGTAGGAGAACAGGAACAGGATCTGATGGAGATCAGCCATTTTCTTTTATCCGTTTTTGAGTTTGCGAAAAACCAGCCGGGAAATGTGTTTCAAAAAGAGGACTGGCTGGACTTTTCACCGGAGAACGGCACCTGGTTTTACCGGTTGTATGAGCGTGATACAGATAATGGAAAGAATATGCGCCGTGCTGTGGACCGGCTCTTTCGCATGGACCAGGAAAAGCGGGAAGAAATTTACGAAGCAGTGAAACATGATATGGAATTCATGGACAAAAAGGCCTGGGAAAAGGGAAAATTCAACCTGGAAAGTGACCAGCTTCCTGAAGCGGCTCAGAAGATACTCCGGGATTTTTTCGGGTATTTTTATGATGTGGTCCTGTGTACCACCCATTTTCGTTTAGAAGGGATGTCACGGTCTTTTTACAGCAGGAAAGAGCTGGCAAAGGACTATTTTAAGGGAAAGAATGAAAAGATCCGCAGGATCTGTCCTGTGTGCTTACAGCCGGTAACGAATGGGGAAACAGACGAGGATGTGGAACATTATTTTCCAAAATCCAAGTATCCCTGCTTAAGTCTCCATCCCTATAATCTGTATTTTTGCTGTACCACCTGCAATACCAGTTTTAAGGGTACGAAAAGCCCGTTAAAGGGAAAAACAAGGGATATTGGACGGATCTTTCTGCCGTATTTGGATACAGTAAAAGATGCCGTGCAGCTGAAATTTGAAAATCCCGGGGATAAGGACAGCGAAGTGGTAAAAATGCTTCCAAAGGAAGATGCTGTGCCGGAGACGAAAGAGAAGATCCGGGAATTTGACCGCTTATTTGCCCTGGAGGAGCGCTGGAGCGGACAGCTGGAATGTTATTATATGTCCCTTTATCAGCGGTATCAGGAAAAATATGGGGATGGGGAAATGAGCCTGGAGAAACTGAAAGAATACCTGGAAGAAGATATAAAGAGGAACCAGATCATCCAGAACTGGCAGCCGGGAAGATACCTGGAAGGGGAGTATATGAAATGGATCGCAAATAAACAGCTTAAAGCTTTTTATGAGGAACTGAAAAAATAGGATCTATTTTGATCATCATGATAACCAATAAAAAGAACGCCTGGCGTTCCTGTAATAGTTCCAAGGAGGAAACTTTGGAGAATAGGAAAACCAGGCGTTCTGTTATGGGGGCTTTTGTTTTTATAATTCTTTGCCAGTCAGCATCTTGTAGCTCTGCAGATATTTATCAATGGTCTTCTGAACGATCTCTTCTGGCAGTGTCCAGTCATTTCCCGGATGGGAAGTCAGCCAGTCGCGGGCAAACTGCTTGTCAAAGGATGGCTGGGAATGACCTGGTTCGTAGCCTTCTGCCGGCCAGAAACGGGAGCTGTCAGGAGTAAGCATTTCATCGCCTAAAACGATATTTCCTTCTTCATCCAGACCAAACTCAAACTTGGTATCAGCAATGATGATGCCCTTACTTAAAGCGTAGTCAGCACATTTCTTGTAAAGAGCGATGGTGTAGTCACGCAGTTTGGTAGCGTATTCTTTTCCCTTTCCCGGGAAGTATTTCTCCAGATGGTCAATGCTCTGCTCATAGGAGATATTTTCATCGTGATCACCGATCTCAGCCTTGGTAGAAGGTGTGAAGATCGGCTCAGGCAGTTTGTCAGATTCCTTTAAGCCTTCAGGAAGCTTGATGCCGCATACAGTACCGTTTTCCTTGTAGCTCTTCCAGCCGCTTCCTGTGATATAGCCGCGGACGATGCACTCCAGAGGAAGCATGTTCAGCTTGCGGCACATCATGCTCTTGCCTTCGTATTCAGGAGTCTGGAAAAATTCAGGCATATCTTTTACGTCAGTAGAGATCATGTGGTTTGGAAGAATGTCCTTTGTGTAGTCAAACCAGAATTTAGACATCTGGGTCAGAACCGTACCTTTCTTGGTAACAGTATTATGGAGAATCACATCAAAGCAGCTGATGCGGTCGGTAGCGACCATGATCAGGCTATCGCCGTTGTCATAGATCTCACGTACTTTTCCTTCTTTAACTGGCTTCATCTTTCTACCTCACAATGTTTGAATTTTAATTAAATGGGATTTTTTTGTTATCTACCTATAGAATATACGTAAAAATTTTCAAAAATCAATAGTATAATTAATTTTTGTGAAAAATGACGTATGATATATAAGTAATACTAATTAAAAATCATTATTCAAAAAGGTAAAAAAGAAAAAATCCGCTCTGCCAGCCGTCTTGCGGGGATAGAAGTGACCAGTTCCAGGACGACACAGACCATTCCGGCGGACATGAGCAGGTGGTTGATGAGCCCTTGGGAAGAACAGAACCCCAGGGAAAAGCCACGCTTCATAGGCCAGATCAGTCGCAGACGCCTGTAATTTAACAGATCCAGTGCCAGATGGGAAGCGTAGGCAACGGCAAAATAAGGGGCGGCATCCGGGTAGATCACATCTATGCATGCCGTGAGCATGAACAGGGATAAAAAGGAATGCATAAAGGAGCGGTGGGGCTGCGACGAGCCGTAGGTGCAGATGATGATAAATGCCATGGCGCCGGTGAGAAGTCTGGCAATACTGCTGTTTCGCATCAGGCGTTCATAAATGCCCACATGAAATTTATAATCTGCCAAAATGACGATGGCGGTAACAGCAATGGCTGCTGTCATGATCTTGTCAGCCTCTCTGTGGGCCTGAGAGGTTCCGGAGTCGATATCGCTGATCATGCCGCCAATAGCAGCAGCCCCCGCACCAGCTACTAAAGTAGGCATGGAGGAGGGCTGCATCACTGCCAAAGCAGCAGATATACCAATGAAAAAATGTGTTCTTCCAAGCATGTTAAAATAGGATCCTTATCTAAGTGTTTTATTTACAATTATCCCCAATTTTTGGGATATCTTCGATTGTATCCTATCTATGCCTGAAAATCAAATGACATTTCTCTTAAGAATCATTATGTAAGTAATGTGTTGTTATCATAATCAATATTTATTGTATGAGCATTCCTGTGCCGAAACTGTAAAACAGGATACACCATGGTTTTGCCAGAAGGATGATAAGGACAAATTTCTTCACTGACATATTAATAAGGCCGGAAAAGTAGCATAAGTAGTCATCCGGTGCCAATGGCAAAAGAATGGAAAGAGCGAAAAGCACATCATAGCTTCTGGCTCTCTTGATCCGCTCTGTCCATACATTATATTTTTTGGATGGAAACATGGCCTGCACCAGGGGGATACCAAAATGTTTTGCAAGGAAAAATGCGATGATCGAGCCGGCGCAGATCCCCACATAATTATAAACAAATCCGCATACACTGCCAAAAAGCAAAGCACCGGCTACGCAGCCGATAAATCCCGGCAGCACCGGCACAACTACCTGAAACGCCTGTATAAACACAAACACAAAAGGCGCAAACAGCCCAAACCCACGTATGTAAGCCTGAAATGCATCAACAGACCGGAAATTGCCTTTAAGCCCTGCCTGGAGCATAAACAGACACAAAAGGATGCTGATGGCAATAGCGCTGTAAGTCAGCCATTTATATAAAACAGATGCTTTCACTGTTAAGACCTCCTTTGTATTACCCACGAACCCCGTGCTTACGCGTTCCACTGCCTGCTTTTGCAGGCGGTTCGTTCAGTGGCTATTAAATCACAATATAGAATAATTGTGAAGGAAGTTTGAACATAAGCTTAAAAATGGTATAATCCCGTATTACAAAATTAAAAGTCATCATATTGATGACAAAATACCAATAAAAAATCATCAAAATGATTATTTTTATTGAAACAAGGAAAAATAATACTATAATAAAAATAGAGATAAAGGTGTGGAGAAGGGCGAATATGGATGAAAAAAAGTTTGCAATAAAAGAAACAGTGAGCGCAGAAGAGGTAAAAATGCTGCGCAAAAAATTAGGCTTGACCCAGAGAGATTTTGCGGGACTGTTGGGTTGCTCCAAGCCGACTGTGGAACGTCTGGAGCGTGAAGGGACTGTTACGAAAGGTCCTATGGCGCTTTTGATGAAGTTATTGGACCGGGATGCGGAATATATACAGACACTTATGATCCCACCCAGAGAACTGCCGGTTCGTATATGGTACATGTATAAGGATACGCCATGTACCCTGATTGATGTGGATGAAATGCAAAAAATTGTTCACATTCGTAATTATGTAGATAATATCCAGTTTAGGGCATTTGGGATCAAGGAAAATCCAACCATTGAGGATTATAATGAATTTTTGGAATCAAGATGCTTCCCTAGAACGAGAGATAAGATGAAACTGGTGTTAAGAGATCTTGGAATCCCATTTTATGATCCATACCTGATCATTCAGAAAACAGAGGGAAGAATGGCAGAGGACGATTTTTGGATCAGGATCGAGCGATAGGAGGAATGGCGATGATTGAGTTATTTGAACAAAATGAACGAATGCAGGACCGTCAGTCCTCAAAAGGAAATCAGTTGAAATGGGAAAATGCAGGAATTTGGTATAAAGCGGATTATACTGGATATGAAGGGTTGGCAGAGTATATGATCTCTCATTTACTGATAAAATCTACATTAAAACCAGAAGAGTTTGTGCGATATGATCTGGAAGAAATTAAGTATAAGCGTCAGGTCTATCAGGGAGTAAAAAGCCGTACTTTTTTATCAGAGGACTGGCAGATCATAACTTTGGAGCGGTTGTTTCAAAAAATGTATGGAAATAGTTTGAACCAAATGCTTTGGAAGATGGATGATGCAGAGCAGAGGTTGCGGTTTCTGGAAGAACAGGTAGAGCGGATGACTGGTTTAAGAGGATTTGGCATTTATCTGAATAAATTACTTACAATCGATGCAATTTTCCTAAATGAGGACAGACATACCCATAATATTGCTGTTTTAATGAATGGAGCAGGAATGTTTAAATATTGCCCGATCTTTGATAATGGAGGCGGGCTGCTGTCGGATACAATACTGGATTATCCATTAGGAGAAGATACTTTTGATCTTATGGAAACTGTTTGGGCAAAAACGGTGAGTACTGATTTTGATGAGCAGTTAGATGTTTCGGAACACTTGTATGGATGCAATTTAAAGTTTTTCTTTACAAAGCGGGATGTGGATCAGTTGTTGGAACAGGCAAAGGGATATTCAGATGAGGTGCGGGAACGTGTACAGACGATCCTGCATCGACAGATTGATAAATACGCATATTTAAAAATGTAGTAAATCGCAACTGACTAAAAATCTCCCGGCATATCTTCTAAATTAAGATATACCGGGAGGTTTGATTACACCTCATGATAAAACTCACGTATCATAGGATAAATGGTCTTATATTTCTCATAAACAGGTTTATAGGCTTTTACAGCATCCGGGTCCGGTTCCAGTACGGTGCAGCCGCCTTTTTCCTCTAATACATGGATAAAGGACTGGTAATCCGGGATAATGTTTTCGGCCAGGAAAACGCTTGATGCAATGGCAAGTGCGGGCAGTAGGTCCGGGTCCTTGTAGACGTGGACGGGAAGGCCCATTACATTGCTTAAGATCTGGCACCAGGCAAGTTCTCTGGCTCCGCCGCCGATGATGGAAAGCTTTACCGCCGGAGCGTTAAACAGCTCTAAGCCGTGTCGGATGGAAAATGCCACCCCCTCTAATACGCTTCCAGCCATGTCTGTGGCAGAGGTATCCTGGCTTAAGCCAAGGAAAGAAGCGCGGATATGGCTGTCCATAATAGGGAAACGTTCACCGGTCAGATAGGGCAGGAAAAAGACACCATGGCTTCCGGGAACATGGTTTTTTAAAAGGTGGGAGATATAGGCGAAATCCGGTTTATGGTCCAGCTCGCGGGATAAGATCCGGGCAATAAAGCGGTGTACATTTCCGCCGTTTAAAAATGGTACTACATTAATATATAAGTCTTTTTGCATGGCAGCCAGGTTAAAACCGCCGCCTTCACTGTCCATACGGCCTTTTGATACAGCTGCCACCCAGCTGGAAGTACCCAGGTTTACATTGTATTCGCCAGGGGCTAAGATACCACTGGCAAGAGTGGTAGCCCCGGCATCTCCGGTGCCTGCGTAGACTTTTGTTCCGGGCAGATAGCCGGTATCAGCAGCTCCCTTTTCTGCTATTACGCCTGCAAGTTCATGGGAATGGAGCAGTTTTGGAAATTTGTTTATATCCAGTCCGGCATCGTTTATAAGGTGCTCAGACCATGTTTTATGTTCCAGATCCATAGCTCCCGCAGTAGCGCAGGCCGTCATATCACCAATGAAATTCCCGGTCAGTCTTGCCACTACATAGTCTTTGGAACTGATGAGAAAAGCAGCTGCTTTTTCATAGATCTCCGGCTGATTTTCCTTTAACCACAAGATCTTTGCCAGAGGCATGGAACCGTCAAAATGGTTTCCTGTAATAGCGGTAATAGTATCGCTGCCAACTGCATTTTCAATGGCTTCTGCCTGTGCGCCAGCCCGTCCGTCAGAGTAGAGAATGGCATTTCCCAAAGATCTTAAGTCACTTCCAACTGGTATCACATCCTGCATCTGACCGGAAAAAATAAGAGCGGAAATGTCTTTGGCCGATATTTTATCTGTAAGAGCATGGGATAAGGCGCAGAAAGCACTGTACCATTCTTCCGGGTTCTGTTCCTTAAAACCATTTTTTTCTATTGTATGGATCACCTGGCTTCCTGTAAAAAACGGTTCTCCATCGTCACGTACAGCTACCGCCTTTACTGCGGTAGTTCCAATGTCAAAGGTTGCAACTAACATAATTTTACCCCCTAAGTTAATTCTTTCCGGCCCCTATCTTCTGGATCACAACCGCCAGGATAATGATACCGCCGGTAATGATGTTCTGCATAAAGCTTGGCATCTGCAAAATGGTCAGGCCGTTGGCAAGAACTGCCAGAACAGCCGCGCCGATCAATGTTCCCACTACACAAGGCACACCGCTTTTAGATACAGTACAGCCG
>ENA-ORRW01003617-ORRW01003617.1-human-gut-metagenome-genome-assembly--contig:-NODE-3617-length-10871-cov-2.040680_pt1 | contig 10871 bp, 10 predicted proteins | sample MGYA00242183_ERZ509150 | MGnify/ENA primary metagenome ERZ509150 (study PRJEB26280, sample SAMEA2338639) | human gut metagenome | biome: human gut; feature: human-associated habitat; material: faeces... | reverse complement strand
TTCATTAATCTTCTGGATATAGGAATCATCCATTTCCAGATCGAATACATTTCCGCAATTGGTGCATACTACATGATAATGAGGTTCGCAGCGTCCATCAAAACGATCGCCGCCATCCGGTGTCGGAATCCGAAGCGCTTCTCCGATATCTGCAAGCAGGTTCAGGTTGCGGTATACGGTTCCGAGGCTGATACTAGGAAATTCTTCTTTAATATGAAGATATACGGTATCAGCAGTCGGATGAGAAGTCGTGTGCATCAGGTAATCTTTTATAGAGGCCCTTTGCTTACTATATTTTAAACCGGCCATAAATCCTCCTTTCAATAATGATAATAATTACTATAATTGATATATCTTTAGTATAATTCGGATGATATATTTTGTCAATATAAAAGAATGAATGTAACAAAATGTAACAAATAATAAATATAAATCGAATATTAAATGTATTATAATCAAAGAAAACCTTGACAAAACGTGTTGCAATGTTATAATAACAAACGTAACATATGTAACAATTCTGTAACAATTACAAAAGATAAGAAAACATAAAGGAGGGAGTTTATGGATTCTATTCTTAAAAAAGGATTGTTCCTGGTTGCTGTGACAGGAGGCATAACGGCGTTTCCGATTATGGCGCAGGCTGCAGATATAGATGATACGCAGGATATGCCGACAGCAGGAATTGAGCAGGTACTTGGAGAATGTTACACGTCAGAGAAGACAATTTCGGTAAAGGATTACCTTGTACCGACACAAAAGGGAGAGTATTTAGATATGGCATTCGCCAATGTACAGTCATTTCTTTATATAAGAAGTGAACCGACGACAGAAAGCGAATGGGTCGGAAAATTATATCCGGATTACGCGGCAAAAATCATAGGCCCGGTAGGAGAATGGACGAAAGTGCAGTCGGGTAATGTCACCGGATATGTATATTCCGAGTATATAACAGTAGGAAATGAAGCACAGAAAAAAGCAGAAGAACTTGTGCAGAAGAAGGATACGGAAAATGCTAAGGAAGCATTTACGTATGCAGAATCAAAAGAAGAAGAGGCCGCAAGGCTTCAAAAAGAGGCAGAACAAAAAGCCGAGGAGGAGAAAAAGGCAGCAGAAGAAGCGGCCAAACAACAGGAAGAACAACAGACGCAGGCGGCACAGACCGGACAGGCTATTGTAGATTATGCATGCCAGTTTATCGGTAATCCGTATGTATGGGGAGGTACAAGCCTGACAAACGGAGCGGATTGTTCGGGATTCGTACAGTCGATATTTGCACACTTTGGAATTTCTCTTCCGCGTACGACGTGGGATATGGAGAATGTAGGAACTGCGGTAAGTTACGATCAGGCTGTTGCGGGAGACATTATTCTATATGACGGACATGTTGGAATTTATATGGGAAATGGGCAGATCGTAAATGCAATTAACAGTGCAAAAGGGATAGGAATTTTGCCGGCAACATATACGAATATTGTTACGGTGAGACGACTGGTATAACAGAAACGGACGGGAGATTTTAAAATATTTTTGCGAATCTTTCGTCCCTTTTTTGTTATCCACACTATCCACATAAATTTAGAGTTATCCACAATGTACAAAATCCACAAAAATCGACACTTTTCATCGAACGTACAAAATCTTAAAAAATATGGTGGAAAAAGTTATCCACACAAAAAAACAGGAAAAATGTAGAAAAATGGGGATTTCCACAAAGTTATCCACGTTATCCACACCCAAAGTGGGAAAAACGGGGGATTACTCGGGGATAGAAAAAGAACGAACGTTTTGTAGACTTGTTATAAAAATGACGTTTTGTCGAAAAAAAAAGGAATTCGTATTGACTTTTAAGTAGTCAAATATTAGGAATAAATTTGCAGAAAATGTTTACACAATGGTAAAAAGCTACTATAATGGAAACACTGAAATAAAAAGGAGGCGATAAGATGGCACAGATTACAAAAGACATGACATTTGGTGAGCTGCTTTCCAAATACTATTCTACATGTCCAAAGCTTGTTGACGATCTGATGGAAGCAGGAATGGGTTGCATCGGATGCCCACATTCTCAGATGGAATCTATCGAAGAAGGCGCTATGGGACATGGAATCGATCCAGACCTTTTAGTTGCAAAGTTAAATGCAACACTGGAAGCAAGCCAGGCATAATATAAAATGAGTATAAAAAAGCTCTACGGGGAATTATCCCGTAGAGCCTTTTTAGTATACCAGAGTATGCAGATTAAATATTCGCAAGCTGCTGAACCGCATTCCCGGAAAGGAATGTCTCACAGTGCTCTTCTAAAAATGCAAATGTTGCACCGGATGCACTTTCTAATGCACCGTACTCGGATAACATATTACAGATACGGTTAAAATCTGCGGTGGAATGGTCTGACTGTGCAAGTGCCAGCAGATACATCTCTTCCTGATCATCTTTGTATAATGTATTGGAACCGTGGTACATCGGAGCCAGCAGATGAGCGGCCTTCAGTACATTCTCCATTACAGGGAAAGAAAAGAGCCGGATATTGTTACCGGAATCCTTCTTATCTGTATTATCATCTGAAGTCTCAGAAGCTGCTTTTGCAGTCTGTGCTGCCTGTGCTTCAAAAGATTCCTGAACCTTTCCGAGCAGATCAAGTAAACCTTCTGCTCCTTCCAGCTTGCCTGGAGTATTCTTCTTCTTGGCGTCAGCTATGGAAGAAGGTGCAAATTTTGAAAATCTAGTATCGAGTTCTTCTGGGTCCTCGACTTTCGTAATTATCAGCACGATCGAATCTGCAGAAGGGATAGCCTCGATCATAAGAGGAATATCTTCTGCTTCAAAACCAAATTCGAAGGCTGCCTGTTGCATCATATCGCGGAAAAGTGATTTGGCTTTCTCGGTTCCGTATGCCAGTTCACTGAGCTGTAACTGACGGTCAGCAAGATCGGCACGTGTCAGAGTACAACGGATCTGGTTGTCACTGATTTTTTCAATCTTCATAATCATCACTTCCTTCTAAAATAGTATATCATACAAAATGTTGGATGTTCAATAAATTTAATATAAACAAAGTGGAATATAAAAATAAAAAAGACTTGATTCTTCAAAATGAATCGGATATAATGGCCCTACTGGAAGATAGTTTTCCCTGATAACTGTGTTATTAGAACATCAGGAAAAGAATTTCCTGAATTTTATTTCAATTCCACATTCCGGGTGGAATGAATCTATCAATGACAAATCAGATTAATTACAGCCGTTTCAGGCAGATATTTCACGTTAACAATTTATTTTTACAATTACATAATTGCCGGAACTGTTTTCCAGTTATATTTATCAGTTGCTGCATAGAAGGACAGTATTGTATCACAAGCATCTCCCTGACCGTAAAATATGCGTGACAACCACGGTTATCATCCGGTAAGGAGGAGGAAGCAGTATGGGGGAGAAAGAAGAGATGAAAGAGATGTTTCAGGAACTGACTGGTTTTGAAAAGAAAAATATAAGCCTCAGGATCAATGGGGTACCGGCCAGTCCTATGCAGATCGTACAGGCGCATACAATGTGTGAACGCCAGTCCTATATGAGGGATTATGTGCTGAATGACAAAGGCGATGTGAAAGAAGTGTGGTTCCAGAATATAACAATTTAATGGAAGAAAATATGTAAATACCCCGCAGATCAGAACGAAAGTTTTGATGAAAATGTCGAAATATAATGACGTGTATCTAACGTTTTGCTATAATGTCTTCTGTAGGAGGTGCAGCATGGAAGACAGAGGAAGAAATAGCCGCACATATAATAACAGAAAAAAAACAAGTGCAAGACCATCCGGAAGACCGGCTTCGCAGAGCAGAAACAGAAGGACATCCGGACAGACGCCTGGAAGAAGACCGACAGGTAGGAGAAGTTCTGCGGACAGAGCGCGCATGAGAAGAAGACGACAGAGAAACCGCATGATCCAGCTTGTCCTGTTAATAATATTAGTAATTGCAGCAATAGCAGGGATTGTTATATGGAAACGATACAGCCCGTCAAAAGAGCAATATGATATGAAGAAATATTATGGAATTGAAAAAGACGGACAGCTTGGAATCACTGTAGATAACAAGGTCGTAGAGGCCAAGGGCAAATTGTCGGACGGAAAGGCTTATGTTGCGTATGATGTCGTAAGAGATTACATTAACAGCCGTTTTTACTGGGATTCGAATGAGAATGTACTGTTGTATATGCTTCCGAAGGATATGATATCGGTAGATGTGGGCAGCAAGGATTATTCGGTATCCAGAGAGAAAAAGAGCGAAGATTACGTCATTTTAAAAACAGAAGGAAACACAGCATATATCGCGTTGGATTTTGTCCAGCAGTACACCAATATTGATTATGAAATGTCAAGTAATCCGGATCATGTAATGATCAGAACCAAATGGGGCAAAACGGATGTGGCAACTGTAAAGAAGAATACACAGGTGCGTTATCAGGGTGGAGTAAAGAGCCCTGTACTGGCAGAACTCAAGAAAAAAGATGAAGTAACAATCATCGAAAGTGAAGAAAACTGGAAGAAGATCCGCACAAAAGAAGGTGTGATCGGATATGTTAAGAACAATACTCTGAAGAATGAAGAGAAGAAGAACATTACAAGAAAATTCGATGAGCAGAACTATTCAAGCATTTCAAAGGATTACACCATTAATATGGCATGGCATAATGTAACAAATCAGGATGCTAATAAGGGAGTGGCACAGAAGATCGCACAGACCAAAGGTCTTACGACACTGGCACCGACATGGGTGCATGTGGCAGATACCAGCGGCAATATTACATCTATTGCATCATCTGATTATGTAAGTTATGCACATCAGCAGAATATCGAAGTGTGGATGACCGTCAGAGACTTTGACGGAGGAATCAGTTCAGAACAGGAATCTTACGAATTGCTTAGTTATACATCAAGACGTGAAACGCTGATCACACAGCTGATCGCTGAAGCGTTGCGTGTTGGGGTAGACGGTATTAATGTAGATTTCGAGAAGATATCTGATAAATGCGGAGAACATTATATAGAATTCATTCGTGAATTATCGGTGAAGTGCAGACAGAATGGTCTGGTATTATCGGTGGACAATTATGTTCCGAAGAGTTTTAATACGCAGTATGACCGTAAGGAGCAGGGAATTGTAGCAGATTATGTAGTGATCATGGGCTATGATGAATATTATGCGGGTTCCCCTGAGGCAGGACCGGTATCCTCATATAATTATGTAAAAGAAGGTATTGAGGAGACATTAAAAGAAGTTCCGGCTAAAAAAGTTATCAGTGGAATTCCGTTCTTTACACGTCTGTGGAAAGAAACACCGAAGACAGAAGAAGAGCTGGCAAGTGAAAAGGGAACAGATGCGGCAGAGTATTCTGTCAATGTAGAAAGTGTGGCATATGGTATGGATAATGCCCAGGCGCAGATTAAGCAGGCTGGGGTTGAGACGACATGGGACAAGAAGGCCGGACAGAATTATGCAACATGGGAAGCAGACGGAGCAAAATACGAGATCTGGCTGGAAGATGCCAAATCCATCGAACCAAAACTTAAGCTCATGCAGAAGTATAAGCTTGCAGGTACCGCTGAGTGGTCTTTGGGACAGGAAAGCACGGATATCTGGAATCTGATTCAAAAATATGTAAATTAATCAAAACTAAATAACAGATAAAATACCTCTTGCAGTCATATAGTAGAATATATGAATTGCAGGAGGTATTTTTATTTGCGAAAAAAAATAGAACTGGCAGTACTGTTACTTTTTCTGGCGGTACTTGTGCTGCTCAGTAAGAATCTGCAAAAACTTGTATCCAGCGGAAATGTAACAGCGAAAAATAAGATAATCGTTCTTGACAGCGGGCACGGCGGGGATGATCCGGGAAAGATCGGTGTGAATCAGGCAAAAGAAAAGGATGTCAATCTTGAGATCGCCAGAAAAATTAAAAAAAGACTGGAGAAAAAAGGCTGGGAAGTTGTAATGACAAGAGAAAAAGATGAGATGCTCGGCGATCCACAGGCCGGAAATGAAAAGATCCATGATATGAAAGCAAGAGTAGAGATCATCAATAAAACAATGCCGCAGGCAGCGGTAAGTATACACCAGAACAGTTATCAGGATGAACAGATACGGGGTGCACAGGTCTTTTATTATTCTCATTCGGAAGAAGGAAAGAGAATGGCGGAGCAGATGCAAAAAGCCCTTCTTACAGTGGATGAGACGAATACAAGACAGGCAAAAGCAAATGATACATACTATCTGCTCAAACGTACGGAAGTACCGACGATTATCGTTGAGTGTGGCTTCTTAAGTAATCCGGAAGAGGCCGCGAAGCTGACCGATACGAAGTATCAGAAGAAAATGGCAGATGCAATTACGAAAGGAATCATTGCTTGTGTGGAAAACTAGAGTGTAGTATAATGAAAATCATGAAAACAATAATAGAGAAAATAGATAAAAATCAAAAAAATACAGATATTATAAGAGAAGCAGGACGGATCTTAAAAGAAGGAGGTCTGGTTGCATTTCCCACAGAGACTGTATATGGTCTGGGAGCCGATGCATTGAATGAAGATGCGGCAAAGAAGATATATGCCGCAAAAGGAAGACCGTCCGATAACCCTTTGATCATCCATATCACGAATATGAAAGCACTGGATAAAATTGTCTCAGAAGTTCCGGAGAAAGCTGTTAAAGTTGCAGAAAAATACTGGCCGGGACCGCTTACAATGATCTTTAATAAGAGTGATATTGTGCCGTATGGAACGACGGGAGGTCTTGATACGGTTGCTGTCAGAATGCCGGTAGACGAGATCGCAAGAGAAGTAATAGATGCGGGTGGCGGTTATATCGCCGCACCAAGTGCCAATACATCGGGAAGACCAAGCCCGACGACTGCACAGCATGTGGCAGAGGATCTGACAGGCAGAGTGGATATGATCGTAGACGGTGGTGCTGTGGAGATTGGCGTGGAATCAACGATACTGGATGTGACAGTAGAGCCGCCGATGATCTTAAGACCCGGAGCGATCACAAAAGAAATGTTCGAAGAAGTAATCGGGGAGGTTACAGTTGACCGGACACTGATCAGACCGGACAGCAAACAGGTGCCGAAAGCACCGGGAATGAAGTACCGTCATTATGCACCAAAAGCAGATCTGACGATCATAGAAGGACCGCTTGAAAAAGTAGTAAAAGAGATTAATAAGCGCGCAAAGGAAAAATCCGAAGCAGGCTATAAGGTAGGAGTGATCGGAACAGAAGAAACCGTAGCTGATTACAAATCCGGTGATGTAAAATGTATCGGAACAAGAGCCGATGAGTCTACGATTGCTGCGAATCTGTTCCGGATATTAAGAGAGTTTGATGACGACCAGGTAGATTATATCTACAGTGAGTCGTTTGATACTGCGGGAATCGGAAGTGCGATCATGAACCGTCTTCTGAAGGCTGCAGGACATCATATAGAAAAATTGGTATGATACATTGCACAACAAGGAGGAGAACAATGTCGAAAGTACAGGTTATGGATCATCCGCTGATTCAGCACAAAATCAACTACATCCGCAATGAGGAAGTAGGATCAAAAGAATTCAGAGAAATCGTTGGGGAGATCGCATCATTGATGTGTTATGAAGCAACAAGAGATCTGAAGATGGAAGATGTTAAGATAAAAACACCAATCTGCGAGATGACAGGTAAGCAGTTAAGTGGTAAGAAACTGGCTGTAGTTCCGATCTTAAGAGCAGGCCTTGGAATGGTAGATGGAATGTTAAATATGATCCCATCTGCAAAGGTTGGACATATCGGTCTTTACAGAGATCCGCAGACATACGAACCGGTGGAATATTACTGCAAACTGCCATCTGACTGCGATGAAAGAGAAGTATTTGTCGTAGATCCAATGCTGGCAACCGGTGGATCATGTATAGCAGCACTTCAGATGCTGAAAGATAAAGGTGTAAAGCATCTGCGCTTTATGTGTATCATTGCAGCACCGGAAGGTGTAAAACATCTGCAGGAAGCACATCCGGATGTAGATGTATATATCGGTGCACTGGACGATCATTTGAATGAACATAAATATATCGTTCCGGGACTTGGTGACGCAGGAGACCGTATTTTCGGAACAAAATAGTGACGAGGAGAAACATATGGGAGATAAAAGAAAGGATTATATAAGCTGGGATGAATATTTCATGGGAGTTGCCAAACTTTCGGGAATGCGTTCTAAAGATCCAAATACGCAGGTTGGATGTTGTATAGTCAGTCAGGATAATAAGATTCTGTCAATGGGATATAATGGTCTGCCGACAGGCTGCTCGGACGATGTATTTCCATGGGGAAGAGAAGGGGACGATCCTTTGGAGACCAAATATGTATATACGGTTCACAGTGAGCTGAATGCGATCCTGAATTACCGGGGCGGCAGTCTTGAAGGAGCCAAATTGTATGTATCCTTATTCCCATGCAATGAATGTGCCAAAGCAATCATTCAAAGCGGGATTAAAGAGGTTATCTATGATTGTAATAAATACGAGGGTACAGCTGCGGTAATGGCTTCCATGAAGATGTTTGATGCGGCGGGAGTAAACTATCATAAGTATCACCGCACGGACAGGGAAATTAAGATTTCGTTATAAGATATGAAAAACAGGTTTGGAAAAGGAATTCCGGACCTGTTTTTTTGTATCGCCATGCGTTCGGAAGAAACTGCCGGTGGCGGGTTCTGTAGATACCAAAGTATATAAAAGAGTGGAATAAAGTATGGATAAAAGGACATATAATTAAAAAAAGTAAAAAGAAATAAGAACAATTATGAAGAAATGGGGAACAAAAATTGCAGTAAATTTCCTGGTTCGAGGAATTGTCAGCTTCGCAATCATATTTTTTGTAAACGGATTTCTTGACGGACAGGGGATTTCTGCGTGTGTGGGAATGAATCCTGTCACATTTTTGACATCGGGAATCCTTGGATTTCCTGGGGTTGCCATGCTTTACGGTATAACTTTCTATCAAATTATGTGAACATTGCACAAAGATTAAAAATTTTTAAAAATACCATAGACAAATATAAATTATCAGGTATATAATCAGCCTACAAGTTACGAAGTAGCTTGTATCTGATTTGTAGTTCTAATTGTTAGATTCAAAAGATTCAATGAATTCAGTGCCATATCGGCAAGACGTTTCAGACATTTTTATAATGTATTGAAGGAGGGATAGTATGTGGTAAGCAGAAATCTGGTAATTTGCGACCAGGAAGAGAGATATGCGGCGGCGCTTGCACATTTTTTTATGAAGACCAAGGAATTGGCGCTTGGAGTGCAGGTGTGTAACAGTGTTGCGCAGGCCCTGAGACTGCAGGAGGAATCACCGATTGATATTCTTCTGATCGGCAGCGGGTATCCAAAGGAAGAGCGGCAAAAAGTACGGGCAGAAAGTGTGTTTGTTCTGACACAATCGGAAGACGTGGCACATGAGACGCATGAGAAACTTATTAATAAATATCAGTCCGGAGAGGCCATCTTAAGAGATGTGATCGAACAGTGCCAGGAGTCGGTAGAACCGGGGAATTTCTTTCTTGGCACGGTGAAGAAAGAAAAGGTTCGGATCATCGGAATATTTTCCCCTGTTCATCGAAGCAGGAAGACCGGATATGCATTGAGACTGGGGAAAGATCTGGCCAAAACATATAATGTATTGTATCTGAATCTCGAGATGTATGGAGGTATCGGCGGTCATTTTCCTGAGATTGGACAGACAGTCGCAGATGCACTCTATTATTCGAGACAGGAAAAGAAGCATTTAAGAGCAGCACTTGCGGGTATGGTAAAGCATATGGGGCCGCTTGACTATCTTCTGCCAATGAGGATGTCGGAAGATCTGAAGGCAGTAAAGATAGAAGAATGGATGAGATTCATAGAGCAGATTGCCAGCCAGAGCATATATGAAGTGCTGATATTGGATATCGATGAAGGAATCCGGGGTGTATATGAACTTCTGAGGATGTGTACAGAGATACATGTAGCAGTAATAAAAGAGGAGGTGGCGCAGGCAAAGATGTTCCAGTTTGAAGAGGAGTTACATCTGATGGGATACGATGATGTCAGACATAAGATGATAAAAAAAGAACTGGAAGGATGATAAAGAATGATAGAAGCAGAGCAGCTCCATGCAAGAATCCTGGCCAGATTAGATATGACAAGGGACATGGAGGATGAAGAGCTGACAGAATTGATCTATGAAGTACTTCAGGAAGTCTCACAGGAAGAATATCTGTCGCTTGATCAGAAGACAATGCTTGGAAAAGAACTTTTCAATGCATTCCGGAAACTGGATCTGTTGCAGGAATTTCTGGAAGATGATGATATTACAGAGATTATGATCAATGGAACACAAAATATTTTTATTGAAAAGGCAGGGAGGATATCCCAGTCAGATAAAAGATTCTTGTCGGCGGACAAGCTGGAAGATGTGATCCAGCAGATCGTGGCAGGATCTAACAGACTGGTAAATGAGGCATCACCGATAGTGGATGCCAGACTTGCGGACGGATCTCGTGTAAATGTTGTGCTGCCACCGGTAGCGCTGAACGGACCGATCGTTACAATCCGAAAATTTGCAAAAGAAGTAATTACAATGAATAAACTGATGGAATGGCAGTCAATCAATTCAGAAGTATCGGGATTTCTGGCTTCATTAGTAGCCGCCGGATACAATATATTCATCAGTGGTGGAACCGGATCCGGGAAAACCACATTCTTAAATGCATTATCGCAGTACATTCCAAAAAATGAACGCATCATCACAATTGAAGACAATGCAGAATTGCAGATTCAGAATATAAAG
>ENA-ORRW01003611-ORRW01003611.1-human-gut-metagenome-genome-assembly--contig:-NODE-3611-length-10893-cov-2.691548_pt1 | contig 10893 bp, 8 predicted proteins | sample MGYA00242183_ERZ509150 | MGnify/ENA primary metagenome ERZ509150 (study PRJEB26280, sample SAMEA2338639) | human gut metagenome | biome: human gut; feature: human-associated habitat; material: faeces... | reverse complement strand
GACGCTGGCAAAGCAGCACGCTTAAGTAATGTATGCGATGCAGTATTTTGTAAAAACAAGAGGACTAAAATGGATTGCTTTTATATTATTACAAATAAATTAAAAGATAAAGATTATGCGATCACGAGTCAGATTGAACAATATATTCAATCTTCCGGTAAAAAATGTTTTTTGTCGGAAAAAGACAGTGAGGGCCATATTATTCCGGGAACTGTTCCTAAGGAAGCAGAATGCGGATTGGTACTAGGTGGTGACGGAACTTTAATCCGTGCGGTCAGAGATCTTGGAGAGCGAAGCCTTCCGCTGCTTGGGATCAATCTTGGAACGCTCGGATATCTTACAGATGTGGATCTGGAAGATTTTGAAAGTGCATTGGATCATTTGTTTTCAGAGACTCCGGTTATTGAAGAACGGATGATGCTGGAAGGAAGCTTTCGTAATTCTCGGAAAGATATGGCGATGAACGATATTGTCATTGCAAGAGAAGGAAAGGTTCGTATCGTAAGTTTTCATATTTATGTCAACGGGGCGCTTCTGAATACTTATCACGCAGATGGAGTGATCATATCGACTCCAACCGGAAGTACAGGTTATAATCTGTCGGCGGGAGGCCCGATCGTTGAACCGACAGCACAGATGATCGTGATCACTCCGATTTGTTCACACGCGCTTAATACAAGCAGTATTGTTCTGTCAGCCGATGATTTGATTGAGGTAGAAGTGTGCGAAGGACGTTATGGAAGGCAGGAACAGGTTTCTCTTTGCTTTGACGGTGCAGAACAGACAACTCTTGTCACGGGAGAAAGAGTTTGTATTAAGCGGTCGTCTCATACGGCAAAACTGATCAAATTAAGCAAAGAAAGCTTTATGAAAACAATGCGTAAAAAAATGAAAGGAAATTGAACATATGAAAGTCAGCCGTCATGCAAAAATTATTGAACTTATCAGTCAGTATGATATTGAAACACAGGAAGAACTGGCAGAATATCTGAATAATGCGGGGTTTAAAGTGACGCAGGCTACTGTGTCGAGAGATATACGTGATCTGAAGTTGTCAAAAGTATCTACAGGAAGCGGACATCAGAAATATATTCTTCACAGGATCGAAGAACCCGGAATGAGTGAAAAATATATACGTGTCTTAAAAGATGGGTATGTGGCGATGGATATGGCGCAGAATATTCTAGTGATCAAGACTGTTTCCGGTATGGCAATGGCTGTGGCTGCCGCTGTAGACGCAATGAAATGGCATGAGGTCGTAGGCTGTATTGCAGGAGACGATACGATCATGTGTGCAATCAGAACTGTAGAAGATACAGCGGCCGTAATGGATAAGATAAGAAAGATCGTTTCAAGAGAAGTATAGGTGAATGGTATGCTACAAAATCTACATGTGAAAAATATTGCTTTGATCGATGAGACAGAAGTAGATTTCGGACAAGGATTGAATATATTGACAGGAGAAACCGGGGCGGGAAAGTCTATCTTGCTCGGCTCTGTCGGACTGGCTCTTGGAGGAAAGTATAGTTCTGATCTTTTGAGAAACGGGGCGGAAAATGGTCTGGTAGAGCTGACTTTTTCGGTTGACGACGGACAGATCATACAAAAACTGGAAGAGATGGATATTATTCCGGATGACGGTATGGTTACTTTAACAAGAAAGTTTACAGGAAGCAGAAGCATAAGCCGCATTAATGGAGAGACAGTGAATACAGGAAAGTTGAAAGAAGCGGCAGAGCTTTTGATTGACATTCATGGTCAGCATGATAATAAAACCTTACTTCAAAGGAAGAATCATTTGGTGCTTCTGGATCTTTTTGGGAGAAAAGAGATTGCTCCGATCAAATCAGAAATGTCAAAATGTTATAAAGAATATCGGGCGATCTGTAAAAAGGCGGAAGAAACTTCTTTAAATGATGAAGAAAGGCGAAGAGAACTTTCTCTTTATGAATTTGAAGTACACGAGATCGAAGAGGCTGCTCTTCGGGAAAATGAGGATGAAGAATTAGAGGAAACATACCGAAGGATGACGGAGAGCAGAAAAATCACGGATGCAGTTGCGCAGACTTATCGCTATACATGCGAGGACAGTTCGGCAAATGCAGGTGATTGTCTTACTCGGGCGATACGTGCGTTTCGGGAGGCGGCGGAATTTGATGAAGAGGGAGACCGTCTGTGCGCTCTGCTTATGGATGTGGACAGCCTTCTGAATGATTTTAACAGAGAACTGTCCGAATATGCCTCAAAATTTGAATTTTCAGAAGAAGAGTTCAAAGAGACAGAGGAACGGTTGAATCTGATCAATCATTTAAAAGCAAAATATGGAAGTTCTGTAAGCGATGTCCTTGCATATTGCGAATCAAAACGCCATAGAATAGAACAGCTTAATGATTATGATGCATATATAAAACAAATTGAAGAAGAGAAAGAAAAAGCGTTAAAAAAAGTAGAACGTGTAACGAAAAAACTTCATGATGTAAGAAATCGATATAAAACAGTTTTTGCTGACGAAATCTGTATTCATCTGAAGGAATTAAATTTTCTCGATACAAGGTTTGAGATACATTTAAAAGATGCAGGACAGTTTAGCGCGAACGGAAAAGACGAAGCGGAATTTTATCTTGCGCTTAATCCCGGCGAGCCTGTAAAGCCGCTTGAGAATATTGCATCAGGCGGAGAACTTTCCCGTATTATGCTTGCGATAAAAACGGTTCTGGCAGATGCGGAAGATACGCCGACTTTGATTTTTGACGAGATTGATGCCGGAATATCGGGAGTTACGGCAGGCAAAAGTCGGAGAAAAACTAAAGCTGATAGGTAAAAGCAGGCAGGTGATTTGCATTACTCATCTTTCACAGATAGCAGCAGTGGCAGACAGTCATTTTCTGATTGAAAAATCTGCGGAAAACGAAAGCGTAAAAACAAGGATTCGTCTATTGAACGAAGAAGATTCGGTAAAAGAACTGGCGCGTATTCTGGGTGGAGATAAGATTACATCCAGTATTATGGAAAGTGCCCGTGAAATGAAAGAAATGGCAAAGAGTGAAATATAATACTAGTGTGGAAAAAGAAGAAACCACATATACTAGAAACGGATACAGAGAAGTATCCGTTTCTTTTTATATAGGAAAGAAGGAGCGGATGCGGATAAAAAATTATCGAGATATCAGAGAAAGGGTGTGGATATGTTGAAAAAACAAAAGTATGTGACCGCTGTATTCTGTCTATTCCTCTCCTTCTTCTTTGCGGCTATGGGTATTTTGCAGTATCAAATGATTCGTGGAAAGAAACCGGTTTCGACAGATGCGGGAATAGAAGCGATGAATAATGATACGGTGCTTGTCGGAGGAATGCCGATTGGTATTTATATGGAAACGGACGGAGTGATGGTTCTTAATACAGAGCAGATTGCCGGAGCGGATGGAAAGGAGCATGAACCAGCAAAAGGAATTGTTAAAGCAGGCGATTATATTATGGCAGTAGATCATTGTGAAATTACGGGAAAAAAAGAGCTTTTGGAGGCTGTCGGAAATCTAACCGGAACGTTCGTGGTGTTGACGGTCAGACGAAATGGGGAGACGATAGATTTGAAAATAAAGCCGGTTGAATATGAAACGGGAGAATATCGGCTTGGTATATGGGTTCGCGATAATGTACAAGGCTTGGGAACAGTTACTTTTTTAACGGATCAAAGTCGGTTTGGCGCGCTTGGGCATGGGATTCATGACGTGGATACAAGTGTTCTTATGTCGATTGCGGAAGGAAATGTATACCGCACGAGTATCAGAGATATCACAAAAGGACAGAGCGGATCTCCGGGAAGTATGGAGGGTATGATCATTTATAACAATTATAATATTCTCGGTACAATCGATAAAAATACAGAGGCTGGGATTTATGGGAAAATCGACAAAATTGATGAACTTTTCACAGAACAGACGGCAATCAGGACTGCAAAAAAAGAAGAAATTATAACAGGACCTGCTACAATCCGATGTTTTGTAGATAATGAAGTTAGAGAATTTGATATTGAAGTGACTCAAGTCGACATGATGTCTCAGGAGATCAATAAAGGACTTGTGATTAAGGTGACGGACGAAGAACTTCTTGAAAAAACAGGAGGGATTATTCAGGGGATGAGCGGAAGTCCGATCATACAAAACGGGAAATTGATCGGAGCAGTAACCCACGTTTTCGTACAAGACTCGACAAAAGGTTACGGAATATTCATAGAAAATATGTTAAAACAGGTGAATTTACCGGAAATGTGTGGATAAATGTCGAATTGTTACTACAAGATTCGCTTGATTATGCAAAATGGCATAGATATAATAAGCGAGTGGCGTTTTAAAGGGATGGTCTCAAAACTAAAGGAGAGACGAGAATGGAGCATTTGAGTGTGGCGATCGCTGACGACAACCAGAGAATTCTAGATATGCTTGACGACATCATACAAACGGACAAGGAACTGGATCTCGTCGGAAAAGCGAAAAATGGAGAAGAGATGTGTCAGATCATAAAGGACAGACAGCCGGATGTTGTCCTGCTTGATCTGATCATGCCGAAAATGGATGGATTGACAGTAATGGAGCAAGTAAACAAGCAGGAGTTTGTCGACAAAAGACCGTATTTTATAGTGCTTACTGCTGTCGGACAGGAAAAAATTACAGAAGATGCATTTAATAAAGGTGCAAATTACTATATTATGAAACCGTTTAATCATACGATTTTATTGGATCGGATCAAATCGATCCGAAAAAAGCCGGCGGTTTTTGAAAAGAAAAATGAAGAGAGTATACAGGAAGTTTCATCAAGACGGGAAAATCTGGAAAGCAGAGTGACGAATATGCTTCATGAGATTGGAATACCGGCGCATATCAAAGGGTATCATTATCTGCGGGATGCGATCATGATGGCAGTAAACGACATGGATGTGCTGAATGCAATTACAAAAATATTGTATCCTACAGTTGCAAAAAAATACCGGACAACGTCAAGCCGCGTCGAACGGGCAATTCGACATGCGATCGAGGTGGCATGGAGCCGCGGAAAATTGGATACGCTTGATGAGCTTTTTGGATATACTGTGAGTACAGGAAAGGGGAAACCGACCAATTCAGAGTTTATTGCGCTGATTGCCGATACAATTCAGCTTGAATACAGGCATAAAAACTAGGAAAGTCCTTTTCATTGCGCAGAGAATAGGGTATAATAACAATTAACAGAATTCTTTCCGGGAATTTATGTGAAGAATGGGAGGATCAGGATATGAAAAATATTTTGTTTGCTGCATCGGAGTGTGTACCGTTTATCAAAACCGGAGGTCTGGCAGATGTTGTCGGTTCGCTTCCGAAAGATTTCGACAAAGAAAAATATGATGTTCGTGTTGTTATTCCGAATTACATGTGCATGAAACAGGAGTGGAAAGAGAAGTTAGAGTATGTTGCCCATTTTTATATGGACATTGCAGGTCAGGACAGGTATGTCGGAGTACTGAAGATTGAATTGAACGGTATTATTTTCTATTTTATCGATAATGAATATTATTTCAGTGGATTTGCTCCGTATGATGGGGATCCGAAGTGGAATATAGAAAAGTTTGCCTTCTTTTCAAAAGCAGTGCTGAGCATACTTCCGGTGATCGGATTTCGTCCGGAACTGATTCATTGTCATGACTGGCAGACGGGACTGATACCGGTTTATCTTGATAATTTCAGATATCTGGGAGAATACTATCGCGGAATTAAAACTGTGATGACAATCCACAATCTGAAATTCCAGGGGGTATGGGATACGAAATCTGTTCGCGAAATTACCGGACTTCCGGAATACTATTTCGTTCCGGATAAGATGGAGGCATATAAAGATGCAAACTTGCTTAAAGGCGGTATCGTATATGCCGATAAAGTGACAACGGTAAGTAACAGTTATGCAGAAGAGATCAAAACACCGTTTTACGGTGAAGGTCTTGACGGATTAATGTCGGCAAGGGCAAATGATCTTTGCGGTATTGTCAACGGCTTGGATTATACAGACTGGGATCCGGCTTCAGATCCTAGAATTGCAAAAACCTTTTCGGTTGAAGATTTCAGGAAGAATAAAGTTCTTAATAAGAAAGCGCTGCAGGAAGAACTCGGTTTAGAGAAAGATACAAAAACGATGATGATCGGAATGATCTCACGGCTTACAGATCAAAAAGGATTTGATCTTGTCGATTACGTTATGGATGAACTTTGTCAGGATGCGGTTCAGATCGTTGTGCTTGGAACAGGTGATGTGAAATATGAGAATATGTTCCGTCATTTTGCATGGAAGTACTCCGGAAAAGTATCCGCAAACATCTTTTATTCGGATGAACTTTCACATAAGATTTATGCTTCCTGCGATGCATTTCTTATGCCATCACTGTTTGAACCGTGCGGATTAAGTCAGCTGATGAGCCTGCGTTATGGAACGATTCCGATTGTGCGTGAGACAGGCGGACTTAGAGATACGGTTGAAGCGTATAATGAATTTGACAAGACAGGAACAGGATTTAGCTTTACTAATTATAATGCACATGAGATGCTTAATACAGTTCGTTATGCGGAAAGAATTTATTATGACAGAAAACGTGACTGGAATAAGATCGTAGAACGTGCGATGAGCAAAGATTTTTCATGGAAGAATTCTGCCGGACAATATCAGGAATTATACAAGAGCTTGATCGGGGAATAAGACATAGTAAGAGGTACATATAAAAACACAAGACGGACATTCGTTTCGTCTTGTGTTTTTTTGCAGCAGCGCCGAACAGGGGGTTAAATTTATCTAAGTTCTTGCCACTCGTTTGCAAATCCAAAATGTGCTTTTGGTATTTTCGGTCGTTTGAAGAAACAATACTTGACAGAAAAAGCGTTTTAGAGGATAATTTTACCTAAAAAATGTCGAAGGAAATGGATTTCTAATACTTAGCCGTACGACAGAGAAAAACAGTCAGGAGAGTAAAGATGAAAATTATAGACAGATTAAAAGAAGACAAAATACATATTTCATTTGAAGTGTTTCCGCCGAAGACCGATGCGGGATTTGAAAAAGTGATCGCGGCAACTGATGCTATGGCGAAGTTAAATCCGGCGTTTATCAGCGTGACATATGGTGCGGGCGGCGGTACGAGTAAGAATACGGCAAAGATCGCATCTCATATAAAGGATGATCTCGGAGTGGCTAGTCTTGCACACTTGACATGTGCTTCTTCAACGATAGAGGAAGTAAGAGATGTGATTGAAAATCTGAAAGAAAACGGGATTGAAAACATTCTTGCGCTTCGGGGAGATATCCCGGAAGGCATGCCGTTCCCGAACGGAAATCGTTTTAGATATGCATATGAGTTGATAGAGGAGATTCGTAAGCATGGCGATTTTTGTATCGGAGCTGCATGTTATCCGGAAGGTCATGTAGAAAACGAACATAAGGCAGAAGATATCAGGTATTTAAAACAAAAAGTAGATAGCGGCGTTGATTTTCTTACGACACAGATGTTTTTTGATAACGATATCCATTATAATTTTTTATACAGGATCAGGGAAGCAGGGATCAATGTTCCGGTACTCCCGGGAATTATGCCGATGACGAGTGAGAAACAGATGAAAAGAAGTCAGGAATTGTCAGGGACAGTGTTTCCGAGAAGATTTTTAGCTCTCCTTGATCGGTTCGGCAGCTCGGCGGCGGCGATGGAACAGGCGGGAATCGCATATGCGACCGATCAGATCATTGATCTTCTTTCTAACGGTGTGAACAATATTCATATTTATACAATGAATAAACCGCATGTTGCAGCTGCAATTATGAACAATTTGTCGGAGATTATAAAGGCGTAGGTGATAGAATGGAAAAATGTTTTCAGGAAGCTGTCCGCTATTTGGGGTATGGGAAAAATCCGGTAGATGAGGCAACAAGCCGTCTTGTTGAAAAAGGTTTTTTGGAGCTGGAAAAAGTATCGGCGCTTCGCTCGGTGTTTCGTATTTTTGAAATGAATCGGATAGATGAAGAAAAAGTTGCGATCGGAACATTACAGATTAGCAGCAAAAGCCTTGCAAGAAACTTAAATCACTGTGAAAAGGCTGTTTTGTTCGGTGCGACATTAGGGACAGGAGTGGATCGTCTGATAGCAAGAACATCTCTGACAGATATGGCAAACGCTGTTGTGCTTCAGGCATGTGCAGCGGCAATGCTGGAAGAATTTTGTGATGAGAAACAATTTGAAATCGGCGAGGAACTTGAAAAGGAAGGTCTTTATCTGCGCCCGAGGTTCAGTCCGGGATACGGCGATTTTGATATCGGTTTTCAGAAATCATTTATGCAGATGCTGGATTGTGCAAAGGCAATCGGACTTACGATGACGGAAAGTTTTATGATGACACCGACGAAATCTGTTACCGCAGTGATCGGGGCAAGTCGAATAAAAGAGAGATGCCCGATTGCAGGCTGCGAAGTCTGCGATAAGAAAGAGTGTATTTACAGACGCTGACAGTTAGATGTATGAGACAAATATGTAGAGAAGGAAAACGACGAAAAAAAGGAGAAAGAGATGATCAGACAACGACTTGGAAAAGACCTCCTCTTTTTTGATGGGGGAATGGGAACTCTGCTTCAGGAAAAAGGGCTCGCGCCGGGAGAATTACCGGAGACGTGGAATCTGACACATTCGGAAGAAATATACAAGATACACAGGCAATATATAGAAGCCGGAAGCGATATCATTTTGACGAATACATTTGGTGCAAATGCGCTGAAGTTTCATGATGATTCCTGCTCTTTAGAAGAGATTATAAAGGCGGCGGTCAGCCATGTGAAAAAAGCAGAGCGGGAGGCGCTCTTACAAACAGGAGACGAGCGTAAAATCTATACGGCTCTTGATGTCGGACCTACGGGGAAATTGCTGAAACCTATGGGAGATCTGGAATTTGAGACGGCATATGAAGCTTTTAAGGAAGTAGTGATCTTAGGAGAGCAGGCGGGAGCAGATTTAATCCATATAGAGACAATGAGCGATACATACGAATTAAAAGCAGCTGTTTTAGCGGCGAAAGAAAACACGTCTCTTCCGGTATTTGCTACCGTAATATTTGACGAGAGGAAAAAACTTTTGACAGGAGCGGATGTTTCATCTGTTGTTGCGCTTTTAGAAGGTTTAGGCGTCGATGCTCTCGGGATAAACTGCGCAATGGGACCAAAAGAGATGCTTCCGGTGTTGGAAGAACTGATCAAATATTCGTCTGTTCCGATTATTGTAAAGCCAAATGCAGGACTTCCGAAACAGAGAGACGGGAAAACATATTATGATGTGACAGAAGATGAATTTGCGGCATATATGGAGCAAATCGTCCGGATGGGGGCATGTGTGATCGGAGGCTGCTGTGGAACGACGCCGGAACATATCCGTGCCATGCGTAAAAGATGTGAAAACGCAGAACTTGTTCCGGTGACAGAAAAAGAGTTTACGGTTGTTTCCTCTTACGGGCAAAGCGTTATTTTGGGTGAGGGTTCAAAAATTATCGGAGAGCGGATAAATCCCACCGGTAAAAAACGGTTTAAACAAGCGCTGAAAGAACACGATCTTGACTATATTTTAAGAGAAGGGATTACACAGCAGGATCAGGGAGCTCACATTCTTGATGTGAATGTCGGACTGCCGGATATTGACGAGCCGGCGCTTATGGAAGAGGTAGTTCAGGAACTGCAAAGCGTCGTTAATATTCCGCTGCAGATAGATACGGTTGATGAAAAAGCGATGGAAAAAGCGCTTCGTATTTACAACGGAAAGGCAATGGTTAATTCCGTAAGCGGAAAGAAAGAGTCAATGGAAAAAGTGTTTCCTCTTGTAAAAAAATACGGCGGAGTTGTTATCGGTCTGACTTTGGATGAAGACGGAATTCCGGCGGATGCGGACGGCCGTGTGAGGATTGCGGAAAAAATCATAAAAACAGCTGAAAAATTCGGGATTAAAAAGAAAGATATCGTAATCGACGCACTCGCAATGACGATCAGTTCTGAGCCGGAAGGAGCAAAAGTGACATTGGAGACGCTTCGCAGACTTCGAGATGAGATCGGAGTCAATACAGTTCTCGGAGTTTCTAATATATCCTTTGGACTTCCATGCCGCCCGATCGTAAACGCAGCCTTTTATACAATGGCAATGCTAAACGGTCTGAGTGCCGGAATTATAAATCCATCATCGGAAGACATGATGAAATCGTGGTATGCATACCATGCTCTTATGAATCTGGATAATAATTGTGAACAATATATTCAAAAATATGCCAATTCGGTAGTGAGCACAAATATAATGAAAACATCTGAACTTTCCGAAACGAAATTAAAGGGGGAAAATGACAGAAGCAGAAAAAGCAGCTCAAAAATGACGCTTCAAGAGGCAATCGAAAAAGGGCTGCGGGATGACGCGGGGAAAATTACAACAGATATGATTGCGACAGAAGCTCCGCTCGATATTATCAACGAAGAATTGATTCCTGCATTAAATCATGTCGGCGACGGCTTTGAAAAAGGAACTGTTTTTCTGCCTCAGCTTCTGATGAGTGCGGAAGCTGCAAAATCCGCATTTTCTGTTCTGAAGGAAAAGATGGAAAAAAGCGGTGAGATCAGAGAAAAAAAGGGACGAGTCATTTTGGCGACCGTGAAAGGAGATATTCATGATATCGGAAAAAATATCGTGAAAGTGCTTTTAGAAAATTACAGTTTTGATGTGATCGATCTTGGAAAAGACGTATCGCCTGAAAAAATTGTAGAAACGGCATGTGAAAAGCAAGTTCCGCTTGTTGGATTAAGCGCTCTTATGACAACAACGGTAGTCAGTATGGAAGAGACGATAAAGATGCTTCGGGAAAAGAAACC
>ENA-ORRW01003606-ORRW01003606.1-human-gut-metagenome-genome-assembly--contig:-NODE-3606-length-10902-cov-2.147506_pt1 | contig 10902 bp, 9 predicted proteins | sample MGYA00242183_ERZ509150 | MGnify/ENA primary metagenome ERZ509150 (study PRJEB26280, sample SAMEA2338639) | human gut metagenome | biome: human gut; feature: human-associated habitat; material: faeces... | reverse complement strand
CAAATGAGACTTTTGGATTCTTCTCCAGAACATCAAATTTGTACCCTTTGGTGGCGCCATGGAGATAAAATGTCAGCTTTCCGTCCACATATTCATATCCATAATTCATCGGCACGATAAACATGCCTTCCTCATCCATCGCCCCGATCCGCACAACCTCGCAGCTTTCCAGAATTTCTCTTAAAATTTCAGGATCTGTAATCTCCCGCTTTTTTAAACGCATTTCACGCATCGCAATCACACCTCTCTTATTCGCAGCTATTTATGATATGGCTCCCCGCAGTTAATGCGGTAGCTCCGGTAAATCTGTTCCAGCAGAATAACCCGCATCAACTGATGCGGAAATGTCATTTTCGAAAAACTGAGCGCATAGTTCGAACGCTTCAGAACTTCCTCGCCAAGCCCTAAGGAACCACCGATCACAAAAATAATATGGCTCGTTCCCTGCACGCCGAGCGTATCTATTTTCTGGGCCAGCTCCTCGGATGTGAGCTGTTTTCCCTTAATTTCCAATGTAATCAGATAAGCGTCATCCCGGATATATTTGAGAAGGCGCTCTGCTTCTTTATTTTTGATATTCGTCTCTACGGTTTCACTCGCGTTGTCCGGCGTTTTTTCATCCGCCACCTCGATAATTTCCAGCTTTGCATAGCGGCTGAGGCGCTTCGAATACTCGGCGATCGCATCCCGCAGATATTTCTCTTTGATTTTTCCTACTGTTAATATCGTAATTTTCATTCTGTAATCTTAAAACCCTTTCGGATATCTGTCAAAAACACCAAAAGCCATATAGATCACTTTTTGTCCGCGTCTATATGGCTTTTAGTTTAGAAAAGCAATGCCTTATGCATTTTTGCTTTTGATATACTCATCAATTCCTTTAGCTCCGGCTTTTCCGGCACCCATAGCAAGGATAACGGTTGCTGCACCTGTTACAGCGTCACCGCCGGCGTAAACGCCTTCTTTGCTGGTCTTTCCGGTTTCTTCCTCAGCTACGATACATTTTCTTCTGTTGACATCCAGACCGTAGGTGGTGGAAGAAATCAGCGGGTTCGGGGAAGTGCCAAGAGACATGATAACTTCGTCTACTTCAATTTCGAACTCAGATCCTGGAATCTCAACCGGTCTTCTTCTTCCGGAAGCGTCCGGCTCGCCAAGTTCCATACGGATGCAGCGGATACCGGTTACCCAGTCTTTGTCGTCGGTCAGAATTTCTACCGGGTTGGTCAGAAGGTCGAAGATGATACCTTCCTCTTTTGCATGATGAACTTCCTCTGCACGGGCCGGAAGCTCTGCCTCAGAACGACGGTAAATAACGTGTACCTCTGCGCCGAGACGAAGTGCGGTTCTTGCAGCGTCCATAGCTACGTTGCCGCCGCCGACTACAGCAACTTTCTTGCCGTGTGCGATCGGGGTATCGTAATCATCGCGGAATGCTTTCATCAGGTTGTTTCTGGTCAGGAACTCGTTTGCGGAGAATACGCCGTTTGCGTTCTCACCCGGGATTCCCATGAACATCGGAAGGCCTGCGCCGGAACCGATGAAGACTGCTTCAAATCCTTCATCTTTTAACAGCTCGTCGATGGTAACGGATTTTCCGATGATAACGTTGGTCTCAATTTTAACACCGAGAGATTTTACGTTCTCGATTTCAGCGGCAACTACTTTGTCTTTCGGAAGACGGAACTCCGGAATACCGTAAACGCCGGCTTTGTGAAGTGCCTCGAAGATGGTTACATCGTAGCCAAGTTTTGCAAGGTCTCCTGCGCAGGTAAGACCTGCAGGGCCGGAACCGATAACCGCGATCTTGTGGCCGTTTTTCTCTGCTGCCGGAACCGGTTTGATACCGTTTTCTTTTGCCCAGTCAGCAACGAAACGCTCCAGTTTACCGATGGAAACAGCGTCGCCTTTGATTCCGCGGACACATTTGCCCTCGCACTGGCTCTCCTGCGGACATACACGGCCGCAGACTGCCGGGAGTGCACTGGACTCACCAATAATTTTGTATGCTTCCTCGAAGTTTCCTTCTTTTACCTGTGCAATGAATGCCGGAATGTTGATATTAACCGGGCATCCTGTGATACATTTTGCATTTTTACAGCCCAGGCAGCGCTGTGCTTCTTCTACTGCTTCGTCTTTGTTGTATCCAAGACATACCTCGTCAAAATTTGTGGCACGTACCTTCGGCTCCTGCTCACGTACCGGTACTCTGTTTAATCCCTTTGCCATTATTTGTCACCTCCGCACTGGCCGCATCCACCGTGATGGGTTGCGCCTTCCTGGTATCTTAAGAGAGCTCTTCCCTCTTCTGTCTTGTACATCTGCTGACGTTTCATAGCCAGGTCGAAGTCTACCAGATGACCGTCAAACTCCGGTCCGTCTACGCAGGCAAATTTTACTTCATTGCCTACCATTAGACGACAGGCACCGCACATACCGGTTCCGTCTACCATGATCGGGTTCATGCTGACAACGGTCGGGATGTTCAGTTCTTTTGTCAGAAGACATACGAATTTCATCATGATCATCGGTCCGATGGCAACACAGACATCATACTGTTTGCCCTGGTTCTGTACAAGGTCGCGGAGTACATCGGTACCCATACCTTTTCTTACGTAAGAACCATCGTCTGTGGTTATGTACAGATTGCTGACAGCAGACATTTCTTTCTCGAGAATAACGAGATCTTTTGTCTTTGCTCCGACAATGGCGTCAGCAGTGATTCCATGCTCATGCAGCCATTTTAACTGTGGGTAAACCGGTGCAGTTCCAACACCACCGGCTACGAATACGATCCGTTTTTTCTTCAGTTCTTCGATATCTTCGCTGCAGAACTCAGACGGCTGTCCCAGAGGTCCTACGAAATCCATGAAAGCATCTCCCGCTTTGAGCTCTTTCATTTTTTTGGTAGATTCTCCGATCGGCATGAATACGATGGTGATAGTTCCTGCTTCTCTGTCGTAATCACAAATGGTCAGAGGAATTCTTTCTCCTTCTTCATCTGCCTTGACAATAACAAACTGTCCAGGGAGGCAGTGCTGTGCTACTCGCGGTGCTTCTACTACCATACGGTAGATGTTATTCGCGAGCATTTCCGCTTCTTGAATCTTGTACATAATATCCTCCTAATCTTGTTAGAAATATTTTAACAAAAGCACGACTTGGATTTTCGCGCATTTTATGTTAATACTTTATCACGTTTCCGGTTATTTGTAAACAACGGACAACGTCTTTTCCCATCATCCGTGTTCCTCCAGATAATTTTCGAACTGTTCCATGGACATCAGAACTTTTCTCGGCTTGGTTCCTTCCTCCGGTCCTACGACACCGGCATCCGCGAGCTGGTCCATGATTCTGGCCGCGCGGTTGAAACCGATTTTCAGCACTCTCTGGAGCATGCCGATCGATGCCTTATCTTTTTCGATGATAAATTTTCCGGCTTCCACGAAGTAATTATCGCGGTTATCTCCGCCGCCTGCGGCAGAACCGCCATCCAGGCTTACGGTGTGAATCCGTTTTTCGATATCCGGATCATAAGCGTTCTCGCCGTAGTGATCTTTTAAGTAGGCAACGACATCGCTGACCTCTTTATCCGAAACAAAGGATCCCTGCAGACGGGCCGGTTTCTGGTAATCCTGCGGCTTGTAGAGCATATCGCCTTTTCCAAGCAGTTTTTCCGCACCTCCCATGTCGAGGATCGTACGGGAATCTACGCTGGAAGAAACCGAGAATGCAATACGGGACGGCATATTTGCCTTGATAAGACCAGTGATGACATTGACGGAAGGTCTCTGTGTTGCAATAATCAGATGGATGCCGGCCGCACGGGCAAGCTGTGCCAGACGGCAGATCGCATCCTCCACTTCTCCCGGCGCAACCATCATCAGGTCGGCAAGCTCGTCCACGATAATGACGATCTGCGGCAGTTTTTCCGGTTTTTTGCCGTTTTCATCCGGCGGCAGCTCGGCAACTTTCGCATTGTAGCCTTTCATATCGCGCACGTTGAATTCCGCAAATTTGTTATAACGGTCTGTCATCTCCGCAACCGCCCAGTTCAGAGCTCCGGAAGCCTTTTTCGGGTCTGTGACAACAGGGATAAAAAGGTGCGGAATGCCGTTATAAACAGAAAGCTCAACGACCTTCGGGTCGATCATGATCAGTTTGACGTCTTCCGGTTTTGCCTTATAAATAATACTCATAATCAGCGTGTTGATGCAGACCGATTTACCGGAACCGGTCGCACCGGCGATCAGAAGATGAGGCATTTTCGCGATATCCGCGATGACTGGCTGACCGGCGATGTCTTTTCCGACAGCAAAGGCCAGATTCGAAGAAAAGTTCTTAAACTCCGGTGTTTCAAGAAGATCACGCAGCATCACGGCCGTGTTCGTCTTATTGGGAACCTCGATTCCGACTGCGGATTTTCCCGGGATCGGTGCCTCGATGCGGACATCTGCTGCTGCAAGACTCAGCTTGATATCGTCGGTCAATCCGACAATCCGGCTTACTTTCACGCCCTGTTCCGGCATCAGCTCATACCGTGTGACGGTCGGTCCGCAGCTTACGTTATTGACTGTAACTTTGACACCGAAGCTGTCCAGCGTCTCCTCCAGTTTCCGCGCTACTTCCCGCAGATGCGCATCGGAATCGCCCATGGCACCGCGCGTCCCTTTTTTCAGAAGATTCATCGGCGGTGTTTTGTACTCCGGCCGCTTTTCCTCTGCTTTTTTCCCGATTTCCTGACGAATGCCGTCTACATCCGCCTCGATCTCTTCACGGGAAGACCGCGGAATTCTCGTATGATCCGCAGACGTTTTCTCTTTTTTCGCCTCTTCTGCAGCTTGCCGTGTCATCTCCGGTTCTGTCTTTTCCGGCTCTTCAGCCGGCACAGAACCACGGTGAATCGAAAGCTCCGGCATCTCCATCTGATGGGTATCATCGTTTTCGTTTAAATCGGCCTTCGATTCCACATGAGAAAGAAGGCGGGATTTCTTTTTCTTCCCGGCTTTTTTCGGTTCCTCCACTGGCTCAAGAATCAGCTCTTTTCCTTCCTCTTCCTCCATCGCAGCTTGGCGCGCCAGACGCTCCTGGCGGCGCTCCTCCGCCATCCGGCGGTGGTCATTCGTCTTTTCATGGATCGGCGCGAGAATCGGCTTCTGCGTCATCACGATCACGGAAATCACGATGGCGATCACAATAATCACCCACGCGCCGATCTGGCCGAATCCCATGCCGAGAATTTTCACGACAGACCCTCCTAAGATTCCTCCGCCGAGATGATCGTAGGCGCTGTCAAAATAGTAATCCAGAAATGTCGTATCTCTCGTATAGCCGGACGCCAGAAGCTGCATAAAAGCGCAGAAAAAGACGAAGCAGCTGATCGCTCCCCCGGTTTTCCGCACAATTAAAAAGTTCTGTCTGTTTGCTATGTAAAATGCTGTTCCAAAGAAGATCAGAACCGGTGCTGCCCACTCTGTCACGCCGAAAAGGCCGAAAAAGAAGTCGCAGACAGCCTGTCCGATCACGCCGCCCATACCGAAATTACTGAGCATCAGCAGAATCGAAACAGCAAGCACGGAAAGCAGAATAATTTCTGCGCGCACTCCCTCGTCCATCGGCTCACGGACTGTGTTTTTCCTTGTGCCGGAGGTACGTTTTGCGGTACTGCTCTTTTTCGCCGTTGTTTTTCTGGCCGTTGTTTGGGTCTGTTTCTTTTTTGCTGTTCCGGAAGCAGAAGTTTTTTTCTTTGTCTTCCCGCTTCCCTTTGTTGTATTTGCCATGCAGAACTTCTCCCCTTTCTCGTATTACAGCAGAAAATATCCTGCAATGGAGAATGTCCCGACAAGAAGACAGTACAAAGCAAAATATTTCAGTTTCCGTTTTTTCACCACACGCATCAAAATACGGATCGTAAAGTAACCGGCAAGTGCCGCCATGAAAACGCCGACCAGATATACCGGATGAAAAACAATTTTATTTTTTCCCATGGTCGCAATTTCAACGATCGTTGCCCCGATAATCGCCGGAACACTCACAATCAGAGAGTATTTCACAGCGTACGAACGGGTCATGCCGCCGATCACACACGCAGAAATAGTCGAACCAAGACGGGAAAGACCCGGAATCGTGGAAAAGCCTTGGAAGAATCCGGCAATCAGTGCATCTTTCGGCTTCAAATTTTTCTGCGTTTTTTCTCCCTCCGGAAGCATATCTGCCACTACAAGCAGAATCGCCGTCAGATACAGACCAACGCCAGGTGCCAGCAGATTCGAGGAGGTCAGTGTGACAAGACTCTGAATCATGCCGCCGATTACAGCAGTCGGGATGATGGTCAGAATCAGCAGGAAAGCAAGCATACGGTAGTTGCTGCCGAGTACCTTCCGGTACTGCTTTCTCTCCTGATGCTGACTGGAAAAGTGTTCCTTTAAATTATGAAACAGATCGATTATGATTCCGCACAGCGCGAGGAAGAGACGTTTCCATTCCTTCGAAAATGTGAGCAGAATTGCAATCATGGAGCCAAAGTGCAAAAGCACATTGAAAAACACCGTCTGCGTATCTTCGATCTTCATAAAGTGACGGAAGATAATCAGATGTGCGGAGCTGCTGATCGGCAGGAATTCCGTGACTCCCTGGATCAGGCCCAGAAATAAAGCTTCTATTACTGTCATTTTTTTATCCTGTTCCCTTATTTTTCTCTTTTGTGAAAGTCCGGACAAAACTTCCGTTCGAATTTTCACAGCGAACTCATTCTAACACAAAATCCCCTGAAACACAAGCCGCGCCGTGAAGTCAATTTTCTGTCCCTGCTGCCTTTTTCATCAGCTCATTCAGCTTTTCGAGCGCGCGGGCAATGCCGCCGACCTCGTCGATCAGGCCTTCTTCCACTGCCTGCGGGCCGTCCAGCATTGTTCCGACATCCTTGACCAGCATTTTCGTATCGAGCATCAGCTCCTCGAGCCGTTCCTTGGTGATTTTAGAATGGGCCGATACAAAACCTGTGATCCGATCCTGCGTCTTTTCCATATTACGGTACGTCTGTGCAACACCGATGAACATGCCGTTTGTACGCACCGGGTGAATGACCATGGTGGCACTCGGCACGATCAGCGAATAGTCTGCTGCAACGGCGAGCGGGACACCGATCGAATGACCGCCCCCTAAAACGAGCGATACCGCAGGCTTTCGCATGGACGCAATCATCTCTGCAATTGCAAGACCGGCCTCCACATCTCCGCCTACGGTATTCAGGAGAATCAGAAGACCATCAATACTTTTGTCCTCCTCGGCACGGGCAAGAGCAGGGAGAATGTGCTCATAGCGCGTCGCTTTCGTGCGCTCGCCGAGTGATTCATGCCCCTCCACCTCGCCGATGATGGACAGCAGATAAATGTTGGTCTTCAGTTCTACAATATTTTCTTTTTCTGTCTGGTTTTTCTGTGATTCTGCCATACGGATTTCCTCTTTTCTGCTATTTCAAAATAGCTTCATCAGTATGCGCAGATTCTTATGATTCTATGTAATTTCCAGTGAAATTACTCGTCCAGGTTAGTGTATACGTACTGTACGTCGTCGTCGTCATCCAGCAGATCCAGGGTACGGTTCAGGTCTTTTAATGCCTGCGGATCGGTCAGCTCTACGTAGGTCTGTGGGATCATGGTAACGTCTGCCTCTGCCATGGCGATGCCGTCTTTCTCCAGAGCCTCACGTACTGCGGAGAAGTCATCCGGATCGGTGATGATTTCGTAGCTGTCCTCTTCGTCTGCGAAGTCTTCTGCGCCTGCATCCAGAGCAAGCATCATCAGATCGTCAGCATCCATTTCGCACTCTTCTTTGTCGATGATGATCTGGCCTTTTTTGTCGAACATGTAGGATACGCATCCCGGTGTTCCAACGCTTCCGTTTCCTTTGGTGAAAGCGCTTCTTACGTTTGCTGCGGTACGGTTCTTGTTGTCAGTCAGTGTGTCAACGATGATCGCAACACCGCTCGGACCATAACCTTCGTAGGTGATACGCTCGTAGTTGTCTGCGTTTGCATCTCCGGCAGCTTTTTTAATACCGCGGTCGATGGTATCGTTCGGCATGTTGTTTGCTTTTGCTTTTGCGATAACGTCACGCAGCTTGCTGTTGTTTGCCGGATCCGGTCCGCCCTCTTTGACAGCGATTACGATCTCACGGCCGATGATGGTAAAGATTTTACCTTTTTTTGCGTCGTTTTTTTCTTTCTTATGCTTAATATTGGCAAATTTTGAATGTCCTGACATACCTCTTTTGTCTCCTTTATTTAAAGTATTGCTTTTCTGTAAAAAGGTTTCCCCGAAAAACGGCAGAAGCCCATATAATATAGAATATAGCACGATCTTTCTCATTCGTCAACCGTGAACCGCGCCAAAAATACCCCTTATGTAGACAGATCCAGGCTGATTTTCAGTGCTTCGTTCACAAGGGCCAGCTGTTCCGGCGTCAGATGACAGATTTTATCTTTCAGCCTTCTCTTATCGATCGTCCGAAGCTGTTCCAGTAAAATAACAGAATCCCGTACAATCCCATAGGCGGACGCTTCGATCTCAATGTGTGTCGGCAGCTTCGCCTTATTCATCCTCGATGTAATCGCCGCACAGATCACCGTCGGACTATGCCGGTTGCCGATGTCATTCTGAATGATCAGCACCGGACGGACACCGCCCTGCTCACTTCCCACAACGGGCCGCAGGTCGGCATAATATACATCGCCACGCTTGATTACCACTTGTGCTCACTCTCCGATTCTTTCCGTTTTGCTTTCCCATACGATAACGATCCGGCATTTTACGCCTTTTAAAATCGTTTCCATGTATTTAATATTGCCTGTTTTTCCGGAGGTATTCACAAATTTCATCCGGCACTTCAAAAAAGTCCGCCCGGAGTCCTTTTGGGAACCCGTGATTCTGATCTGCTTTGCTCAGATTGACTGCAATCCTCTGATAATCTCGGATGCTGTTACATAGGAAGCACTGCTTTTTTCTTCCGCAGCCTCTCCCGCCTTTCCATGCGCATATGCCGCCAGTGCCGCTGTTTTGGCAAGGCTGATTTTTTTCTCATTTTTTTCACACTGACGTTTTGCTGCAAAGGCGCCTGTGATTCCCGCGAGCACATCGCCGCTTCCCGCCGTCGCAAGCGCACTGCTTCCGCTTGTGTTTATGTAATACTGCTCACGCCCTTCCTCTGCTGTCACGGTTACGGAATCCTTTCGTACACAGCAGGCCTGGTATTTTTCGGCTGCCTTTCCGGCGCTTCCTGCCGGGTCACGCTGGCATTCTGCAATGGTCATGTGCAGCAGCCGTGCAAGCTCTCCTACATGAGGCGTTAAAATTTTTTCTGCTCGGCAGCCCGAAAGAATCTCTGCATCTTCTGCAATCAGGTTCAGCGCATCTGCATCCAGAACAAGAGGAACTTCTGTGTGCTGCACCGTAAAAACGAGCAGTTCTTTTGCCGTCCGGCTTTTGGAAAGTCCCGGTCCCGCAACAACAGCGTCCGCCCAGGCGAGATCCTGCAGCAGGGCTTCTTCCGGAAGCGGCTCATCCTCCTTCCAGAAATCCGCCATTGCTTCCGGCAGGGCACAGAAAAGCGGCGTACGGTTTCTTTCCTCTGTCACAACCTTTACCATGCCGGCACCGGATGCAAGGACTGCCCTGGCACACAAAACAGCGGCTCCGCACATGGCACCGGAACCGGCAAGTACCAGCACCTTTCCGAAGGTTCCCTTATTTCCCATCGGCGTGCGGGTAAGAAACCGGTCCAGATCTTCTTTTTCCACTGAACCGTACCAGGGCGTCTCCTCTTCTCCTGCATCAAAGCCGATTCCGATATCACGGACCAGGACCTCTCCGGCATATCGTTTTCCGGGATCAAAAAGAAGCCCTGGCTTTGCACAGGCAAATGTCACCGTGGCTCTGGCTTTCACCGCCGCATCAAGGACCTCTCCGATATCCGTGTGGATCCCCGAAGGGATGTCCACGGCAAGAACAGGAACACCGCTTGAGCAGATTGCTTCCACTGCCCTCCGGTACTCCCCTGCCAGCGGACGGGATACGCCAATTCCAAAGATGGCATCTATGATAACAGTATATTCCCGGAAATCCGGATTCTTAACCTCACGGACCCCATAATTTTCCGCAATTTTCTTCTGTACTCTCATGCCTTCACTGTATTTTTCCGGATTTCCAAGACAGAACAGTTCCGCATCCACCCCTTTCGTCTTTAAAATCCGTGCAATTGCCGCACCGTCCCCGCCATTATTTCCGGGACCGCACACAGCAAGGACTTTTCCTGTATCCCATGTTCCATTTTGAAGCTCCTCCACGCAGGACAGCGCCGCGCGCTCCATCAGTACCAGGGACGGTACCCCCATGGTTTCGATCGTATTGCGGTCTGCCTGCTTCATCTGTGCTGCTGTAAGAATCCGTTTCATCGCTTTTCCTCCTTTTCCTGCCTTATCCGGAAAGTGAACAGAAAAAGTCTCCGGTTTCCCGAAGACTCTCCTGCTTTTGTTTTGGTTTCTTAATTGTTCTTTGGATGCTCCGCCTCATATCTGGTCAGATTGTAGGAGAGACGCATCAGACTTTCGGAAAGATGGACGTTCTCGACGATCACATCTTTCGGAAGTTTTAAGTTTAGATCGGTATGTGCAAAATTCCAGATTGCTTTTACACCGTTGTCCACGAGAATCTCTGCCATCTCTACCGCTTTTGCTTTTGGCAGTGTCAAAGCCGCAATCTCTACATGGTGTTCCTTGATAAATTCCGGAAGCTCGTCCGCCATGCGGATTTCAATTCCACGCACGGAGATTCCTTTTAATACCGGGTTGACGTCAAAAATACCGACCGTTTTGAATCCGCTTCTTTCAAAGGCCGCATAATTGGC